>Ga0207419_1002900_pt1 | contig 10741 bp, 7 predicted proteins | sample ElkSloMetagenome_4_FD_184723 | JGI IMG/M metagenome (GOLD analysis project Ga0207419, IMG submission 184723) | Hot spring microbial communities from Elkhorn Slough, Monterey Bay, USA - MD2A (version 2) | ecosystem: Environmental > Aquatic > Marine > Intertidal zone > Estuary: Microbial mat ... | reverse complement strand
TTAACCCAAAGGAAATATTAGAAACACCCAAAGCAATATGACATCCGGGTAATTCTGCTCGAATCATCCGAATTGATTCAACTGTTGCTTTTCCGTTTTCTCGATCTTCTTCAATTCCAGTCGAAATCGGCAACGCTAGGGTATCAAAAAAGATTTCGTGAGCGGGAATTCCATAATTTATTGCATCATGGTAAGCCCGTTTAGCGATTTCAAATTTCTTTTGAGCGGTGCGTGCCATTCCTTCTTCATCAATCGTCCCGACAACAACACCAGCCCCATATTTTTTCGCTAGTTCTAACACTTTAAAAAAGCGTTCTTCTCCATCTTCATAGTTCGTGGAATTGAGCAAACATTTTCCGCCTGCAACCTTTAAACCCGCTTCCATTTTTTCCCATTCTGTCGAGTCCAACATCAGGGGTAAATTGACATTTGTAACTAAACGAGAAACCAATTCGTGCATATCCCGCACGCCATCTCGTCCGACATAATCAACGTTGACATCAAGAATTTGCGCCCCTTCTTTAACTTGAGATTTGGCTAAGGCGACTAAACCATCCCAGTCTTCTTCATTTAATAAAGTTCGACATTTTTTAGAACCACTGGCGTTGAGACGTTCACCAATAATTAAAAACGAATTTTCTTGTTCGTAGGTTTGGGTTCCATAGATAGAAGCCGCAGAGGGAATTAATTGGGTTTGGCGTTGTTTTGGTTTTAACGTTTGAGCAATTTCTGCTAAGGCTTTAATATGATCGGGGCGAGTTCCACAACATCCGCCAATCACTTGTACACCTAAGTCTTCAATAAAGTGCATCAACGCCATTTTTAGTTCGGTTGGCGTTAATTTATAATGGGCTTGTCCGCCGACGTTTTCCGGCAAACCCGCGTTGGGAATACAAGAAACGACAAACGGAGAATATTCACTCAAGTAGCGAATATGTTCTTTCATCAAATCTGGCCCGGTCGCACAATTGAGTCCTAAAATATCAATCGAATAGGGTTCTAAAATTGTTAAAGCGGCGCTAATTTCTGAGCCAACTAACATCGTTCCAAACGCTTCCACCGTCACCGAAACCATGATCGGACGTCGTTCGCCTTTTTTCTTAAAAACGTTTTCAATTCCATTCAGGGCAGCTTTAATTTGCAGTACATCCTGACAGGTTTCTACGATAAATAAATCGACATCACCATCAAATAAACCCTCAGCTTGTTCGGTAAAAGCCGCTTCTAGGGTATCGTAATCAATATGTCCGAGTGTGGGGAGTTTGGTTCCAGGCCCGATAGAACCTGCCACAAATCTTGGTCTTTCCGGGGTGGAATATTCGGCTGTAACTGCTTTGGCGAGTTGGGCTGCGGCTTTGTTGAGATCATAGGCAATGTCTGCGAGATCATATTCCGCTAAAACGATAGAGGTTGCCCCGAAGGTATCGGTTTCGATCACGTCTGAACCTGCTTCGAGAAACCCACGGTGAACGGTTTTGACCGCCTCGGGTTTGGTATAGACTAGATATTCGTTACATCCTTCGTATTCTTTTCCGCCAAAATCTTCTGCGGTGAGGTTTTGAACTTGTAAATTCGTTCCCATTGCACCATCGAAGACAAGAACAGGACGTTCGGGACTGTGGAGGCGTTCGAGGAATAGACTTTTCATTTGCAATCTGAAATAGGGTGAAGATTAGACGAAATCGATTTTAGTAAGCTAGCTATAACTATTATGCAAGACTTTAACAGTGAGCATAAACGATTGGGTTCACTACCGTCAACTCGGTTTTCCCTCCCTTCTGGTGATCTCAGAGTTGAGTTTGGGAAAAATCTCTTGAAAAAAGCATTGAATATTGAGAGATGACTCTGATTTTTTTAACTAATATTTTAATCAATCACTCTTTATCGAAGGGAACAAGATGAGCTATTTTGACTGAAATACTGTCCAGTGTTTTGAGCTTGAGTATTATCTGAAGATCCCGATCTCCGAAAAATTACGGACAACACGAATAAGCCGGGAACCGTTCACCCCATAAAAAATACTTAGAATTGAAATTTTATTCATCTATACAATACAATAAATCAATCTTTCTTCCCGAAGACAGACTGTTAAGTTATACTCAAAACAAATATTTTTTTGAAAAGTCAAGGCTATACTCATGTTAGTGGTCGCATCAATTTTATCCTTGCTTTTTTCCAAATTCAACTCATGTTATATCCAGATTTTGAAACTCATCCCCGTTTAATTGTTGTGGTTGATGACAACTTATCTCACCGAGAAATGATTAGTTTTGAAATGGAAAGTCAGGGATATCGTGTTGTTAAATTTAGCGATGGACAAAAGTGTTTTGAGCAATGTCCTACTTTGAAACCTGATATGATTTTGCTAGATGCAGTTTTACCTGAAATTGATGGTTTTACCTGTTGCGCTCAACTCAAACAAACTTTAGGTGAACATTGTCCACCTGTCTTGATAATCACTGCTCTCGACGATGAAAAATCTGTTGATCGAGCTTTTGATGTTGGTGCAACAGATTACGTTACAAAACCGATTCATTGGCCTGTCTTACGTCAGCGAATTCGTCGAATTTTACAAACTCGATGGGCGATGAAAGAGCTAAAAAAACAAGTTGAGCGATCGCGAACCTTGACCGAACAATTAGAAGTTGCCAATCAAAAATTAGAACAAATTGCTGCTCTAGATAGTTTAACCCAAATTGCCAACCGTCGTCGATTTTATCAAAGTTTACATTCTGAATGGAAAAGACTCGCCCGAGAACGTTTTCCCCTCTCACTGATTTTATGTGACGTTGATTTTTTTAAAGCTTATAATGACACCTATGGTCATCGTGCTGGAGACTTATGTTTACAACAAGTCGCTCAAACCATCTGTGAAAAAGTCCAGCGTCCGGCTGATTTAGTGGCGCGTTATGGGGGTGAAGAATTTGCGATTATTTTACCCAATACTCAACTTCAAGGTGCCGTAAAAGTGGCTGAAGATATTCGACATTCTCTACACACAATTGAGATCGAACATCCCAATTCTCGGGTGAGTAACTTTGTCACTTTAAGCTTAGGAGTCGCGAGTCTAATACCCAATCATTATTTATCAGAAGATTTTTTGATTGGAGAAGCGGATCGAGCCTTATACGAAGCCAAAAAAGCAGGACGTGATCGCGTTGTTTTCAGAATTTAGAAAAAAAAGTAAAACCAGAGGAAATTTGTCAAGTGTAAAGTCGGTCTAGAAAACCGTCCATTTGATAGATCTCTTTCGGTTCTCAAGTTCGCTAGAGTGAAAAGTAAAGTAGAAGGTCAAACCAAAGTAAAATTAATGTCTAGTCAGACTCAGGGAAATGATTCTGAGGGAATGGAAGTTCCCCAAATACCATCACGACTGTTGTTGGTTGATGATGAACCGGGACTCAGAGAAGCCGTCCAAGCTTACTTAGAAGATAGCGATTTCACCGTTGATGTGGCGGGTAATGCGCGCGAAGGTTGGGAACTGTTACAGCAAAATTTACCCGACTTAGTTATTACCGATATTATGATGCCAGAAGTCGATGGTTATCAGTTCCTCAAACAAATGCGCGAAGATCCCCAGTTTAAAGCTTTACCTGTGGTTTTTTTAACCGCTAAGGGGATGACAACCGATCGCATTCAAGGCTATCAAGCTGGTTGTGATGCTTATCTTTCTAAACCGTTTGATCCTGAAGAATTGGTTGTCATCGTCAAAAACTTGCTTGAACGTCGAGCGGTGGCGACCGCCAGTAGTTCCGATGGAAATCCTGATATTGCCGCCTTAGCAGGTCAAATTGCTCGGATTGAGAATATGCTAAAAGGTAAAAGTGGGATCACTCCAACTCCACCCCCGATTAAGATTGATTTAACGCCTCGTGAACAGAGTGTGTTAGATTTGGTGGCTCAAGGATTAATGAATAAAGAAATTGCCCGTCGCTTAGAAACCAGTGTTCGTAATGTTGAGAAATATGTGAGTCGTTTGTTTACAAAAACCGGAACAAATAGCCGCACGGAGTTAGTTCGTTATGCTCTAGAACATGGTTTAACTCAGTAGATCAATACTTTGAATGAACAGTGAGGGGACAGGAAAAAAGACGGGTCACTGAAGGACTGCATAACTGATAACTGTAAAAGCTGTTCCCTACTCTAATTTTACCAAATTACCGTTAAATATAATACAAATCCAGGTAATATACTTTCTCCTGATAATAGTGTAGGATTTTCTAAAATTTCTACTTCTTGACCCGAGCGATATACTTCTACTTGTTTAGTTTTAGGATCAATTAACCAACCCAATTTTGCTCCATTCTCTTGATATTCTTTCATCTTATCTTGTAGGGTTTTGAGACGATTGGCTTCGCCAGTGCGCTCCGCGCAATCACTGGCTGACCTCAATTCCACCACAAAATCAGGACATAACGGTAAAAACTTTTCTCGTTGTTCTTGGGTTAAACTCTCCCAACGTTCGCTTTGAATCCAAGACGCATCAGGAGAGCGATCGGCACCATTTGGAAGTTTAAAACCTCCCGAAGAATCAAAAGCTTTTCCTAAATTATTTTGACGACTCCAAGCTTGCAATTGATAGGATAATTCAATATTGCGGTTGCTGGTTTCTCCTCCGGTTGGTGACATAATCACTAAAATTCCTGATGCTGTGCGTTCAAATTGAAAATCTCGATTTTTGTGACAAAGATCAAAAAATTGATCGTCACTTAAATCAATCATTAATTCCAGAGGAGTCGGTAAGTTAATAGTCGTCGAATTCATTAATTGATTCCTCGATCAATCTAGGTTGAATTTTAGAGCAGTCGCGGTTGGCAATTCGGACACCCGTAATCCTGTCAAACTATAGTGAAGATGCGAGTTTTATTTTTGACCTGACGACTTCTGCTATAACCTTTAATATAGCAGTTTTTTGAACCTCTAATCGTGGGGATGTCAATAATTGAGTTGCGAATTTATACACAATGTTTCTTTTAGGAGTTATAGAATTGATTCGATTTTTGAAGAAAACTTACATATATTTAAGATTTATTTGACTTCTACCCGATTGATGAAGCGATTTGTTAGTTTAAAGGTATAAGTCCTGATTACATCATATAACATTCTGTCATGAAAACTTCCAAACCTTCTTTCTGGGAAACTGAATCTCTGACCAAAACCTTTCTTTTGGTGATGTTTTTGATTGCATTTCTAATGATGATGATTATGGGAGGTGGAAGCTAAAATCATCAATATATCCTCAAAATAGACTCTCTCAATTCTGTTTTCTATTCCATTAATTATCCCTCCCTTGATTAGATTAATCAGTGGTCAGTGAGAACGGTGACTGACCACATATCAATAATAAACCCCTGATTTTTTTTGGTTGTTTCCCCACATCAACTCAATCAAGCTCCTAGCCTAGAGGCGCAAGAGAAGATTACACCCATGACTATCAGTACCACAGGTGTGCAGAAGTCCATACCGATTTGCCAATTGTTTGACTTCTTCGGTAATCTTGGGTGTAGGTTTCCACGGATTTGTATTGCGATAACTGTAGTAGACTTCTACGCCATCAACCCCAAAACGAGCAGCTTCTGGAATTAAGGCTTTTGCCGGAGAGCGATAACGCGCCGGATGAGCCAAAACCGCTAAACCCCCCGCTTGATGAATCGCAGCAATCACATTTTCGGCTCGGTAATGAGAACCCTTGAGCGTATGACCCTGGAGATAGGGCTGTAGACAGATGGCTTGTGGGTTAAAAGCATAAGCGAGAATATGCACCTCTACATTCAGTAAACCCGCATTAATTTCTAAGCCAGTCCACAAAGTTGGAGCCGTGGAACTATTTTCAGGATGGCTAGCTTTCCAGGCTTCTAAGCATCGTTGTGCTTCAGTATACCCTTGGGTTGTATGATGATCGGTAATCGCCAATCCTTTCAAGCCGATCGCAATTGCTTGTTCTATGAGTTGATTCGGTTTGAGCTGTCCATCTGACTTAACCGTGTGCATATGAAAGTTATAAGAAGACGGACAGCTATTGATGTCAATTGTTTGGAAAACACGCTGAAGTGCAGTCAGGTTTTGAGCCATTGCATCCGATGATAATTGTTCATCTGCGTTCCCTCTCGGATGAGAGATCCGATCCAATGAAGCAGAAGCCGGAGCCAGGTTAGCAAACATGGTGATTTGGATAACTATACTTAATAAACTGTTACTTCAGTGTACTGTATATAATTTGCCCTAGAATAGTTCGGCCTTAACACTAAAACTTTAAATTACAAGATTAGAAATTCTTATCAGCAAAACCGAGCATTTTTACTTATCATTTGTTGATGGATTGTTGATCATTAAAAGTTTATTCTTAACCTTGCCGCTTTTAGGAGGATCGGGGTGAACATGGTAGACCTATTTAGGATGATCGGATAGTGAGACTCTAGCTTTTCTCTCAACGTTATCGCGGTTCACCATGCTCTTACCTACCCGATCCTATGCGTTAGCACCGTTACGATAGGCAAAAGCCAAGTCTAAAAGTTTTGCCCACCGCTTCTGCACTTGCTTCGGCGTACACTTAAGCACTTTAGAGATTTCTTTTTCACTTTTTTGCTCCCGCTTAAGTTGCAACAGTTGGCGTTGATTGACTGATAATTGGGTTTTAAAATCTTCCCATTGGCTGGTTGTCATCCCCAGTTTTTGATTGAGGTCTGCACCTAACCATTCATGAACTAACTTCCAATTGGTCGAACGGGCAAACTTTTCAACATGATACTTAAACCGTTGTTGGAGATAATCGCGCTGACGAGCGGTTAAACCAAGAGCTTTGTCAATATCACTCGCTTGCATATCCTGCAATTTTAGCATCAGATAATTCACACAGTCAGGTTGGTCTTGAGATTCCAGATATTGAACTAACTCAGCAACCACCCGTTGACGTAAAACCGCATCTGCGGGGTCTACCGCTTCCGAAACCATTTGTTCGCGGACTTGTTGCATTGCCGAAGAACGGCTTTGAGCTTCAGCTTCTTCAGTTTTTCCGCCTTCAACCGCCAATTCAATATCAATGGAAGTTTCAGGGGGTTGACCTTTAGCAAATCCTTGAGCGCGAAGAACAATCAGACGTTGACGGTTACGACCCGGTAAACCAATCTGACGCTTGGCATACTGTTCGGTAAAAGCCATATACTCAGACAGTTCTAACTTGGTGTGAGGGGTGTAGTCTTCTTCGACGTTGTGTTCCCGACGGAAGGCTCGTAAGGACTCGATATAAAATCCTTGTAGGAAATCTTCGATCAGGGTGTAACGCGCTTGAAAATTGAGTTGAGCCGCAAATGCTGCAATATGACGATAAACCATAGCCGCTAACGTTGAATGCAGTTCAACCCGACCTTGCTTAGAACCGAGTTTGTAGTATTGCAAGCACTTTTGTAAGCGATGACGACCTAAATTTAGCTGCCAAGTCCGGATTTCTCCAGAAGATTGAATACGCTTGCTCTTTTCACAAATGCGTTCAACCTCGAGGGCAATTCGCATCATGATCGCTTGACCACTTGCAGGTCTCATTTGCAAGGTTGTAGACAATTCTTCGAGGAGAATATCTGCTAGAGTTTGAGGGTCAAGTTCTTGATCGACTGCAAAGGTGTTTCCAGCTTGAACATCGGAAGTTTGATAGGTGTTGGTAGCGGGGTTGAAGGATTGGGTATTAGCAAACATTTTCTCTAACCTCAGGGTAATGCACCATTTGCACAAAGCAAAGAGTGAAGGGCAGTGAGAAAGTTGATTTCTTGTGGATGTCCTGAATCAACTCTCTACACTTTGAATAGTAGGAGCAGACTAAATCGCTTAGGCACTGCGATGTTCCACTCTCTGAGGTAACTGCAATTGACCTGAGTTCAAGTATGATCACTTGGAGACAATGCTGTTATTCTCATCACCCTGAAAGCGTTATGATACGAGCGTTTGACATCCTTAACGCCAAGTGCGATCGCACTTGTTTTAGGCAAGCCATCCTGATTACTAGAGTAGACAATTGATGAACTGGTTCCCTTTGACAGATGTAGAGATAGCCGAAAGGAGTTAATTTAACCAGTTACCAATTTTTTTCTCATCTCCCCAATTGCTGAACCCTAAACTGTAGTTGGGGGCGGAGGATACACTTTTTGTTGCTTTGTGATTCTCTCGCCCCGAATTTTACCAGATTAACCCGGTTAACTCTTTAGTTGCGAGCAACACCTTCAGTACGAGCCGTATGAGAAACTGCTCCTGCTACCGCTTGGGCGACTCGTAGATCGAACACAGAGGGGATAATATGGTCACGAGCCAGATCAGAAGGATTAACCAGGCCCGCGATCGCCACTGCTGCTTCTAAATACATCTTGGTGGTTAATGTTGTCGCTCGACAGTCAAGGGCACCTCGAAAAATCCCCGGAAAAGCCAGAACGTTGTTAATTTGGTTCGGATAGTCACTGCGTCCCGTTGCCATAATCGCCACATCATCCATAATCAACTCGGGTTGAATCTCTGGAATGGGGTTGGCCATCGCAAACACAATCGGGTCTTTTGCCATCGAACGCACCATCTCTGGAGTCACCACACCCGGAGCGCTCACGCCCATGAATACATCAGTCTCTTTCATCGCATCTGCCAGAGAACCGGACATTTCTACAGCAAATGCTTGTTTTTGGGGATTGAGATCCGATCGCGAAAGTGAGAGAATCCCCTTAGAGTCACACATAATGATATGACGAACACCTGCTTCTTGCAGTAAACGGGCGATCGCTACCCCTGCCGCACCCGCACCATTAATCACAACCCGAACCTCCTCAATGGATTTTTTCACCAGTTTGAGGGCGTTAAATAAGGCGGCTAAACTGACAATTGCGGTTCCATGTTGATCGTCGTGAAAAATGGGGATATCGAGGATTTCTCGTAGTTTCGCTTCTATTTCAAAACAACGAGGTGCAGCAATATCTTCCAAATTCACCCCACCAAAAACCGGGGCTAAATATTTCACCGTGTCGATAATGGCATTGGTGTCTTGGGTATCGAGACAAATCGGAAACGCATCAATACCCCCAAATTCCTTAAATAACATGGCTTTCCCTTCCATCACGGGTAAAGCACCCCCTGGCCCCAAATTTCCCAACCCTAAAACTGCACTGCCATCGGTAACAATAGCAACAGTATTTTGTTTAATGGTTAGGTTATAGAGTTCTTGAGGATCGTCAGCGATCGCCCGACAAATTCGGCCGACTCCGGGTGTATAGGCCATTGCCAAATCATCTTGAGATTTGAGGGGAATCTTGCTTTCAATGCGAATTTTACCCTGGCGATGAAGATTGAATGTGCGATCATAAACCGAAACCACCTTAAAGTCGGGTAAGGCTTTGACGGCCTGGACAATTTTATCGGCGTGTTCGCTACTATAGGCATTAACAGTAATCTCGCGAATTGTAGTGTGGCGAGTATACTCAATCAAATCGATTTGTCCTAAGTTCCCCCCAACTCCTGCAATGGCTTGGGTGACGCCAGCTAGCATTCCGGCTTTGTTGGGAAGTTCGAGACGAATAGTGACGCTATAACTGGGATTAGGTGTTAGATTAGCCATGTTCGTTTACTGTTCATTGATCATTATTATTCAGTGAAAAGTAGCCCGACCTGCTTAATCGTTGGATTTAATTTGGATTTACTATTTCTAGTCCCGAAAAAGTTCGACTCGTCCATCCCCAAAACTGAGACGTCAACTACCCTTTGGACACCGAAAGCGAAAAATCAATCCGTATGTCGTTGACGAGTGTACGCCACAATATTGTTAACGGTCAATTATTTATGAGCGATCGCCAAAAACATGGTAATATCTAGCCAAACTCCATCTGCTGTGGCTAACGTCTCAATTTGTCTTTGAAACTCTGCTGTTAAGTTTTCTGTTTGTTCGGCTGTGAGTTCAGACAACGGATGTCCGGTTGGGTGTAACCAAGTTCCTTTCCAGAATTGTTTAGCTTCATCGAGACTGAGAAATCTGCCAAATTGTTCGGTTTTGATTTCAATTTGTGCAAATCCCGCTTGTTGCAATTGATGGTAACATTTTTCTGCACTGCCAACGGGTTCGTGTAAATTCGGTAATAAAATCCCATTATTAGCACAAACCTTCGCAATTAACGGTGTGAAATGAGACGTTTCTGCATAAGCCGAAAACGCGATAAACCCATCGGGTTTTAACCAGTGATATCCCTTCGTTAATAGTGCCAGAATATCTTGAAATAAGACAATAGCCGAAGAACAGAAAATCCCATCAAAATGATTTTCAGGAAAATCAATTGTTTCTACATCCGCTTCGATCAATTGAATATTATTCAAGCCTGCATTTGCTATTTTTCTTCTGGCTTGATCCAGCATCACCGCAGAAAAATCAACCCCAATGACATCCCCCTCATCCCCAACCTGCGGACTAACGGCGATCGCAATAATAGCCGTACCTGTCGCCAGATCCAACATTCGCTGTCCGGGCTGAAGTCGCGGTGCCAACTCCACCAGTCGCAACGCCCGTCTGACCGTCAGATTATTATCATAGTTGGTTCGCTGATCGTAGCAGGCTTGAATTTCCAGTTGAGGAGAGGAGAGGTTCATCAACTACAACAACTCCCGCACATCGGTTACTTTACCATTAACCGCCGCCGCCACCACCATCGCCGGACTCATCAACAATGTTCGCCCCGTAGACGACCCCTGACGCCCTTTAAAGTTACGATTAGAGGAAGATGCACTA
>Ga0207419_1002898_pt1 | contig 10744 bp, 7 predicted proteins | sample ElkSloMetagenome_4_FD_184723 | JGI IMG/M metagenome (GOLD analysis project Ga0207419, IMG submission 184723) | Hot spring microbial communities from Elkhorn Slough, Monterey Bay, USA - MD2A (version 2) | ecosystem: Environmental > Aquatic > Marine > Intertidal zone > Estuary: Microbial mat ... | reverse complement strand
ACTTGTGATGATGGAATACAGAATATTCACATCGAAGTTAACGACGATTTCCCCCTTGGTTACGTGGTTGTAGTTGAAACAGGTATTGATTGTGATGACAACCCTCAGACAGCATGTCCTGATTGTCCTATTCCCACTTGCTATGATGGAATTCAAAATGGTTTTGAGTTAGGAATTGATTGCGGACCGAGTTGTGGTGTAACCTGTTATGATGTACCTAATTGCAATAATGGAATACAAGATGGTGATGAAGCCGGAATTGATTGTGACTTTGACGATACAACACCTTGTCCTCCCTGTGCAGCTTGCCCTGACGGAGTAAAGAACGGTCCGGAATTTGAAATTGATTGTGTTGATTACCCGATACCCGAGTATCCTTGTCCACAGTGTATTTCATGCCACGACATGATTCTGAACCAGGAAATCTTTGAATTGGATGTTGATTGTGGTGGAACCGAGTGTGAGAAATGTGAGGAGTTTTTGGTCATTCCAAATATTGCCGGAGCCGCGTTTACAGATCAATACACATTTAACAGAGCCTTGGCAGAGGCTGGAAATACAGATACATTAGAACTAGACCACTTGCAGTATCCTGGTTTATTGATCGAAAAGGAGCCGGGCGGTTTTGAGCCCGCGCATTTGCGTGTTACCGCTAACCAGGGTTTTATGACACAAGAAGGACTCGTAGTTCGAACGGTGATTCTAAGAATTCCCTATCCTGAAACAGAATTTGATGAAGGAACTCAAACCATGATAGACGGTCCGATTGAAATGGCAGATCTCGATCAACCCGGTGCTGGGTTTTGCGCACCTTTTACTCTTGCAGACGATGATCTTCCATTCTTTGAGTACAAGGTTGTATTGGTAGATAACCCTTCCTTGCTTGACAACTGTTACCTATCTTACGTAGACGATGGTGAAACATCAGATTTAACATTCAACTATCTGTTTGGTGGCATTTACAGTGGAGTTACTGACTATTATGTTAAGGGCGGTATTAACGCCGGTTCAATCAGAACTGCAGAAGACTTCCTAACAGGCGAGGCGCTTTTTGCCACTTATGCCAATATGCAGTTCCAATTTCAATATCCCTACTTCCCACAGTAAATTTTGAAAGAAAGAAATTATAAAAGGCCGCTCTAATGAGCGGCCTTTTTTTTTGCTGTAGGGGAAGGATTCGAACCTTCATAGAGTGGTTAGCACCGACAGGTATTTATCCCATTACCTCCACCCCCGAGACAGGAGGGCATGTCTGCCTATTTCATCACCCCACAGTATAAGTCTGAGTAACTGACATTTCAAATGTAAAAAGAATGACTCATAATTGTCAATACGTTAATTAAATAGCTTGTATTTTTATTATATCATTATTATTTTATATTATAATTACATTTAATTTAATCCTGTTTAGGAATTTGAGCTATGAATTATCAAATTGACAATACCGACAGGCAGATTATGGAAATTCTTCTGCAGAATGCTCGTACACCTTATACGGAAATCGCCGAAAAACTGATTGTTTCGCCCGGAACAATTCATGTTCGCATGAAAAAGCTGGAGAATATGGGGGTTGTTCAAGGCACTGAGTTAATCGTTGATCCTAAAAAGCTTGGATTAGACCTCACCGCATTCATTGGTGTATTCCTGAAGGAAAGTGTTCAATATCGCGATGTTGTTTCGCGCTTATCAGTTATTGAAGAAATTGTAGAAGCTTATTATACCACGGGAGGCTATAGCATCTTCCTAAAAATTATTTGCTCCAATACTGATCACCTCAGACAGGTACTCAACGAAAAAATTCAAAAGGTTAAAGGTATTCAGCGCACGGAAACCATGATCTCTCTTGAACAAAGTATCCGAAGGAAATTGCCTCTAAAGGCCAATTCAGAGAACGAGTTCTAGTTATTTTTTTCCCAGAAAACAACTAACTTGCCAATAGTGCCTCGTTTTTCAAGAGATAAATGGGCGCGGTTTATCTCATCGATAGTAAAGGTCTGCTTTATAACGGGATCCAGTTTACGGGCCTGGGCTTGAGAGATAACCTCATGAAGATTCTTGGCTACCAAATCGGGTTTATAATCACCAAGCTTAAGGATATTGATTCCAATAATCGCTTTTGAACGCATGATCAGAGCCAGTGGTGTATAGAACCCGGTTTGAAAGAGTAGCTTCAGGGCTCCGAATATTCCTCCTCCACCTCCAACTCTGGATGCGGCTCCAAAAAGAATTAGCCTTCCGCCTGCGCCCAATAGTTTTAAATCTTTCTTAACCGACTTTCCAGCTAGCGAGTTAAAGGTCGCGTCCAGGCGGTGCCCATTAAGCTTCCTGCGAATGACCTTAGCATAATCGTTCTCGCGGTAATTTATTGTGTGCTGCACACCCAGATCCCTTAAAAAATCCAGCTTGTGTTCTGAGCCAGCTGTAGCAAAGACCTCACATCCTTTATTCAGAGCCATTTGGCAGAGTGCAATTCCAACGCCACCGGCAGCTGCATGTATGAGGACGCGATCGCCCTTGTAAAGATTTTGATACTCATTAAAGCAAACCTGTGCAGTAGTGTATTGGGTTGCCAGGGCCATGGCCTTCTCTGCCGGGTAATCATCTGAAATTTCGCCTACAGCTCTGTAATCGGTTGATGCATATTGGGCGTAACCGCCAAAGCGAGTTAAAGCCACCACTCTTTTTCCAAGGTAGCTCTCCGGAACTTCCTTTCCACAGGCTTCAATCCTTCCAACAACTTCATAACCAATAATACAGGGACGATCGGGCACTTCCGGATAAAGACCCTTCCGGGCCAGTACGTCGGCAAAGTTCAACCCGAAGGCTTCTACTTTTATCAAGACCTGGCTATCTTTTAAAGTGGGTTTCTCAACTTCCCTGATCTCAAAGGCGTCTTCAGGGGCGCCAAATTTTGTAAGGTATACTGCTTTCATGATGCTCCTTCAATTACAAGTACGAACTCGCCTTTAGGTTTTTTATCAGTAAAATGATCAATCAATTCGCGAAGTGTACCCCGCACTGTTTCTTCGTGAATTTTAGAGATCTCCCTTGAAATGGATGCATTCCTTTCTTCTCCCAAAATCTCAGCCATTTGACTAAGAGTCTTTAAAATTCGGTGAGGCGATTCGTAAAATACTGCTGTACGACTCTCGTCCTTAATTGCTTCGATGCGCTTTACCCTTCCCTTTTTTGGTGGCAAAAATCCTTCAAAAGTAAAACGGTCAGTGGGAAATCCCGAATTAACCAGTGCGGGCACAAAAGCCGTAGCACCAGGAAGGGATTGAAGAGTTATGTTATTGGTGACACAGGCTCTAACCAAAAGAAAACCGGGATCTGAAATACCTGGACTCCCGGCATCTGAAACAAGGGCCAGATCCTTTCCTTCGTTTAACATAGCTATTACTTTATCTAGAATCTTGTGCTCATTGTGCGCGTGAAAAGGCATGGATTTTTGATCGATCTCAAAGTGTTTAAAAAGCTTACCCGTAGTTCGCGTATCCTCCGCAAGTACTAAATCAACTGATCTCAGGATTTCTATTGCCCTGAAGGTCATGTCTTGCAGATTGCCAATGGGTGTGGGTACCAGATATAGCATTAAAAAGATGAAACAAATTCTGTGATCAATGTAAAAACTTCCGGGTATTTAGCCCAGTCTACAACTTCAGAAGTGTCATAAACATCGTGATAAGCAGTAATATTTCCCATAGTATAAATAAAAAGGGCAGGAACACCCTGCTCTGCAAACCAATAGTGATCGCTATTCGCAGCTTGTCCTCTAATCTTAATTCGGTCTACGAGATTCTTTTCGCTATTAATTGCAGCTAGTTTCTCCATCATCTCAGGGTATTTCTTCCCATTTACTACGGCGATGCCTTCAGCAGCTGAACCCATTAAATCCAGATTCAAAAGTAATTTTACTGAGCCGAGATCAAATTGCGGATTGTCAACGAAGAACTTTGATCCAGCCAGGCCGGCTTCTTCTCCAGCGAAGCATATAAACCAGGTGGTGAACTCAGGTTGCTCCTTACTGTAATATTGAGCCAGATCTAGCAACATGGAAGTTCCGCTGGCGTTGTCGCTCGCACCAGGGAATAATGCATTTCCCATCATACCCAGGTGATCGTAATGAGCGGTAAAAACTACAATGCTATCCCTTCGCTTACCGGGAACAAACCCCATAACATTGGCTATTTCAAGCCTTCGCGTTTTACTTTGCACCTCAATGTACAAGCTATCGGTATTGCCAGGTAAAGAACTTTCAAGTACCGAAATTTCAGCTTGAACTGCAGATTGTTGGCCCACAGACCAGGTGAGCTTATCTTCTACTTGCACTACAGGCCTTTCGGTAAGAGCTTCTCGCTTGAATTCAAATAATGATGAACTTTCATCAGGGGTATCTATTCCAGCCATATTGACAACCGGAACGGTGTCTGAACCAATCATCTCAGCTTTGTTTTGGAAATAAGTAGAATCCAAAACTCTAATAGGGTAATAACCCGAAGATGACCCCGTACGGGGATTCACAATAAAGTCAAAGCCAGGTCTGAGTTTGTAGTCATTAAATCTCAAAACAAGTGCATCGGAATAGGTATTTACTTCAATTTGAAATTTCTGTAAAAACCCCTTCTTCGGCTTTCTAAGATCCATTTCCTCGAATTGATCTACCAAATAAGCAGCGGCTAAATTAGATCCGTTGTTTACATAGCCCCTTCCATAGAGCGATGAATCGGTTAAAGCTTTCAGGTGTGCTTTGGCGGAGGCCAGGTTCTGGCTGATCAAGCCTAAAGGAGCCATCAGGGCAATTATGCAAATAAGCCTTATCAAAGGAATCTTCTTGAAACGAGATCTGCGAATTCTCTGGCTGATGCACTATTCGTCTCCCAGCCGTATCTAGGTTTGAGATTATTCTCCATGTAATCGTCAGCTTCTATAAATGATGTATAGCTATTGATGGTTTCTACTGACTTTTCAAAGGCTTTGGCATCGTTCTCAAAAAGCTCGCTGATAAACTTGAATTTCTGGTTAATTGTTATAGCCGTTCTAAGATCTGAAATAGGCGTTCCCACTATCTTTTCCTTAAGTGTAGGCGATTTCATAGAGCTAAATGATTCGTTTAAGCTCTGCTCCATTTCTTTAATTTCTTCTATTGAATCTATAAGTGAAATCTGGTTAGAAGGTACTTCTGGTTCTTCCAGATTGCCTTCGGGTTCTGAAACTTCGTTCACTTCTTCATTTACGACTGGCTTTTCTTCTTCATTCGCCACGCCCAGCTCAAAAGTTTTGTACTTGAAAATAACCAATCGCTCATAAAGATCTCTGCTGAGCTCAGTCATCTTGGCAATTTGATCGGGATCTAACTCCCCCTGATCCAATATGTCTGAATACTCTTTTAACCGATCTACAATAGACTTAATAGACATAGAACAAGATATTTGCAGAACTATAAACGGTTTGTGTTCCCATATATGATAAGGAGCTGCGGATAATCACTACTTTAGCTTTCAGCAAAGCTAAGTATTCAAGGCTAAAAGAGAGTTATATCCACCATGTTTCTAGAAGACACACCTAAAACAAGAATACCGGGCGAAGGATGGATAGAAGTAATTTGTGGCTCCATGTTCTCCGGAAAAACTGAAGAGTTATTGCGAAGATTAAACAGAGCTAAAATTGCCAATTTAAAAATTGAAATATTCAAGCCTGAAGTAGATAAGCGGTACCGGGAAAACGAAGTGGTTAGCCACAACGAAAATGCGCATCACAGCACTGTGGTGAAACGAGCTACCGAAATACTTCGCCATGTAGAAAATATTGATGTAGTTGGTATTGACGAAGCTCAATTTTTTGACGATGTGCTTCCAGAAGTGTGCAACCAAATGGCTAATGCAGGTATTCGAGTAATCGTAGCTGGCCTCGATATGGATTACCAGGGCAAACCCTTTGGACCCATTCCAAATCTTCTGGCTATCGCTGAATACGTAACCAAGGTTCATGCAATTTGTGTAAAGACCGGGAAACTTGCCAACTTCTCTCATAGAACTTCAGGGGGAGAAGATACGGTTGAAATCGGGGAGCTAGACCGCTATGAGCCACTGAGCAGAAAGGCCTTTCTCGCAGCCAGAAAATCATCTGAATGAGAAAATTTAATTACAGTTTGAATGAACTCTCGCAAATGACAGCGGGAGAAATTCTTCAAAGGGGCAAGGCGACAGACATTGAAAACGTTCTCATTGATAGTAGAAGAACAGGCATAAGTCATAAAACAGTATTCTTCGCTCTTAAGGGTGGAAGGCACAATGGGCACGACTATATTGAAATCCTTCATAAACGGGGTATTGAAATCTTTGTGGTTTCAGAAAAGCCCGATCTTGCAAAACTCTCTGGTGCTTCCGTCTTACTGGTTGATGATACCATATCTTCATTCCAATCTTTTGCCCGTGCCCACAGAAAAAAGTACCCCTTACCCGTTATTGGAATTACAGGGAGCAATGCGAAGACGATCGTAAAGGAATGGATATATGACTCCTTGTATCGCGACTTTAATATCGTTCGAAGTCCCAAAAGTTACAACTCACAAGTTGGAGTGCCGCTATCAGTTTTGAATCTCTCTCCAGAAAATAATCTGGCCATATTTGAAGCCGGCATATCCCAACCGGGAGAAATGGAAATTCTGGAACAAATCATTTCACCGTCCATTGGCATTTTCACCAATCTTGGGAGTGCTCATCAGGAGAATTTTGAGACTTATCGCCAGAAAGCAGAAGAAAAGTCAAATCTGTTTAAGCAATCAGAAATCATTATTTATTGCAGGGATCACAAATTGGTGCACGAGGTATTGAGTTCACAATATCCCGATGAGAAATTGCTTTCCTGGTCGTGCGAAGAAAAGTCGGCAGATATTGAAATTAAACAACGCGGGAAAGGTAACTACACTGTTCAATTCAAGGATATTAATTTTGAAGTGAATCTCCCAGGCAATACCCGTGTAGATGAAGAAAACGCCTGCCATGTTTTGAGCCTGCTTTGCTATCTAAAGATTAGTCCGGAACGAATCAAAGAGCGTCTTAGCCTTCTCCGCCCAATCGCTATGCGCCTGGAAAAGATCGATGCGATTAACGGGTGTATACTCATAAACGATAGCTACAATTCTGATATAAACTCTTTAGAAATAGCTCTTGATACCCTCTTAAATCAAAAGGCAAACAAAAAATATACGCTAATCTTAAGTGATATTCTGGAAAGTGGAATGCCTAAAGAGCAGCTCTATGACGAAGTTGAAAAGATGCTAATATCTCACGGTATTCAACGTATAATTGGTGTAGGCCAAGAAATCTCAACCAGCGATCTTGCAGACAACTTTGTAGAGAGCGAATTCTATCGCACCACCGAAGAATTTATTTCAAGCTTTAAAGCAGAAAGCTTTCAAAGTGAAAATATCTTGCTGAAAGGTGCACGCGTATTTGAATTTGAGAGAATTGCCGAGTTGCTGCAAGAACAATCGCACGAAACGGTTCTTGAAGTAAACCTGAATGCGATGTCTGCAAACCTCAGTTACATCCGCTCGCGTTTGAGGCCAAAGGTGAAGATCATGGCTATGGTCAAGGCCTTTGCATATGGCTCGGGTAGTTATGATGTAGCCCGATATCTAGAATACAGTGGGGTGGAGTATCTCTCCGTAGCTTACATAGACGAAGGTGTACATTTGAGACAAGCAGGAATATCCCTTCCTATTATGGTACTCAATCCGGAACCTTCCGGGTACCAATCCATGATAAGGAATAATTTGGAGCCCCAGATATACAGCTTCAGAACCTTACAGGCCTTCAACGATGCTCTTTTGAAGTTTGAATTTGGAGAAGGCTACCCCGTACACATTATGGTGAATACCGGAATGAACCGGCTAGGGTTTGAAGCGGATGAGATTGACGAACTGATTGAGTATCTGATTGAAAAAGATCACATTAAAACCGTATCCGTTTTTTCACATCTCGCCGGGAGCGATGAAGAATTATTTGATAGGTACACGGATTGTCAAATAGAGTTATTTGATTCTATCCTGAAAAAATTCCGAAAAAAAGGCTTCACTCCAATGGGGCATATTCTGAACTCAAATGGAATCCTAAGGCACGGCAGCGCTCAGTATGATATGGTTCGCCTGGGATTGGGTTTATACGGTCTCAGTACGCATCGGGATTTTCAGAAGTTTTTGAAGCCGGTTAGCTCACTCAAAACTTCTATTTCGCAAATAAGAAAGGTAAAGAAGGGGTTTGGTGTAGGGTACAATCCCAAAATTAAATTAAACAGAGACTCGATGATTGCCACCATACCAATTGGCTATGCAGATGGTCTTCACCGAAGCCTTGGAAACGGAAAAGGTAAAGTGATCATTAATGGTCAGGCCCTACCGTTTGTTGGGAGTATTTGTATGGATATGTGCATGGTAGACGTCACAGATATTACTTGTGAAGAAGGCGATGCGGTAGAACTCTTTGGTAAGAATCAGTCTATCTACGCCATGGCAGAGTACCTTGAAACTATTCCTTATGAAGTTTTAACCAACGTTTCTGAAAGAGTTAAACGGATCTTTATACAAGAGTAGGATTCCAACATTTTAAAGGATATTCTTGTTCATCAATTGATTGCAGATCGGCAGTTCTTGCTTTATACTTGTTTTGATTCGTAAATTCGACATCCACCGATTTTGAAACCTATGAAGACTCTTTTTACCCTGGTAATATCCATTGCCATTTCTAGCCTATGTTACTCTCAGCAAGGATATGTTTCAGATGAATTGCTTGTTCAATGTAATCCATCTATAGATATCCATTCTGTTTTGAGTGAATTCAGCCAATACGGTCACCCCGAGGTTGAAGAACAACTCTCAGAAATTGTCAATGTATATAAGATATCATTTGACGATACTCAGGTCAGTGCTTCAGAGCTGCTCAGACTTATTAATTCTCACCGGGGTGTTCTAAATGCCCAGTTAAACCACTTTGTACAAAAAAGAGAAACTGTTCCCAATGATCCTCAGCTCCCTTCTCAGTGGCATCATATAAACGATGGCTCTGAAGGCGGAATTGAAGATGCAGATATTGACACAGAGCTTGCCTGGGATATCACAACAGGAGGCTTAACTGCTGTAGGCGACACGATTGTTGCATGTGTTATTGAAGGTGGAAACCTCCTGCATGTAGATTTATTTGACAATGCCTGGTTCAATCATGGTGAAATTGCAAACAATGGAATTGACGATGATGAGAATGGCTTCGTTGACGATTATCGAGGCTGGAACGTGCAATCAGAAAATGACGAAGGTGTATATCAGGGCGGCCACGGAACCAATGTTATGGGTATGATTGGTGCTACCGGAAATAACGAGCTTGGGATTGTCGGAGCCAATTGGAATATTAAGATTATGTCTGTTACTGGCGAAAATCTGGGAGATGAAGCTTCTATGATTGAAGCTTACAATTATCCGCTCGTTCAAAGAAAACTTTATGACGAATCTGAAGGTGAACGCGGTGCCTTTGTGGTCGTTACAAATGCATCATGGGGGATAGACTTCGGAGATCCTAATACTGTACCTATTTGGGCAGCATTCTATGACACCCTCGGAGCTTATGGAATTCTAAATTGTGGTGCTACCGCGAACAATAATGTAGATATTGACCAGGTTGGTGATATTCCTACTGCCGTAGAAAGCGAGTATATGGTCAGTGTTACCGCCACAAATAACAGTGATTTACGAACTTTCTCTGCTTATGGCTTGGAAACAGTTGATCTGGGTGCTCCGGGAAGTAATGTTTTCACGACGGCGGGTGGTACAGATTATACTAATGCTTCCGGTACATCCTTTGCATCTCCCTTAACCGCAGGAGTGATAGCTTTGCTCTACTCAGCGCCATGCGAAGAATTTATCAATTTGGTTCATGAAGACCCGCAGGGGGGAGCGGATTATGTGAGAACAGTTTTATTTAATGGGGTTGACCCGGTGGAAAACCTTGAAGACGAAGTGGCTACTGGAGGACGATTGAATGCTTTTAATTCACTTCAACTGCTCATGGGGTCTTGCGGTGAAGAACTTTGCTTAAACCCTTTCGGCCTTGATTATTCAGTTAGTGCAGATACATTGGTAAATTTTACCTGGACAACATTCAGCGCAAATGATACCGTTGCTATGCGGTACAGACTTCTGGGTACTGAAGAGTGGTTTTATATTGATAGTCTTTACGAAGGAAGTTATACATTCAGTAATCTAGACTACTGTTCTGCATATGAGTTTGAAATAGCGTCTGAGTGTGTGGGCGATACTATAGAATTGCTAGAATATTCAAACAATACTATTGTTGAAACAATCGGATGCTGTATAGCTCCTGATGCAGTTGCAGAAGAAAGTGTTGCTGTGTCGGGTGCATCCATTTCATGGGAAATGGACTTCAATATAGAGGCTTACGAGGTGTACTATCGGCTCTCTGGAGAAACAGAATGGCTATTGGCCGGAACTGTTTCAGAAGGAAGTTTTGAATTAACAGAACTGGATTCATGCGCTTTCTATGAAATCTTCGTAAAACCAAATTGTATAGAAGGCTTTGATGTAGGTACGGAAATTCAAATTCGCACGAAGGGCTGCGGGCATTGCATAGATGCGGAATTCTGCGAAAGCATAGGAGAAGACACACAATACGAGTTTATAGAGTCTGTTTCTGTCGGAGATTATACCAATGAGTCTGGAGACAACGGCGGG
>Ga0207419_1002896_pt1 | contig 10749 bp, 14 predicted proteins | sample ElkSloMetagenome_4_FD_184723 | JGI IMG/M metagenome (GOLD analysis project Ga0207419, IMG submission 184723) | Hot spring microbial communities from Elkhorn Slough, Monterey Bay, USA - MD2A (version 2) | ecosystem: Environmental > Aquatic > Marine > Intertidal zone > Estuary: Microbial mat ... | reverse complement strand
CTCTTGGAGTACGATAGTTGCCATCGGGCTTCGACACGTATTGCCACCACAGACAACGAGAATGTTACGAAGGTTTTTTAATGAGAACACGGGTTCTCCTCCTGAGGCATTAGCCTCGTTGCATTCGGCGATTGTGCCGAACCCCTATTTATAGCATAAAAAGTGCTCTATTGTCAAGAGTCTTTACGGAGTTATGTTTGCACGTAGGAGTCTAAATGGAGACATTATTGATTATGGGGTGTACAGTTAACAGTCAAAGGTAACACGTAACCACTTCTCATGAGGAGTCTTTCCATTAAGGGTTAAATGAATTCTTTCAAAATTGTAGTAGCGTAACCATTCATAGGGACTCTCCCATATTCTCTGAGTATTCTGGTAGTATTCTTCATCCATAGTCCTGTGGACCCTCTCTACCTTCCCATTCCACCACGGAGATTTTTTGGGAATAAAATAATGAGAAATCTTTCTCTTTTTTGTAATCCAAGAATGAAATACCCTTCGAAACTCACTTCCATTATCTGTTTGAATAGAGACTGCTTTGAATCGAAAATATCTTTCAGCATTCTTTAGGGCAACAATGGCATTCTTACTTTCTTTGGTAGAAAACACCGTAAAATGATATTTCTCAGTAAAAGGATCAAAAACAGAAAATTGATACATTCTTCTTCCTTCTTCATAGACATATTTTACATCAAGCTGTACACCTTCTCCCGGCTTGGTTATGAGAAGTTTTTCTTTCATAGGACTATATACCAAGAATACTTTCTTTGTGGTTTTCTGATAAGTTTCTTTCTTTTGTAGAATCGATAGATGATAGTAGTGGAAATATCTCTTCCCAATTCTCGTTTTACTAATATCTTCATCTTGAGGGGTCCATAATTTGTTTTTCGTTTTTCTCTCTCAATAAATATTCTTACTTCCCATGTCAATTTTGTATTTTTCTTTTCCATTCTTGGATGATACGTGTTACCACCTAAACCGAAATCCCTCTTTCTCCACTTGTAGTAGGTCTTTCTGGATATGCCGAATATCTTGCAGACCTCGGATACCACTTTCTTTTCTTTTTCAACTGATTTATACCATAAAATCCTTTTCTCTCGAGGATAACTTGCTGAAACTGACATACTCTTTTTCATAATTAACAGTGTTACCCCTCAGAGTAGCAGATGTTACCTCTTACTGTTAACTGTACATGGGGTGGTAAAAATTCTCAAAAGAGCGTACAGTAATAAAGAAAAGAAATAGAAAATAAGACAATAGATATGTTTACTGGGATTGTACAAGATCAGGTGCGAATTCTTACCAAAGAAATTACCAAACAGGGAGTTTCTTTTACGCTTTCTCGCCCAAAGCAAGAGGGAGCTCTCAAAGAAGGGGAGAGCGTTTTGCTCAATGGTATTTGTTCTACCGTAGTGCGCCTTACTAAAGATACGTTCGGAGTTGATTATATGCCAGAAACTCGAAAGCTTACGACGGTAGATGTATGGAAGTCCGAAGATCTCGTTCACTTCGAACCAAGTCTTCGGATAGGAGATACTTTGGGAGGGCATTTTGTCTTTGGGCATGTCGATACGGTGGAGAAAATAGTATCTTTGGAAACGTTTGTCGATGATGTTTATGGACAATCTGTTGAGCTTGTTGTATCACTTTCCCAAGAAGGGAAAAATTTTCTTGTCCCGAAAGGATCTATTGCACTCGATGGGGTGAGTCTTACGGTGACAAAGGTAAGCAATCAATCTTTTTGTGTATCACTTATTCCTCACACACTCGAAAGAACGCACCTCGGATCCTTTCAAAAAGGTGATCCTATCAATATCGAATATGATATGCTCGCACGGTATGTTTTGGCACAAAAAGCACAGTAATTTTTTATTCTCATTATATGAATCGAGATCAAAAAAAAGAAATCCATTTATCTTCTCAAAAAAATCAATTTCGCATTGGTATTGTTGTAGCTGATTTTCATTTTGATATTACCGAAAAACTCCTTGAGGGAGCGAAAGAAATACTCCTTTCTTATGGTGTCTTGGAAGAAAAAATAACGACCGTTCATGTTCCTGGAGCATTTGAAATTCCTTTAGCCTGTCTTCGTCTTGCAAAGATTCGCTATGACGCTCTTATTGCTATAGGATGTGTTATCCGAGGAGATACCGATCACTATACTTTTGTTGCGGGAGAATCAAATCGCGGAATTATGAAGGTGATGATTGAGCAAGAGATCCCCATTGCCAATTGCATTCTCACACTCGAAAATCTCAAACAAGCCCACGATCGCTGTGGCAAAAAAGATAATAAAGGTTCAGAGGTCGCTGTCGCAGCACTTCTCATGGCAGGTACGCCAAAACATGTATAAAAAAGAGCCCCTCAAGGGGCTCTTTTTAAAGAGATGTGATATATTTATTTAGAAGCTTTTTCGGTATCTACATGAACAAATTGTCGTTTGACGATTCTTCCTGTAAAATCAACTACCTTTTTTTGAAGAAATCGAACAATACCAGAAGTTGTTGAAAACAAAGTATCATCTTCACCTCGCATAACATTTTTTCCAGGATGAAATTTTGTTCCTCGCTGACGAACGATAATTTCACCTTGCTCCGCCTTCTGACCTCCGTAAATCTTTACTCCTAAACGTTTTGATATGGAATCGCGACCTAAACGTGTCGATCCTCCAGCTTTTCTGTGTGCCATATTGCCAAATAGACTAAATATAAGTACAGTAGAGAGAGTTCTTCCTCTCTCAACTCTATAAAAGAAAGTGTACGCAAGAAATGCCCTCATGTCAAGTAAAGCACCCAAAAAAAATGGTTTTTTTGTAAAGATGGCGATTTTACGAAAAAAAGGATTTTTATGGCTTAAAAGAAACGAAAAATCTCTTATTTTCTTTTTTGCCCTTCTTTTGAGCTCGACATTGGCATTTGAAATTGGTTTTTTTGCAGGAAGTGGAGGGGGAAAGAGCGAAACGCTTGTTGTAGAGCGTGTTCGTGAGGATTGTCCAACATTCCCGTTAGTGTTGCCGAATTCGGGTGTTGTGCAGGGGGTGAACACTTCTTCCTCTGAATCTAAGCAAGAGAATTGTCTTTTTGTGGGAAGTGTCAATTCAGATAAATATCATTCGCCCACTTGTTCCTATGCTAAGCGCATCAAGCCAGAAAATATTCGATGTTTTTCGAGTGTCCAGGAGGCCGTGTTAGCAGGCTATCAAGAGGGGTGTATTCAATAAAATAATGACGTACGTATATGAATAAAAAAACATGCATCATCTCTCTCGGAGGATCGCTGATTGTTCCTGATGAAATTGATTGGAAGTATCTCAAATCGTTTAAAGTCCTTCTTTTGGAATATATTGAAAAGGGTTGGGAATTTATTCTTATAACGGGGGGAGGGAAAACAGCGCGGAAGTATCAAGATGCTGCACAAAATGTAGATGAGCATCTCACCGATGAAGATCGAGACTGGCTTGGTATTCACTCTACCCGGCTCAATGCTCAGCTTTTGAGAACGATATTTCGTGAGCATGTCTATCCTCGAATCAATACAAATCCACATGACCTCGAAGATTTTTCCAATTGCAAAGAACCTATCATTATCGCAGCTGGGTATCGTCCAGGGTGTTCTACAGATTACGACGCCGTGCTTTTGGCAAAATATCTCGACATTTCTTCTGTAGTGAATCTTTCGAATATTGATTATGCCTATGACAAAGATCCCAATGTATATGAGAATGCTAAGCGCCTAGAAAAAGTATCTTGGAAAGAATTTCGAAAGATTGTGGGTGATACATGGAGCCCTGGAATGAGTGCACCTTTCGATCCCATTGCTTCTCAGCTCGCACAAGAAATTGACCTTGAAGTCGCTATTATGAATGGAAAGGATTTGGATAATTTCCGTGACTACCTCGAAGGAAAGGCTTGTAAGGGAACACGAATTCATGAACGATTCGACCGGGAATAAATACTCTTTATGACACAATGGAGAAAGGCACTAAAGAAAACGTATGATTCCTTAAAGAATGCTCTTCCTCTTATTCTTCTTATCCTTTTGATAATAAATTTTGTCAATCCTCTTCTTACGCAGTATTATTCTCAAATTTTTACTGGGAATGTTTTTTTTGATCCTCTTTTGGGATCTTTATTAGGAAGTATTTCTTTTGGAATTCCTATTATTGGCTATGTAGCTGGGGGAGAGCTTTTACAAGAAGGGGTAAGTCTTTTGGCAGTAACAGCTTTTATATTTTCATGGATAGCCGTTGGGTTTATGATGTTACCCCTTGAAATAAGTCATCTTGGGAAGAAGTTTGCTCTTTTGAGGAATGTAACCAATTTTTTTATAGCTATTGTTATAGCAATTCTTACCGTCACAACATTACAATACCTTTCTTTATGATTCTTTCTTCTTTCAAAAAACTTTCTTCTGTTTCAAAGCTGGTTATCATTATGATTTTTATGTATGGGGGAGCTTTTTTTGTTCATTATGAATTTGCAAAGGAGATAACGCTTAATTTTTTCATAAGCGTACTTGGCATTTTTCCATTTCTTTTCTTTGTTTTTATCCTTCTTTTTTTAAGCTCTCTCTTTGTCACGCCGAAATGGGTACAAAAAAATCTTGGGAATAGATCAGGAATTCGGGGTTGGATACTTACTATCTTTAGTTCTTTTGCAACTCCAGTACCTCCTTATCTTCTTTTTCCTCTTTTGGAGGAGTATCGTAAACAAAAAATGAGTTTTTCGCTTCTCGCCCTCTTTATAAATATTCGGAGCTTCCCCCCAGCCTTTGTTCCCGTTCTTGCTCATTATTTTGGTTGGGCATATACGATTGTTTTTGGTTTTTATGTTGGAGTATTTGCTATAATTTCAAGTCTTCTTATAGGATTCCTTGTAAAAAATAAAAAAGAGGCTCTCTCTTAAAATACTATGAATAAATCTCTCCTTATTCTCTTTGTTATTTCTCTCTCTTTTCTTTTTGGAATAGCTCTTTTTTTCTTTTTCCAGAAACCCAATCTTTCATTGCAGTCCTTAGATTCTTTTCAAGATACTTCTTCTCAAGATACGCAACAAAAAGAAATTCGAGTGAAAAAAAGCGAATCATCCAATTCATTTTCTCTCGAAGAAGGACTTCCGTATCCCATTGTAGATACGGGTGTTACCAAGTTTTATGATACTGGTGATGAAATTATAGAGCCTCAAGAGGGAGAAGATTTTTTTGGTCAAGATGCGCATTATCAAATATAAGTACCTTCTTATAGTGACAATGGAGATGGAACTATAACCGATAACGTAACCCACCTTATGTGGGAACAAGAGATAGATGAAAAAATGAATTATGAGGAAGCTTTGTTATATGCGAAGAATTCGCGATTGGGAGGGTACGATGATTGGCGAATTCCGACGATAAAAGAACTCTATTCTCTCATCCAATTTACAGGGGAATCGGTTGGAGAAAAGGCAAAAACACTTTTTATAGATACGCAATATTTCCAACAACCTCTCGGAGATCCTTCGAAGGGAGAGCGTGAAATCGATGCGCAGATGTGGTCATCGACTCGTTATGTAAGTTACGTAATGGGAAAAGACCAGGCGTTCTTCGGGGTAAATTTTGTGGATGGAAGGATAAAGGGATATCCCTTATTGAGTCCAAAAACGAAAGCTCCTCAAACTTTTTACGTCAGGCTTGTTCGCGGAAATCCTTCTTATGGGAAAAATAGGTTTGTGAATAATGAAGATGGTACCCTTTCTGATTTGGCAACCGGGCTTATGTGGGAACAAAAAGATTCTTCTTTAGGTATGGAATGGAAGGATGCACTTTCCTATGCGAACAATCTTGTCCTTGCTGAGCATGATGATTGGCGACTTCCCAATGCAAAAGAACTTCAAAGTATTGTGGACTATACGCGATCTCCACAGACAAATGGATCACCCGCCATCGATTCTCTTTTTCTTTCATCAAGTATTATAGATCCTAATAATAATGTGAATTATCCTTATTATTGGACATCAACAACCCATCTTGATGGAAAAGATCCGGAGGCAAATGCTGTGTATATAAGTTTTGGTGAGGCGCAAGGGAAAATGGGAGATCGAATTATGGATGTTCATGGAGCTGGATCGCAACGAAGTGATCCGAAATCTGCCGATGGGGAAGAATATCCACAATTTTTTGGTCCACAGGGAGATGTCCGTTACGTTTATAACTATGTCCGTGCTGTTCGAACGCTTTCTCAATAATTTAAAAAATAGACAATTTTTCTTGTATGCAATTATCTCAAAACATACTTTCTCAGGGCCTTTCAGAAAAAGAGGCGTCTTCTCTTTTGGAGAAAGAGGGTCCAAATGAACTTCCTTCTCAGAAAAAACAAGGATTGTTTCAAATTTTCTTACGCGTGCTTTCAGAGCCTATGCTTCTCATACTCCTTCTTATCGGAAGTGTGTATGTCTTTTCTGGAGAAATGCAAGACGCTCTTGTTCTCCTTCTTTTCGTGTTTGTTATTATTGGAATCACTTTTTATCAAGAAAATAAATCAGAAAAAACACTTGATGCTCTGAGAAATCTTTCCAGTCCACGAGCACTTGTTTTACGCGATGGGAAAAAGAGGCGTATTCCTGGAAGAGAGGTGGTAAAAGGTGACATTGTTTTTCTTGAAGAGGGTGATCGTATTCCTTCTGATGCTGTTTTACTTTCTTGTCTCAATCTTTATGTAGACGAATCTCTCCTTACAGGAGAATCAATAGCGGTTCGAAAAATGCCGAAAGAAGAAGAAAAAGAGAATGTTTCCCCAGGAGGGGAGGACGCTCCTTTTGTGTATTCAGGATCGCTTGTTATTTCTGGACATGGAATAGCACGAACACAAAAGATAGGAAAAGAAACAGAAATAGGGAAAATTGGAAAAGCCCTTGGAACTATTAAGCAAGAACCAACACTCTTACATAAAGAAGTAAAAAAAATAGTAAAATACTTTTCTATCGGTGGAGTTATTTTGTGTATTTTTGTTGTTCTTCTCTATAGCGTTTTTCGTGAATCATTTCTCGAAGGATTTCTTGCGGGACTCACTTTGGGCATGGCCATTCTTCCAGAGGAATTCCCGGTTGTTCTTCTTATTTTTCTTACACTCGGCGCATGGAGGATTTCTAAACGGCATGTTCTTACACGACGTTCTTCTGCTATAGAAACACTTGGAGCAGCAACGGTCTTGTGCGTTGATAAAACAGGAACGATTACTGAAAATGCCATGAGCCTTGCTGAGCTTTCTCCTTACAAGAAACCTTCTCACAACTTGTCTGAAGAGAATGAGAAAAGAGCTCTGCAACAAATGGAGTATCAGGAGCTTTTGTATCATGGAATTCTTGCGAGTCAGACAAATCCTTTTGATCCTCTTGAAAAGGAATTAGAGAAAAAGGGGGAGCAGTATCTTTCAGAAGAACAAAGCGTTCCAAAAGAGGCCGAGCTTGTAAAAGAATATCCTCTCACAAAAAATATGCTTTCTCTTTCTCGTGTATGGAAATTTCCTCATCAAGAAGAATATATTGTTTCCACAAAAGGATCTCCAGAGGCTATTATTGATCTTTGTCATATTGAAGGAAAGGAAAAAGATATTCTTTTCAAACAAATACAGATGTTATCCGAGAAAGGGCTTCGTCTTTTGGGAGTGGCAAAAGCAACGCTCCCAGATAAAGATCTTCCCAAAAAACAACATGACATTTCTTTTTCTTTCCTTGGATTTCTTGGATTCAGAGATCCTATGAGACCCACCATCCCTCACGCACTCAAAGAATCATATGGGGCAGGTATTCGAACCATTATGATTACAGGGGACTATCCAGGAACAGCTGTTGCGATAGCAAAAAACATGGGACTAAAAAATCCCGAAACCTATATTACGGGAGATGTGCTCAAAACACTTTCCCAAGAAGAGCTCCGTGAAAAGATACGGACAATTAATATTTTTGCAAGAATAGTCCCTGAACAAAAACTTATCCTTGTAAACGCACTCAAAGAAGCGGGTGAAATTGTAGCCATGACAGGAGATGGTGTAAATGATGCTCCTGCTCTTAAGTCAGCTCATATTGGAATAGCTATGGGAAAACGAGGAACCGACGTTGCTCGAGAGGCATCTTCATTAGTTCTCTTGGATGATGACTTTTCCTCTATTGTTACAGCAATTCGATTGGGAAGACGTATTTTTAATAATCTCAGAAAAGCAATGGGATATATTTTGGCGGTACACATTCCTATAGTAGGTATGTCATTCCTTCCTGTTCTGTTTGGATTTCCTCCTATTTTTTTACCTATTCATATAGCCTTCTTGGAACTTATTATTGACCCTGCTTGCTCCACGGTTTTTGAATCAGAACCAGATGAGAAGGGGAGCATGAAAAAGCCTCCAAGAAACCTTTCTCAACCTCTCTTTGATAGGAGAACCATTACGCTGAGTATTTTCCAAGGATTGAGCATGCTTTTTGTGGTCTTCCTTGCCTTTGTTGTTTCTTTTGCTTTGGGGAAGGATGAGTTTGAAGCTCGATCTTTCTCCTTTGCTCTTCTTGTTTTTGCTAACCTTATTCTTGTGGTTACCAATATTTCTTGGACGAGATCTTTCTGGGGGACACTTCGATCAAAAAATACTATTTTACTCATTTTCCTCTTGGGCGTTCTTGGTGTCCTTCTCTTATCGCTTTTTACACCTTTTCTTCAAAAGCTTTTCTATTTTGCACCTCTTTCTTTCTATGAACTTGTACTGGCATTTTTATTGGCTTTGTTGAGTCTTGTGTGGTTTGAAGTTGCGAAACGTTTTATTGGTTTTGCAAAAAAGGCATAAAAAGTAGGCGAGATAACTTAACTAGACAAGGAGGATATAATATTGTATGCTTTTTAAGGATTTTGAAACAGCCCTATTATATAATGAGAGAGGTACTTATTTTGGGAATTCCAAGTAATGTTGAAGGGAATGTAGTCCCTGATCATGATGGTTCTTTTATGGAGCCAGATGATTTGTATTGGGAACAATTGGCACAACAATTTTCTCCCCCTCCCCAAGAAATAAAAGCAGAACCTCTATCAAAACAGGGAACGAAGAAAAAGTCTGTAAGTAGAAGGGAGGCTTTTTATAACAAATATGGTTGTCGAAAGAATGGCTGAGAGGTACCATTTTTCTTAAAGAAGAAAAGAAGAAAAAGAGCATTCATCAAAGATAGATGCTCTTTTAAAATAAGCTTACAAAGTTGCTTATCTGAGGTATGCTTAGCAACAAGAGGTATTTTCTCTCAAATTTTTTTATTTCTCCATGGATTTTTTTATACGATCACTTCAGAGAATTTTCATTTTTACCGTAAGTGTAGGTATTTTGTGGTTGATAGTGACGCTTTTTGTTCGTATTGATCAGAGAATACCTTTCTTTCTCGCGCTTATCGTGACCTACGGTATTTCTGCATACATACTTCTTCCCCAGAGCATTTTTATGAGCCTCATGATACTCAGAAGAGGGCAAATTCCTTGTACCACCCGAGCCCCTGACGGGCTCCCCGCTGATCGTGTCAATATTATTGTAACCGGAACCAAAGAAGAACTCGAGCATGCCTTTTCTACGATTGGGTGGAAAATTGCCGATAAGCTTACGTTTCGAAGTGGACTAAGAATGATACAATGCTTTATCTTAAATAAGCCCTATCCTCAAGCTCCCTTTAGTCCATTGTATCTTTTCGGAAGGAAACAGGATGTTGGTTTTGAAGAGTGTATTGGGGGAAGTCCGAGAAGAAGAAATCATATCCGATTTTGGGCTGCAAACATTGACCCGAAAAAAAGCATTCATGATATAGCCTATTGGTTTAAAAAACATCCCATTGATCCTCTCGCCTCGACCATATGGATAGGGGCAGGTGTAAAAGATATTGGTTTTGGTCTTACATCGATGAGTTATCAGATTTCTCATCGAACAGATAGATATATCGATAAACAAAGAAGCTATATTATCAATTCTTTGCGAAGAAAGGGGTGTATACAAAAAGAATACTTCCTCCATTCTGGAGAAATTATTGAAGGAAAACGAAATATTACCGACGGAAAGATTTTTTGCGCTCAGTTAAAGACGCTCAAATAAAAAAGAACACCAAAAAGACTTTCTATTTCATAGCAAAAAGAGTGCCTTTTCCCAAGAAATGATGTATATTGAAAACATAAACATTTATTTTTTTTGTATGGAAGGATTAATAGTCATTCTCATTATCATATTCATTATTGTTTCGGTGAGGTTCAATAATCGAATGAGTAAAATAGAGAAACGGCTTTTTCTTGTAGAATCAAAAAAAGGAAGTGCTTCTGAAAAGGAATCTCTTGGAAAGATAGAGGCTTTTTCTTCACAAAATCAGTTCTCGTATCAAAAAGAAGAGATAAAAAAAGATGACGCTATTCTTTCTCAGAAAAAAGAATCTTCTTATTCTGCACTAAAAAGGGAAGATTTCGCTCACAAGGGTTCGAGTTATTGGCTCATAAAGATAGGAATGGGCCTCTTAGTACTTTCGGTTATTTGGTTTGTTACCTATGCTTTCGTAAATGATTGGATTAGTCCTGTTGGAAGAATTGCTTTAGGAATACTTTTGGGCGTGGGCCTTATTCTTTTTGGAACAACTCGATTCAAGAAAGACTTGCGGCAGGGATTGGTATTTCTCATGGGTGGGGCAACCTCTTTTTATGTAGCAGTCTTTTCTGGAATGTTCATTTATGAATTTTATGGTCCTTTCACAGCTCTTTTGAGTATGTCGCTCG
>Ga0207419_1002894_pt1 | contig 10755 bp, 9 predicted proteins | sample ElkSloMetagenome_4_FD_184723 | JGI IMG/M metagenome (GOLD analysis project Ga0207419, IMG submission 184723) | Hot spring microbial communities from Elkhorn Slough, Monterey Bay, USA - MD2A (version 2) | ecosystem: Environmental > Aquatic > Marine > Intertidal zone > Estuary: Microbial mat ... | reverse complement strand
TTTATAGCGTCCATTATTTCGTAGCCATCAACCAATCGCATCACATCATTTTGCTGGGATAAATTAAATTGAAAGCCATAGTAATCTTCGTATTCTAATGATTTCCTCAGTGATGTAGCATTACTTAAAATACCAGAATCTTGTTCCTGCCTTACAACCTCATTAAGTTCTAATCCTTTTATTTCTTTATTAAACTGTAGGGCTAAATGATTTTGATTTAATGCTGGGCTTAAATCTGACTTTACAGGCGGTAACTGTGCTTCATCACCAATAAGCAATAACTTGCAATGATGACCCGAATAAACATATTGTATTAAATCATCTAGTAACGATCCGTTTTCAAATAATTTAGAATCAGAAGGTGCATCTGGGATCATAGAAGCTTCATCTACAATAAAAATAGTGTTTCTATGCTTATTGGGTTGCATCACAAAACTAACCCCACCTTGCCTATTTTTTTTAGGGTAGTATATTTTTTTATGAATGGTAAATGCTTCTTTCTTTGAATAATTAGAAATCACCTTAGCCGCTCTTCCTGTGGGGGCTAATAAAACCGCAGATTTTTTAGCCTGCCATAAATTGTTAACTACTGTACCAATTATGCTTGTTTTACCCGTTCCGGCATAACCTTTTAACACATAAATGGTTTGATTAGACGGACTAAATATAAACTGCGCCAACTGTGATAAGACTTCATTTTGCCTTTGAGTGGGCTGAAACGGAAATTTTGATAAAATCAAAGAATAAAATGCAGAAGCATTTGAAATCATAGAGGTAATAATAATGTGAGCAAGATAATATTAATATATCTCAATCATAAGTAAATTCTAGCGATTATATGATTTTATACGTTTTTTATTTTAATAATTTTTACGAACAAAAAAAAATTGTAGATTTGTCCTACACCTAATTAATAATTAAAAATATGCTTAATGTAGTTCTAGCCATTGTCGTTATTATACTTTTAACCATTGGAATAGTTTGGGTCATTGACCGATTTGTACCTAAGAAAGTTAAACCAGTAATCAATATTTTATTATGGGTACTCATCTTTTATTTAGGTTACATCACGTTTATGTCTGTATACAGAGAAATTCAATTTAATCAACTCAAGGATAAGCGCTACGCTGTAGTTATTGAAAGATTAAAAGATGTAAGAGATACCCAAATAGTTTATGAAGAAGTGAATAATGAATATGCCAAAGATTTTGAGTCTCTCATAAAATTTGTTGATACGGCTATGGTACCCATAACCCAAAGACGTGATACTTTAGTACTGGATGAAGAACGCACGAGAGCATTTGGTGGTGTTGAGACGTTTAAAACCATAGTTCTTACCGATACCCTAAGTTATTATTCTGTTAAGGATTCTTTATTTAATGGCACTGATAGATACAAAAACCTAATGAATGTTGGCGTAGGTAAACCCGGTGCTAAATTTAAATTAGAAGCTGGTAAAATTGAAAATATCCCGGTATTTGAAGCCAGCGTTGATAAAGAGGTAATTCTGTATGATCAAGCACAATATTTAATTGAAAAAGAAAAGCAAGTTGTTTCTGTGGATGCTGTAAATGGTCCTACTTTAAAAGTTGGGTCTATGGAAGAAGTTAATACTAATGGAAATTGGCCTAAAAATTACGCAAAAGAATAAACGATTTGACTAAAAATAGTATTTATGAATTGTCCATTCAAGTTAATTTGAATGGACTTTCTTTTTGTATTCTAAACAGATCTCTTCAGCGCTTTGAACTTTTAGAGCATGATAACTTTGAAAAACAACTCAATCCAATACAAACCCTTGAAGCACTAAAGAACAAATTACGCTCTTTACATTTGAAAGACTATGACTTTAACACGGTCCAAGTAATTCATCAGAATGATCTAGCCACCCTAGTCCCTGAAGATTTGTACGAGCCTAACAACAAAGCAGATTATTTAAAATTTAATAGTAAGATTCTTCAAACGGACTTTATTGCAGAAGACAAACTAGCGGTGAATAAAAGTGTAAATGTATATATACCATATGTTAATATCAACAATTACATATTTGAGCTGTTTGGAGAATTTGTGTACAAGCACGCCTCTACAATTTTGATTAATGAACTTCTTCAAACTAATTTTAAAAATGATAATCCAACAGTAGTCATTAACGTTAATCCGTCTTCTTTTGAACTTTTAGTTGTAGAGAACAGAAAGCTTTTACTATATAATACTTACGAGTACAATTCCAAAGAAGATTTTATTTATTATATATTATTTGTATATGAGCAGTTAAAATTAAATCCAGAGGAAGTTCCTGTGAAATTTTGTGGAAACATTGCCAAGGATGACGATTTTTACGATATAGTTTATACTTACATAAGACATGTGGACTTTCTAACATACAGGAGTCACTTAAATTATAAAAGTATATTACCAGAAACGGAAAGTTATAAGCACTTTCTAATTTTAAATTCGTTTTAATGAGAATTATTTCAGGTCATTTAAAAGGAAGACGATTAATCGCACCAAAAAGCCTTCCAACGCGCCCTACCACAGATATGGCTAAGGAAGCTCTATTTAATATTCTCAATAACCAGTATTATTTTGATGAGATTAAAGTCCTTGACCTGTTTTCAGGTACAGGAAATATAAGTTATGAATTTGCTTCAAGAGGTTGTAACGCTATCACTTCCATAGATAACTATTGGAAATGTGTCAAATTTATCGAGGAAACTGCAGCACATTTAAATATTAACATTAAAGCCATAAAGCGGGATGTTTTTAAGTATCTGGAAACTCAACAAGATAACTTTGATGTTATTTTTGCAGACCCTCCCTATAATCTAGACCTCCATGCCTTTGAGACCATGGTAGAACTCGTTTTTGAAAACCATACACTCTCAAAACAAGGGCTACTTGTTATAGAACACTCCAAGCATACCGATTTAAGTCATATAGAGCAATTTTCATATCTTAAAACGTATGGAAGCAGTGCTTTTAGTTTTTTTGAAGCTACATAAAACAAAACCTTCTAAACGTATTTAGAAGGTTTGTTAATGATGAGTAAATCTATAAGCCGAATTCTGTACGTTTAAATATAAACGTCCTTATCATTTATCTGCGTTTACTGTTACCAGCAAACTTTAGCTGTCTACCCTCCAACTTAAAAGCGTGCCACTTTTGCACGTTGGTTTACATGACATTGCACCACATAGAGTTTACCTGATTTCACTACAGCTTAACCTGTACATACTTTCTGCTGCACTTGTCCTAACCTTGCGGTTGATGGCCGTTAACCATTATGTTGCACTCTGGTGTTCGGACTTTCCTCCCGTAGTACTCTACGAGCGATAAGGCGATCTACTCGGTGGCAAAAGTACATAAATTGTTAATAACTCTTTTTAAATTTTTAACCTTGTAAAGTCCCATTTCTAGGTTATTTTTAAATTTGTAAGTCAGTTTTCACTATGGAACATTTTGTTGTATCAGCCAGAAAATACAGACCTCAAACATTTAAAGATGTTGTGGGACAAGAAGCTATTACCAATACCTTAAAAAATGCTATTGAAAATAATCATCTGGCTCAAGCACTCCTATTTACAGGTCCAAGAGGCGTAGGTAAAACTACCTGTGCAAGAATATTGGCTAAAATGATAAATAGTGATGCCACAACAAATGATGATGAAGATTTTTCTTTTAACATTTTCGAGTTAGATGCCGCTAGTAATAATTCAGTTGATGATATTAGAAATTTAACCGATCAAGTTAGAATTCCGCCACAAGTAGGTAATTATAAAGTCTATATTATAGATGAGGTGCACATGTTATCAGCAGCAGCTTTTAATGCCTTTCTTAAGACATTAGAGGAACCGCCAAAACATTGTATATTCATTCTTGCAACGACTGAAAAACATAAAATTATACCAACTATTCTGTCGCGGTGTCAGATTTTTGATTTTAAGAGAATTACCGTTACCGATGCCAAGGCCTATTTAAAATACATTGCGGAAGAGCAAGGTATTGAGGCCGAAGACGACGCGCTACACATTATAGCTCAAAAAGCCGATGGCGCCATGAGAGATGCCTTGTCTATTTTTGATCGTGTAGTTTCGTTTACAGGTAAGCAGCTAACAAGGCAAGCGGTTTCAGAAAATCTTAATGTTTTAGATTATGAAACTTATTTTAAGAGTACCGACTTAATTATAGAAAATAATATTCCGGAGCTGCTCTTAGAGTTTGATTCAATTTTATCAAAAGGTTTTGACGGTCATCATTATATTGCTGGGTTAGCCTCTCATTTTAGGGATTTACTGGTTTGTAAAAATGAAGCCACCATACCTTTACTCGAGGTTGGCGAAACCATTAAGCAACGATATATAGAACAATCCCGAAAAACAGATAAGAACTTTTTACTAAACGGTATAAATATCGCTAATGAATGCGATCTCAAGTATAAAAGCAGTAAAAACCAACGGTTGCTCGTAGAATTATCCTTAATGCAAATTGCCTCTATCACTTTTGATGGAGAAAAAAAAAATAGCAATCACTTCATAATTCCACCTGCCCATTTTAAGGAACAATTAGCAAAGGCAAAAGCTCCAGAAGCTCCTCAACGAGAGGAAAAGAGCAAAGAAGAAAAGCCTTCTGAAACAAAAGAAACCTCATATTTAACGAAATCAGTAGCTAATAATAGAAAGGCGGTTCATGAACCTGCAGGTCCTGTAACAAAACCATCTACTCTACCAAAACCAACCATTAAGACACAAAACAAGGCTGTTTCTGGATTATCTCTTAAAAGTATAAAAGAGAAAAGGGTACACGAACTTAAACAGATGGAGGTAGAAATTAACGAACAAGATTTACCTAGGGAACCCGTAAAGGAGGATGATTTAATTGCTTGTTGGAACAATTACTCCTCTAAGGTAAGGGAACAAGGCAAAAAAAATCTTGCGACGGTTTTGGACATGGATATACCTAGACTCGAGGGCACCGCCATAAACGTTACTTATGGTAACGAAACTAATAAAATGGATTTAGAAAGCGAGCAATATCATTTAATGTCTTATTTGAGGAAGCAACTTAAAAATTTTGACCTCTCTTTAGAAATAACAGTAAAAGAAGAAGTCGCCGAAAAATTCATTTATACGCCTCACGAAAAATATGAACGCCTAAAGGAAAAAAATAAAAATATAGAGTTGTTAAAAAAGACTTTTGGCTTAGACCTTTAAATTTAAACAATTAAGATATGCTAGGACTTAAATTGCCAACAGATCCACGATGGGTAAATATCGTTGAAAAAAACATAAAGGATATATTAACAGATCATGCGTTTTGCGAACAAAAAGCGGCAAGTACGGCCATATCCTTAATTGTTAGTTTTCCAGAGTATACAGAACTTGTTCAGTCCATGACAGATCTGGTTAATGAAGAAATGAGCCATTTTAAAATGGTTCATGATAAAATCGTAGAAAATGGCTGGACTTTAGGTAAAGACAGAAAAGATGAATATGTTATAAAATTGCTTAAATTCTTTCCCAAAGGTGGCAGCCGGACCACACAATTAGTTCATAGATTGTTATATGCTGCGCTGATTGAAGCAAGAAGCTGTGAACGTTTCAGATTACTTTCTGAACAACTTGAGGATAAAAAATTAGCAAGTTTCTATAGAAAGTTAATGATTAGCGAAGCCGGACATTACACCATGTTTTTAAATTTTGCACGTCAGTACGGTGACCGCGAAGAGGTAGACAACAAATGGCAACAACTTCTAAATTATGAAGCAGAAATAGTGAGAGGTCTTAAAAATACAGAGACGGTTCATGGCTAAACAAAAAACGCTAACCATTATGGACTAGCGCTTATTTTGCTCTTGAAAGAATATTAAAGTTTTATTCCTATACCAAATTGCATTACATGATTGTTGGCTTCTAAATCTGTTTCTTCGCTATCTAATATATTAGAAAATCCATAGGTATATCTGGCATCTACGAAGATTTCACTGGTAATCATGTATTCGGCACCAATGACTCCCGAAAAAGTAAAGGTGTTAAAGCGGTCTTCGTTTTCCCAAGTTTTTAAAGCGACCTGAGGTCCTACACCTAGTTTTAATTTATCAGACAACGCATATCTTAATTGTATAGGTGCCTGAATATAGTCAGCTCGTAAGGCTTCATCTTTTCCTCCTTCTGCAGACCATTGTATTTCTGTTAACAAAGATACATTTTCAGAAAATTGAAACTCAACAAAACCCGCAAAGGCAAAACCATTTCTATGCTTGTTTTCAAAATTAGCGTCGGGCTCAAAATCTAGATTAGAAACATTTAAAGCACCTCTAATACCGTAAAAGATATCTTGTGCGCTACTTAAATTAAATGCTAAAAATAAGAGTAAGCCAAGAGTAATTTTTTTCATCATAATAAATTTGAGTTAAGTAATTATAAAACAAAGAGATTTAAACGTTTTAAATTTTAGATTTATGGTTAAAAAAAAGGATAAACTACCATATTTTAAACACTTATACTTGAAACTGTTTCATAGTAAATACTTTTAATTATACCATCTGACAATCCAATTTTCGGTACATAAATGTCTTTAGCGCCGCTCCATTTCATAGCGGACAAATATATTCTTGTGGCAGGAATAATAACATCTGCTCTATCTTGATTAAGGTTGAGCTCGACAATGCGTTCTTCGTAAGAATATTGTTGTAAGGTATGGTAGTAATTACTGAGGTAAAAATAAGTTAAAGGTTTACCCATATTCTTCCCTGAGATTTTAAAAATTTTATTGATATTTCCTCCAGAGCCTATCAATTCTATCTTATCAAAAGCAGCTGTGTTACTTTTAATCCAGTCTTCTAGCTCACTCCATATATCTCGAGTAACAATGTCATTTAACAGCCTCACCGTTCCTATTTTAAAAGATCTAGATTTAATTTTTTCACCGTTATGAATAATAGAAAACTCGGTACTACCACCACCAACATCTACATACAAATAGGTTTTGTTTTCGTCTATATAACTACTTAGATCTGTTGCGGCAATAATGGCAGCTTCCTCTTCACCGTCAATAATTTCAATATTAATATCGCACTGATTTAACACCAATTCTTTAACAAAATTGCCATTAGTAGCCTCTCGCATAGCAGAAGTAGCACAAGCCTTATAGCGTTCTACACCATGTGCCTTAATTAATAAGTTAAATGCTTTCATGGTATCTAATAAACGATTTTGATTGTGTTCTGAAATTTCACCTTTTACAAATACATCTGCACCAAGCCTCACCGGCACCCTTACCAAAGAGTTTTTCTTAAATCTTACAGGCTTACTATCTTGTTCAATGATATTGGCGATTAGTAATCTTACAGCATTTGAACCAATGTCTATGGCAGCATATTTCTTGATGTTCAGCATAAGTTAATTAAGTTTGTTGAGATAATAATTATAGGTTTCAAACTGGGCTCTTATTTTGGGAGGTGTTGTTTGCCTGTAAGCATTAGACTGCTTTAAATCTATAACTCTAGATTTTACATTGTCCTTCCAGCAAATTTCATACAGATCCTGAAGTTCTGCTTTAATGTCTTCATCATAAATCGGGCAGCTTACTTCTACTCTATTATCTAAATTTCTGGTCATCCAATCGGCAGATGAAATATAGATTTTAGAATTGTTATTATTTCCAAAGATATATAATCTGGTGTGTTCTAAAAATTTATCGACTATACTTATGACTTCAATATTCTCGCTCATTCCAGGGATACCAGGCACCAAGCAACAGATTCCTCGTACAATCATTTGAATTTTAACTCCCGCTCTGCTTGCCGCATAAAGTTTATCTACCATGGCATAACTACTGATGCTATTTATTTTTATTTTCATAAAGGCTGGTAGTCCTTTTTTAGCGTTTTTTATTTCATTGTCTATGAGTTCAAAAAGTTTGTCTTTGGTGTAATGTGGTGAAGTTAAGATATGCTTATAGCGATTAATTTTATAATTCACTTCAAAAAAATCAAAAACCTTATTTACATCTTTTAAAATTTTCTGATCTGAAGTCATCAAGGTAAAGTCTGTATAAATCTTGGCTGTAGATTCATTAAAATTTCCAGTGCTAATAAAGCCGTATTTTCTTGTTTTATTGTCTTCCTTTCGCTCAATAACACACATTTTTGAATGAACCTTAAGCCCAGTAACACCAAACATTAAATTAATTCCTTCGTCTTGCATTTGCTCAGCATACTTTATATTCGCCTCCTCATCAAAACGTGCTCTTAATTCAATTGAAACCGTAACTTCTTTACCGTTTTTTACGGCATTAATAAGGGAACTAGCCACATGTGAAATTTGCGCTAATCTGTAAATGGTAATTTTAATGCTTAGAACATTCGGGTCTAAGGCTGCCTCCCTTAAAAATTTTATGATATAGGTAAAAGTGTGGTAGGGCGTGTAAACTAAAAAGTCTTTCTTAGCTATAGTTTTAAAGATACTTTCTGTTAAACTTAGTCCTTTTACTGGTAAAGGCTTAATTTTTTCATAGAGTAAGTCTGTACGTCCTAAACTTGGAAAATTCATGTAATCTCTGCGATTATGGTATCTTCCACCAGGTATAATGCTATCTTTATTATCTATGTGCATTCTATCTAAAAGAAAATCTAAGGTTACTGGATTTATACTTTTATCGTAAACAAATCGTACAGGATCACCTATTTGCCTATCTTTTACACTTTTAGATATTTTATTAATAAAACTCTCACTCAAATCGCTATCGAAATCCAATTCACCATCTCTGGTGATTTTAATCATATGTGCTTCGATATCTTCGTATTGAAAAATATTAAAAATGTCATCTAAACAATACCTTAGTACATCATCTAGCATAATGATATATTTTGAATCGTCTTTAGAAGGTAAGACGATAAACCGATCCATAGATTTTGAAATTTCTATTAAAGCAAATTTGTTCTTACTATCTTTAAGTTTCATCTTAACTGCAAGGTAGGCCGCACTATCTTTTAAATCAGGAATAGCCACATCTTCATTAAGAACAATGATAACGAGGGCTGGACTTAATTCTTCGAAGAAATAATTTTTTATAAAGGATTTATGCTCGTCTTTAATATCTGTTTCTTTAATTCTAAAAATATTTTCCTTTTTTAGATCCGCGTCAAGAACACTTAAGATTTTAAGACTTTCAGTCTGTTGCTGAATAACTATATCGGTAATTTGTTCTAGTAAATCTGAAGCCTTGATACCACCAAGTTCGCTCTTTCCTCCTTTTCCAGCTTGATCTATTCGTTTTACAGTGGCATATCTTACTTTAAAGAATTCGTCCAAATTATTTGAAAAAATACCTAAGAAACGTAGGCGTTCTATTAAAGGCACACTACTATCAGCTGCCTCCTGCAAAACACGAGCATTAAATTGAAGCCAGCTTAGTTCACGATTAATATATATATTTTTAGGTTTATTCATTTTTAAGTTGCTTTGGTGTCATGAAAAATTCAGTGGTCCCGCGTTGGATTGAATTCCACGTTTCAGACTTGAATGAAAGTATAATAACCCCGCAGGTAGGTAGATTGTCGATAACCATATTTCCAAAGGTATTAGAAATATTAGTCAAAGCATTATTGTGCCCAAAAACTACTATAGAATTTAAAGATTCAGGAAGCGCTTTAATGAAACGTATCACTTGGTCACCATTAAAATCGTATAGTTCTTCTCGAATCTCAATAGTCGATACATCAATACCTAAATCGCTTAAAATAAGCTCTGCGGTAGTTGATGCCCGCTGGGCAGGACTTGAAAAGTAAGCCTCTGAGGTAAAGTTGTTTTCTTTTAGAGCTTCGCTTATTAAAGCAGCATCATTATATCCTCTAGATTTTAATGGCCGTTCTCTATCGGAAACATTATGTTTCCATGAGGATTTGGCGTGTCTTATCAATGTAATTTTCTTCATATAAGTATCGATTAAATGCGTTTTTTTTCGATAAAATGTTGCATATGTCCGTTTTAACGATTATTTTGGCCCCTAAACATGAAAGTTTGCTTATGAATTTAGTTTTAATTTGATTTGTTTTTATAAAGTTAATGTAAATGACCCCAAATCAAAAATATATTAATCCACGGAATATTACGTTTGCATTAATTAACCTTCCCTCATTTAGTTTTTTTAGTATCAAAATAATTTCAATACTAAGTAAAAGGAAATTTAGAAATAACATTTATTAGTTATAAACTTTTCCTTGATCTTGTTTGATAAAGACATAACAAGTTATTATGTATATTATGAAGAATAATTACGCTTGTATCTTAAAGACTTTATTTAAAAGCCTTTTAATTGTAGCCGTTGCATATTCAAATGTTCTAACAGCACAACAAGCCCCATCCATTCAATCTGGTGTAACTTTTCAATGGGAAGACACACAAGCTAGCTTAAATGATCCTGCAACTATTGAGTCTATAACAGTAGATGGAACGTTATACAACACTTTTGTTGTTCCCTCTGATTACGAACTCACCCGTCTTGGTCCTGATGGATTTGTCTGGAACAGAATATATCAAAATGGCTCAGTGATATTATCAGGAAGTAATACTGTAATCTGGGAAAGTTCTGCGCTAAATGCTTTTCAAGACAAAAATCTTAATCATTATTTTGAAGCTTTCAAGAACGGAAGAGATTTTTGTAATGATTTCGATTCAGTAGATAACACAAATGCTCAGAAACAAACACTTTTTTACAACCCAGCGGTACCTTCTAATTCAGGAGGGCTGCTTGGTG
>Ga0207419_1002892_pt1 | contig 10759 bp, 7 predicted proteins | sample ElkSloMetagenome_4_FD_184723 | JGI IMG/M metagenome (GOLD analysis project Ga0207419, IMG submission 184723) | Hot spring microbial communities from Elkhorn Slough, Monterey Bay, USA - MD2A (version 2) | ecosystem: Environmental > Aquatic > Marine > Intertidal zone > Estuary: Microbial mat ... | reverse complement strand
AATTGCACCCAGTAAAGTCCATAACGGCCCGGAAGCTCTCACCGGGCTTACTATGGTAATGGGTAAATTTTTAAGGCTGAAATAGGCAAGTAACCATGAAGAAGCAACAATTATCGCTTTTAAGAATATTAGCCAATGCTCCTGCTTCTCAGGCACCGGCATTTCAAAAAATGTGTTTTGAATAATTGCCGGATGGTAAATCGAAATTAAGATAAACGGGATAAACATCAAAAGTGAAATTACAGTGGAATAAAATAACACAGGGATAACTGCATTGTCTTTTAATGATGTTTTTTTGAAAAGATCATAAATGCCTAAAAAAAATGAAGAAATAAGTCCGGGAATTACCCACATAGTGTGTTCATTAATAAATAAGGTATCAGAATATACATCAAACAAAAATAAAAAAAGCCCCTTAATGGGGGCTTTAGCATATAAATTCAGTTGCGTAATAAACTATTCCATTTTTTCATAAACAATCTCAAAGTCTTTTAGGCAGTTGTATATTGAGCCTGCCCAATAATTCCGGAAACCGAATCCGACCGGTTTTGCTGCCATTTCTTTTGTGTAAATCATTTCATTATTACTATTAAAAAAAGTTATCCATATGCTTGCTTTTTCTTCCGGCTTATTAAATGATTCAATAATCAGTGACAAGTATATTTCACCTTTCTCCAAATCATTGTATTTATCAACTGCCTCTTTGATGTCTTGCTCAGTTAAATGATAATCAGCTCTAATAACCAGATTATCAGCAGTGACTGATTTATGGTAATCAACCATATATGCGGGATGTTTTATAACTTTCTTGCCTCCCAGGAATTCCTGTATATTATATTTATGGTATTCAAGAAAAACCAGGTCATTCCACTCATGAACTATGAGCTGATTTGCAATATTTTCGGGGTCACTAAACCCTATGCCCCCAATCATTTTCACCTTGGTAAAATCTAGACCCAACCAATGTATTTGGGGAGTCGATTTTATCTCATTCTGGGCATGAAGAAACATACATGGCATTACAAGGAACGCTATAAATAATTTTAAAAATACATTTTTCACGATTCTATCAAATTTTTCTCAAACATATAAAATTTGATAAATATAAACTATAGCAACCACAAAATTTCCGATGAGAAAAATTCCTGAATCATCACTAACTGTACTGAAAAAAATCTCTACTACAATTGGATGATGCAGGAGTTTAGATGCCGGTTAAAGTATGTTTGTCTTAAAAAAGATTCCAACCCACACTAAGAATTAACTGGGTATTCCGCAAATCAGTGGCGAAATTATTGTCGCCCACTTCAACACTCTCCCCTAATTTGCTTAAATTCCCCTCATACTTCAGGTCAATGTAGAGCTTTTTCCCCAGATCTAAACCAATGCCTGCCTGATACCCAATAACGGCATTGTTATAATCGGTTTCAACCTGATCCGCTACATCTACATCACGTGCATCATCAGTGAGCAGCAGGGAGAAAACGGGACCTACCTGTACCCGAAGAAATTTTGCAAATTTAAATCCACCCATCACGGGCAGGTCTAGCTTATTGTAGCGCAGGGTTCTGATGTCATCTACCAGGTTGTCTGATTCAACAAGTACCTTTCCTCCTGAGCTGGTAAACAATAACTCCGGCTGCACAAATACACTACCAAGTTCTAAACGTGTAAATGCACCAATATGGAAACCAACTGCCGCATCTTCTGTAGAGTAATTAAAAGTATTTCCATCCACAGTAAATGTTTCATCTACCCTTACTTTTGACTGGCTGATGCCAACCTTAGGCCCAAAACTTATCTGTGCTGAAGCCACACTTACCAAAAGGAATAAAAATAAAGTGGAAAATATTGCTGATTTCTTCATAATTTTGTTTATTTTAATGGTTTCGCTTTAATGCGCAAAAGTAATGCCAAGAAGGAATTGAACAAACAAATCGTATTTTATCATTAGAGGTATGCATAGTACATCAGGGCAGGCAATATTTAATTTTCTTTATCTAAAGGATAAACCAGAACCTGCTGATCTGATTATGGGGTTTGGGCACTTTGATATGAAAGTACCGGATACATGCAGTATGCATTATCAACGGGGACTTGCTCCACGCATATTATTTACAGGAGGTATAGGTGCCGGTTCTGCTGATTTGAAATTGCCTGAAGCAAGGGCATTTTTTGAGCGTACCAAAAAGAGCGCCCCTTTTATACCTAAAGAGGCTATGCTGCTGGAGGACAAATCAACAAATACCACTGAGAACATTGAATTTTCAGAGAATGTGCTTGCCAATGCCTCACCTGCCTTGCATTTTGGTAAAGAGATTAAGCGAATTATTCTTGTAGCAAATGCCTACCGACAACTTCGGGTAATGCTTACCATGAAAAAACATTTTCCGGATTTGAAGTTGATTAATTGTCCCCCGGAAACAACCTATGAAAAACAAAAGCTCATGTATCAGCTTAAATTTCAGAATTTCGATGAATTAATTGTTGGAGAGGTTGAGCGTATAATGAATTATCCTGATAAAGGATGGATTGAGAAAATTGATATTCCGCCTATTATCCTCGATATCATAAACAGGGAAAAAAAGCTGGATTTCTGATATTGTTTAGTTTTCTTGCAATACTGAGAAAATTGGTCATGGTGGATGTCTTTCTACAATAAGTAGAGAGAATTCCACTGAATTTTTTAATTCTTTAACCCCGGCTTTTCAAAATATCATTTTTAAACCGTGTTCTTAATGGCTAAATATTCCAAAAACAGCCTGTTTTATTGGCATAAAAGATATTTTAGTTTGAATTTCATTTTGCACCTAAAGGGTTTGGCACAATATTGCTTTTAAAATCGATAATGATAACCCATAAACTGAAAACAAAATGAAAAAGACACTTATAAGTATCGCTGCCTTATTCTTTTCAATCTCTATTTTTGCTCAGCAGAGCGAACAATTATTTGAAATAATAGACAACAATGGAAATGATAAAATAGAAAAAAACGAGTTCGATAATTACATTTCCAGCTTTGAAAATGATTGGGACAACAATAACGACAACCTTATTGATAAAGATGAATTTGAAAGAGTCTATCTTGCCATTGTAAATACCCAGCATCAAAACAATATGAAAGACAAAGAGTGTGATCATGCTCCGGGAGAACCGTGTAAGCATCATAAAGAGATGGGCCATGAAAACAAAAAGCATTCCGGACAGGATAAAATTGCTGACCATACTTTTACCCACGATAAAACATCAGGACGCATGGACCCCGTTTATGAGGACCCTTATAATTATGCAGAAACTTTTTACGATACCATTTATAATACCGAAGACTGGCACGTTTCTGATAATACAGATGCCAATTATGATGAAAATGCAATGAGCAAAAACAAGGATAAAATGCACAAGGATAAAATGCACAAGGATAAAGTTGCTTTACATTCACAAAAAGCCTTCAATTACTGGGATAAAGATAATGATAAACAGGTAAGCCAGGAAGAAATTGCTGCTCACCTGTTTCAGATGATGGATGATAATAATAATACATGGATTGATGAGTCTGAATTTAACGAATATGCTCCCTTGTTTTTAGAGCAGACTGCTATGAATTAAGCTTCAAAATCTTTCATATTTTTTGTTCAAAAGAAAGTTTTAAAAAACCATCTTTAAAAAGGTGGTTTTTTCATTTATATGCCTTATTAAATTAGGAGACCTTTAATTCTATCCGGGTGCCAATTGGATTTCCATTTCCATCTTTTAAATCAACTACACTTTGCTTTAATCTTTTGTTAAATAGTTTGTTATATAAATCATAAATCTCTGTTCCTAATGTAATTCCTTTGCCTGTCCCTGTGCTTTCACCCGCATTAGAACGTCCTACACCATTATCTTCAATAAAAACATAAGTGCTGTTATTTTCACCAAAAACGCGAATATAAATATTACCCATTTCCTCTCTGGGACTTAAACCGTGCTTAATTGCATTTTCTACGTGTGATTGAATAATCATTCGCGGTATATGGATTGACAAATCAACATCCGCTTCAATCTCTAAATGCCATTTTAGTTTTTCCTCATAGCGGAATTTTTCCAGCTCCAGAAAATTTTTAACAAATTCAATTTCCTCAGTTAATGAATTTGTTAATTCATCGGCCGATTTCAAGGAAGAGCGTATAAGCTTGGAGAGTTTGACAAGATATTTGTTTGCATCCTTGCTGTTGGCCTGCGTTAACAATGCGCTGATACCATTCAGAGAGTTGAAGATGAAGTGCGGGTCGGCCTGATTTAACGAAGCTTTTAACTGATGGCTGTATATTTGATCAATGAGATTCTGCCTGTTCTTCAAACGTATGCTGTATAATTTTTGGGAAAATAAGATTAAACCCAAAAAGAAAGCATATATCATGGGCAGGAGAAGTACATTTATAAAGTAGTAAGGGTTTTTGGTTATCTCCAGAAGCTTTATTCCTTTATTAAAACTAATTCCTCTTAAGAGTATTTTTTCTCCCGAAAAAATGAGGGGCGTGAAATTATACCCTTGAAAATCCCGGTCTAATTTCAGAACCTCCTTCAAGCGTTGGCTGTAAATCACCATTGCGGGATACCCACGAATAGCATAGTTGGTTATATAAAAGGGTTCTCCGTTTAAAATAATTTCTTCCCCGTATGAATACGTTAAAGTTTCTACGTGATAGGTTTGAACGTAGTTAAAATTTAAATCATATTCATCAACATGATTACTATATCTATGATTTATAAAAACTCGTTTAACCGTATGGATGCTATCATGAAAAATTACAAATTGCAATTCTTTTTCGGGATCAGGAAGGCTCAATCTTTTTATCACGCTACCCTGATGGGAGATCAAAAAGGATGTAATACTGTCAATCTTTGGGTCATTATTGCTCACAATAGCAAGAATATCTGAATGCTTTTCTTCTGAAGTGAGATAAACCTCTATACTTGATTTATATTTTACCGACAGCGGTTCAAATGCAAACTGCAGCTTATGGTCAAATGCAAAAAGATGGCTTTGCCAGTCGCTGTAAGGAACTGTACTGTTTTTGGAATAGTTTTCGGTTGCACTTGTTCCGCAATAGAGGCGCATTTCACTTCCCTTCCCTGCTGTTACAACTTTCCGTGTGGTAATAGCACCTGTAAGAGGTGTAGCCAATAATGTGTCATGGTGAATGTCGTATATAAAAGTTTTTCTTGGTTGTAAAGCATAATGAGCATTCAGGCTAAAAATAATATCACTAAATCCATCATCGTTATAATCAATCATTTTGGCCGGAGAAATGGAGAGACTTATCACATCATTATAATAGGGTACTTTACAAATGGCTTTTTGTATTTTTACAGGAGTAGTTTCAGCATATAATTCAACAAAATTTAAAATAACTGAATCATGCTGCATGGAAAAAAACACAATCTCATCCAAATGATTATGATTATAATCGCTGAAATATAATGGAAAAAATTCCAACACTTTTCCATGTAAACGAGTTACCGCCAAATAATTATTTTTCAGGTCCCTTAACTCTATTTGGGGCGTGGTATTCGTTTTCATAACAATTACTTTCTCCAGTTTCCCGTCATTATTTAAATCATGAATGCTTTGTAATGTGTTAGGACTATAATTTGAATGATAAATCTCCTCATGCATTAATTCAGGAAACTCAATGGGAACGACAAAATACGTCAGCAGCATAAGTACAAGCGACAGCACATATGGGCTGGTGAATATATAAAGCAAAAATTTCTTATTCATACCTGTTTGAAGTAACCTATGCAAATATATTATTCTTTGCATAAAAAGCTTGCAGATAGAAGTTTTTATCTACATTAATCTCTGAGTGCAATGGTTTTATTTGTAAGGAGGAAATCAAATACGAATAGTTTTTATAATTTTGGAAATGACTAAATACATCAAATATGAACATTTTTAGGCCAGCGTTTTATTTATCCTGTAGTATTTTCCTATGCAATAGTTGCATGGTAAAGGAAGAAAAGAGGCCCAACTTTATTATCATTCAGGCCGATGACTTAGGTTTTGATGATCTTGGTTCTTCCGGCAATAAAATAGTTTCAACACCCAATCTTGACCAACTGGCAGAGCAATCGATGCGCTTTTCTAATTTTTATGTTAATCCTGTTTGTGCGCCAACCCGGGCTTCTTTCCTCACAGGCAGGTTCTTTCTTCGTACGGGTGTCAGCCATGTGCATGGAGGTAAGGACTTTTTAAACTTAAATGAACAAACCATTGCTGATGTATTGAGAAGCCATGGATATGCTACCGGTATGTGGGGTAAATGGCATTCCGGACATACCGAAGGTTATTTTCCCTGGCAAAGAGGGTTTGAAGAAGCTTATATGGCACAATTATATGTGCATGAAAATTCCTATGGAAGATTGAATGGGGAAGAAGTTTTTCATGATAAATGGGCTGATGAAGTTATTACAGATTATGCCACAGCATTTATTGCACGCAACCATGAGCAGGGAACGCCATTCTTTGCTTATCTCTCCCACTTAACATGCCATTCTCCCCTTAGCGCACCCAACGGGTTTATTGAACCTTATCGTACGCTCGGTTTGTCAGAAAACCTCAGCACTTTATATGGAATGATCAGTTTTGTGGATCAGGAGCTTGGGGCATTTTTTCAGACTCTGGATTCCATTGGAGCCCTGGAAAATACTTATATCCTTTTTATGAGTGACAACGGCCCGGCAGTTTTAAATGATTTACTTACAGATGATGATCGTGATTTACGTTATATTAATAATTATAACGGGCACAAAGGAAATATCTGGGAAAATGGTGTTAAATCACCTCTTTTTATCTATCGTAAAAACTTCACAAGAGCAGGAACATATCAGCATCTCACGGATATAACAGATATTTTTCCAACAATATTAAACCTTGCTGGATTAAGTTTACCGGAAAGTAATCCTGAACTTGATGGCAAAAGTTTTGCCGCGCTTATTAAATCTACTGATGCAGCAGATTCAGTAGCATATAGTATTTTTAATTATGCCCACCGTGCCTGGCAGCCTACCAAACAACCCTGGACTCCTATGGGAACCATGGATGAATACCGGCCTGTTGAGCTAACCAAGGATACGGCATTGCCATTTGATGACCAGGCCGTTTACATACGAAATCAACGATTTAAGTTGTTACAGAATCCGGCCGGGTATCAAAACACTCCGGAACAGGAGAATAATTGGGTGTTGATCGATATGAAAAGCGATCCTAAGGAACAAAATAATGTATATCAAAAATATCCGGAAGTGGCAGAATCTATGGAAGCAGAACTAAAAGCCTGGTATTCTTCTATACTTTTGGAAGAAGGTAGTTTTAAAATGCCTTTCTTTTTCATTTCTGCAGCGCATGGGAATGAAATTCCTGCTAAAGCACCATATGAGATCAGTGCTGGCTTAAAAAATGCATTTTCTGCTCTTGGAGAATGGAAGCATGCCGGGGATTACGCCATATATAAAATAAAAGATGCCGATAGGGGAGAATATAAAATTCGTTTGGCATTTGAGAACGAATTAAAATCAAAGCGTATATTTAAACTTTTTAATCAAACAAATTCGGCCATTTTTTGTGTAGAATCTGGCCATGTAACCGGAGACAGTACCATTTTATTTTCTCTGAATGATACCATACTTAAATTAGAGTTAATTGAAATTAGGGATTCTTCAAATGAGTCCGCATGGCTAAAATCAATTAATCTCACATCAATTGATTGATGTGCTTCACTTTAATTGAAAAGTTATCATATCTCTAAATATAGACGGATAGATTGATTAATAAAAATGAGTTATTCCAAAAGTTCAACACATTACTAAAAGTAAATAGTATGCGATTTGCTGCCCTGGAGATGAATGCGATGGCCCAATAAAAAATCATCAGCCTTCTACCTGTCAGTTAGCATGGCTTTTGTAACTTTTGGTTTTACAAAGGGAGGTAATAACAAACTTTGAAATAATCTGCTAATACTCTAAATTTATAGCTAATTCGATTGCTTAAAAAGCTTATTTTTAATAATAAATGGAATAAAAATAATCTAAACTATAATTATTTATGAAGATAAGATATTCCCTTGCACTTATGTCAATATTTCTCTTCACAGGTGTACTGGCACAAAACCTGGTTAAAAGTAAATTTATTAAGAACAAACCGCTAAGTTCAGAAAGTTTCAAATCGATGACTTTCAATGGATCGTGGTGTTGGTTCTCAGATCCAAGAGCCGTTTATTATGAGGGCACACATAAAAGAACCTACACTGGTTGGGTCGATAACTACGGTGATATACATGTAGCATATTATGACCATGAAAGCAGGAAAATTCATTCAAAAGTTTTATATGATAATTTTGAGATAGACGACCATGATAACCCTTCCATTATGATTGACAAGGAAGGAAAGCTAATGGTTTTTTTTAATGCTCACATGATTGGCGTACAACCCCTGTATCTTGTAAAGGCCACTGAATCTGAAAGCATAGATAGTTGGGGAGAAGTAAAAAAACTGTTCTTAAATGATAAAGAACTTTCTGACATGGGGAGCATGAATCACACATATACCAATCCTGTGCGCCTCTCTGCCGAGGATGACCGGATTTATCTTTTTTGGCGGGGTATAGATGGAAAGCCCAGTTTTTCCCATTCAGATGACAATGGAGAAACCTGGTCAAAGGGAAAGATATTTTTTATGCCCGAACGTACCTATGGTTTCAGAAGGCCCTATACGAAGATTTGTTCCGATGGCGTGAGTAAGATTCATATCACTGTTACTGATGGGCACCCACGTAAAGAAGAAGAAAACAGCATTTACTACATGTACTATGAGGGTGGGGCTTTTTATAAAGCTGATGGAACAAAGATTAAAGACATTGGTGGCGATCCTGTTCTTCCGGCAGATGTCCAAATGGTATACAATGCCAGGGAGGCAGGCGCAAAGGCCTGGAACTGGGATATTGCGCAGGATGAAAAGGGGTTACCGGTCATTGCCTATGCCAAATTTCCAGATAACGAAAACCATATTTATTGCTATGCACGGTGGGATGGTAAAAAATGGAATAATTATGAGCTTATTAACTCAGGAGGATGGTTTCCTGAAACGATGCCTGGTGTTGATGAACCAGAACCCAATTATTCCGGTGGGATGAGTATCGATCAGGAGTCTGCTAATAGCCTTTATCTCTCTGTAAAACGAGACAGTGTTTTTGAAATTGAAAAATGGGTTACGAAAAATGGTGGTAAATCATGGGCTGTAGAAAAAATCACGGAAGGTTCATCGAAGGATAATATACGTCCTTTTGCCATTAGAAATGCAGGTGATAATAATGATTTGCAGGTTTTATGGATGCAAAATACGCGATATCATCACTTTGCCTATGCCAGTAGATTAAAAAATGATATGCAAGGCACTTTTAGGGATCGTTTTCATTCTTCTATCAAGATGAACATTGCAAATCCCATGATTACTGATCCGTTAAGTCAACAAGGCATTATAGATATTATGCAAATGACCGCTGACTGGCAATTGGCCAATCCATATTATGAAAAAAGTGAAATTGACTGGCATTATGGCGCGTTATGGACAGGTATAAGGGCATTGTATGAATTAACGGGTGATCATCGGTATAAAAACGAAATGATCAATGTGGGACAGGCTGCTAATTGGGCACCGGAAGATGATATATTTCACGCAGACCGTCTTACAATAATTGATAATTGGGCATGGCTTTACGGAATAGAGAAAGATCCCATGATGATAGATAAGTCACAATGGACACTCGATATTCACCTGGCCAGAAGATATGAAAAAGCAACAGATGTAACGTTTAACGAAAATCCTTATCGATTTGAGTGGTGGACATGGTGCGATGCATTGTTTATGGCTCCCCCATCATTTGTTGAGATGTGGAAGGTTACCGGTGAAGATAAATATTTGAAATACATGGATTCGCAATGGTGGAAAACATCAGATTACCTTTACTCAAAAGAAGATTCGCTCTATTATCGGGATGATCGGTTTTTTGAAAAGCGCTCAGAAAATGGGAAGAAAATTTTTTGGGCAAGAGGCAATGGCTGGGTGATTGCTGGTTTGTCCCGGGTTTTAAGGCATCTCCCTGAAGATTATCCCAGCAGGGAAAAGTTTGTTCAACAATATAAGGAAATGGCGCAAAAACTACTCCGGATACAGGATGAAGATGGGTTATGGCGTGTTAGTCTGCACGATCCGGAATATCTCGATTTGGGAGAATCAAGTGGTAGTGCTTTTTTTACATATGCCTTAGCCTGGGGTATCAATAATGGTTTTATTGATAAAGCGTTTGCACCTCAGGTTAAAAAAGCATGGATTGCACTGTGCAACAATGTAAATCAGGAGGGACGCCTGGGTTATGTGCAACAGGTGGCCGGCAGCCCATATCCTTTTAATGAAGATGAATGGCATGTTTATGCCACAGGAGCATTTTTATTGGCAGGGAAAGAAATGTTTGAATTGACAGGTAAGTAAAATGTATTGCAATATCATATAACAGAAAAAAATAATAATACTGATAATGTTTCTTATCCGAGATGAGATAAAATTTTACCCAAATTGAGCGATTACGCTCAATCGTTTAAGTAAAGGTAAGCTTTTCACCTCTCCTATTCGGTGAAAAGCAACCCCGTTTATCGGGGCAGGCTATATTCTAAAACGGGGTTAACCCTAAGTAAAGCGCTTGTTCGCTTGCTCCAACCGCTC
>Ga0207419_1002891_pt1 | contig 10761 bp, 9 predicted proteins | sample ElkSloMetagenome_4_FD_184723 | JGI IMG/M metagenome (GOLD analysis project Ga0207419, IMG submission 184723) | Hot spring microbial communities from Elkhorn Slough, Monterey Bay, USA - MD2A (version 2) | ecosystem: Environmental > Aquatic > Marine > Intertidal zone > Estuary: Microbial mat ... | reverse complement strand
CTGCCTTCTCGTACTTTCGATTTGGCATTTCTAGATAAGGAGTACGAAGCCCTTTACAGGGCAGAAAAAAGAACAGGTCTGCTTTTCGGTATATTTTCGGTTTTTTCGATTATGATCGCTATGCTGGGCTTGATCGGCCTAGCCGCTTTTACAGCCGAACAAAAACACAAGGAAATTGGGGTGAGAAAGGTATTGGGTGCTACTGTGAGCAGCATTGTATTCAAATTATCTAACGAGTACACCTTGTTGGTATTGATCGCCTTTTTACTTTCAGCCCCTATTGCTTGGTGGATCATGAGCGATTGGCTAGCTAATTTTGCTTATCAAGCCAATATTGGTTGGTGGGTGTATGTACTGGCCGGGCTTTCTGCCTTTGCCATTACTTGGGCTACTGTAAGCTACCAATCCATAAAAGCGGCACTGCTAAACCCTGTAGATACTTTACGAGAAGAATGATTTAGTAAACCTGTGCAAGGATTTTGAATTCTTGTGTGGGTGGTAATTTTCCATAAATCAAAACAGACAGAGGCTAAATTGCTTTATTAATAATTTTATTAGCGGAAATAATAGTATGTAAGAATTAACACAAGATATTTTGTGATAGAACTATCGATTTCGCATCAATAAACCGCTTCTTGCCTAAACATCAGCTTTTTCCAATTTAAATAGCCCATAGTAGCCAAAATGAGATAAACAAAGTACAAAAAGGTATAAATGTACAAGCCTTTATAAAAATATAGACCTACACAAACCACATCAACCGCAATCCATATCAGCCAGTTTTCAATTATCTTTTTAGTGAGTTGATACTGTGCTATTAAGCTAAAAACGGTGGTTAATGCATCAAAATAGGGTACGTCAGAATCTGTATTCTTTTCTAGAACATAACCAAGTACCAAACTGGTAACGGTACCAATGGCTAAAAACCCATATAATTCTGTTTTGGCTGATCGATGAATCTGAACCCCTTCGTGTTGCTTACCACCATATAACCAATTGTACCAGCCATAAAATCCAAGAATTACATATACTACATGCAGCCCCATGTCTCCATAAAGCTTGTATTCTAAGAAAATAATGATTCCTAAACCAACACTGATAATACCTGTAGGCCAAGCCCAAATATTTTCTTTGGCATTGAGGTACACACAAACTATCCCAAAAAAAGTACTGACCGCCTCAATATAATTGGCGGTCAGGTAACTGATGATTTCTTGCATTTATAAATTAGTATTTAGATGGTAGATATTAGAATTTAGTTTAAGTCTTCGATTTACAAACTCTAACTAAAAACTAAAATCAAACAACTAATTTCTAATATAGAACCCTAAACTTAATGGTATTCTCTATAGCTTTTAAATCTTTAATAACCGCTGGGTTGTACTTCTTATCTATATCGGTAATTACATAGCCAATTTGCTCATTGGTTTTGAGATACTGACCCACAATGTTGGTTTCGTGCTTGGCCAACACAGAGTTGATTTTTGCCATTACACCCGAAACATTTTTATGGATGTGCAACAACCTATGTGCATTTGTCAATTTAGGCAATTGTACATTAGGGAAATTTACACTGTTAAATGTGTTGCCAGTATTTACATATTCCACAATTTTGCCAGGCACAAAATCGGCTATATTTTGTTGGGCCTCTAAAGTGCTGCCTCCAATATGAGGAGTCATAATTAAATTAGGTAAATTCAGCAATGCTGAAGTAAAAGGCTCTTGATTGGTTTTAGGTTCTTCAGGGAAAACATCTATGCCGGCTCCTTTAATCTTGCCACTCTTAAGTGCCTCAGCCAAGGCGGGAATATCTACGACAAAACCTCTTGCCAAATTTAAAAAGTAAGCACCTTCTTTCATTTGGTCAAATTCTGCCTTTCCAAAAATGTTGTTATTGTCTGCCCTGCCGTCTACATGTAGTGAAACCACATCAACTGTATTGAGCAACTCTTTTAAGGAGGTGCACTTTGTAGCATTGCCAAGCGCCAATTTTTCTACCATATCGTAGTAGTACACATCCATTCCCATGCTTTCTGCCAATACAGAAAGTTGAGAACCAATATTGCCATAACCGACGATACCAAGCTTTTTACCGCGCACTTCAAAAGCATTTTTAGCAGATTTTTCCCAACTGCCTTGATGCATGGCCCTAATCTTATCTGGTAAATTGCGCATAAGTAAGATAATTTCGCTAATTGCCAATTCTACCACACTTCTTGTATTACTAAAGGGAGCATTGAACACTGTAATACCTTTATCGAGGCAAGCGCCAAGATCAATTTGGTTGGTGCCTATACAAAAGGCGCCGACTGCCATTAATCTGTTGGCGTTTTCTAATACTTTTTTGGTGAGGTTGGTCTTAGACCGAATGCCTAAAACAGAAACATCCTTGATCGCTTCTGACAGTTCTTCTTCATCCATAGCTCCGCTCGCAGTTTCTACTTGGTAGCCTTCCTGTTCAAAAAAGGCCTTGGCCTTGGGGTGGATATTCTCTAACAATAGTACTGAAATCCGATTTTTAGGATAGGAAATAGACATGGGCAGTTTGTTCACATAGAGCACTTCATCAAAACTTGGCGCCACATGATCGGCCTTGCTGGTCACGTTTTCTCTGTTAACATTTTCGGTAAATGCATAGAATTGATGCGCCAAGCCGGCTTCTTTAATTTGATAATCGGTATAACCATCGCCAATGACAAAAACATCCCCATCTAGCTTTAGCTCTTTCATCAACTTTACCTTGCCATTATCGCCAGAAAGTGGGTTCTCGCGATCAAAACCCGTGATTTTCCCCTCTGCATCAAATTCAAAAGTGTTGGCATATACGTTCTCTTCTAAGATGCCGTATTCCGTAACTATAGGTACTATAAAATCTTTAAAACCATTACTCATAATGAGCACATCTTCGCCGTTTTTATGAAAGAACTCCTCATTTCTTTTTATTGAATCAGAGACCTGTTCTTTTAGACGCTCTATAAGTGGGGCCAAATCTTTTTTGTGGGCATCTAAAAGTTCTACTCTACTTTTTAGGGCCTCGCTAAAAGACAAGCTGCCATCCATGGCCTGATCGGTAATATCACGCACCTTCTGAACGATGTTTTCTTTATCAGGTCGGTCTTGTAGGGCTATCTCACAGAGTTCGTCTAAGGCTTCTACTTTGGTAAATGTACTGTCAAAATCAATGATAAAATATTTCTTACGCTTCATTAGTGTAATTAAAAAAATATGTGCCTTTGTTAAAAAATTAATTCAAAGTTAGACAAATTCTCTCAATCGCTTTAATGAATGTGGGCTTTAATCAAAATTAGCCGCTAGGTCTTATAATAAAATCCTACAAATAAATCTTCTTGATTTAGGATCAAAGCAAACAGGTGTAAGAAAAGCTCTTTTTTATGCAAAAATGCGCATTTAAGTGGTTGTCCATTTGGATGTAACTCCCAGTAAACTAAACAAACGAACTTACCATGAAGAGAACAATTACCCTCACTCTGCTCATGCTGAGTAGTTTTTTCCTATTTGGGCAAAAGTCTAATACTACCCCAGAAGCTGTTTTTGGCAAACTTATCGGTTCAGACATTCAAGAACACCCTAGCTTTAAGAAAGAATACAGTTATGGTTTTGTAGACCTTGGTCTAGTAAATATTGGTGAAAAACAAGAATTATTCGGTGTTAACCTTGAACCAGAAGTTGGCTATGCATTTTACAAAGGAAAGCTTTGCTCTGTGAGTTTCGAGTTTAAAAATGACGATGCCTTTGAATCTTTGAGCGAAATGTTTGGCAAACCGCGTTTTGCTGACACTAAAAACGACGCACTTGGCGAGCTTTATTCCTTTGTTTGGGAGGGCGATAAAATTGCTATTAGCTATCCGGTTTTCAACTATGGATCACAAGGCAGCCAGTTTATCACTATAGAAGACAAAAAAATTGCCAGACAAAACTTTAATTAATCAATCTATAATCACTAACTAAACCAAGAAACAATTCTAACAGCTATGTTGAATTGTTTGGAGCCAAAGCACCCGCCTAGCGTGGTGCTTTTTTTATGGGCTTACTGCCTGCATAAGCTGTGCACACATGATTGCACCATATGTGCCCAGGGCATAGCCTAAAACGGCCATTAAAACGCCAACTGCCGCCAAAGCAGGGCTAAATGCTGCTGCCACTACAGGCGCCGAGGCCGCACCACCTACATTTGCCTGACTACCCACTGCTACAAAGAAAAATGGCGCTTTTATAATTTTTGCGGTAATTAGCAATACCATTACATGTATGATCATCCAAATAATACCGATAAGGAACAAACCAAGGTTGTTTAAAATCTCAGCAATATTCATTTTCATGCCAATGGTAGCCACCAATACATAAATAAATACACTACCAATTCTAGAAGCGCCGACCCCTTCTAATTTTTTAAATCGGGTAAAAGAAAGTAACAAACCAACCGTAGTGGCTACAACGATCAACCAGAAAAAACCAGACATTAAAGAGGTAAGATTGTACTTGTTTAAAGTATCACTAAAACTTGCCATAATGGGGGTAATGATGTCAGACACCCAATGCGCCAAGGCAGTGACCCCAAAACCAACCGCTAACACCAACATAGTATCTTTCATGGCAGGAATCTGCGAAATGCTCGCGCTGTAGTTTTCCACTTTTACCCTTAATTCATCTATGGCAGAATTATCTGCTTTAAGCCATTTATCTACCCGTTCAGAAATGGTGGCACCGTATAGCAAAAAGCCCATCCATATATTAGCCACGATCACATCTACCAAAATCATAGAAGCAAAAAGGTTATCGCTGGCGCCATAGATTTCCTTCATGGCTGTTTGGTTGGCGCCTCCGCCGATCCAACTACCCGCTACGGTGGCCAAACCTCGCCAAACCGCATCGTCTCCGGTTCCTCCGGCCAACTCAGGATAAAGGGCTCCAACTATTAACAACGCAACGGGGCCACCTATTACAATGCCTAAAGTGGCTGCAAAGAACATGATCAATGCCTTTGGGCCAAGATTGATAATGCCTTTAAAATCAATACTAATACAAAGCAAAACCAAGCTGGCAGGCAACAAATACCTCGATGCCACAAAGTACAGATTTGACTGATCACCAGAAATAATCCCCAAACTATTAACAATGGCTGGAAAAAAATAGCAAGCTAAAATTGGGGGGAAATAGGTGTAAAAAGTTCTCCAGCCCTTTTTCTCACTAGACGAAGTGACAAAAACAAAGGCCAATAGCATGATCAAAATGCCTAGTACAATGGCATCGTTACTGAAAAAAACCTCTTTTTCTATTGCTTCTTCCATTTAAATTATCTGTTTACATCTATTTTTTGATAACCGATTACCCTATCGCCTCGCCCTGCCAAGGGTTTGTAGTACACAATTATATCATATTCATTTTCGGCCAGCCCAAAACTGCCTTCCAAAATCATTTCGTTGAGTTTGCCATTTCTGTACAGCGCATAGGTATAATCGTACCTACCTTGCTTTAGTAACATTCTACCCTCATAAGCGGCTAAACTACTGTTGTAAGTGAGCTTGTTCTGCTCGTTTAATTCCCAGTCGTTAAAGCTACCGAGCACATACACGTCTCCTTCATAAGCTGCCTCCGTTTTTAGGGAGAAATGTACAATGTTGTAATCTGCCTCTACACTGGCCTCGCCACTACCTGCATTGTTGCCTATTATAAATCTGCCATTAATGTCATTTTGCAAACGTTGGCTGTTATACACCCTACCCTCACGCGGTTTGTCGGTATACAAATAAATTGCATTGATCTCGTCGCCGCGCTCTACGTTTTCTATTTGCAGGCCCGCTTGTCGGTAGCCCGTATCAAAAAAGCGAAACTCATTACCGCCTTGAAAAGCATTCTCTAAATTAAAATAATTGAAGTCTAACTCGCCTACATGTTGTTTTACATACAAGGGCTTTAAATCTTTTATAGCTGTTTGCCATCTAAAATTTTTCCTAAGCGTTACCACTACGTTTTCTCCAGGTATCTCTAAGTTGGCACCGCCATAAAAAACCGAAAAATTGATTTGCTGTTTATTGATATTTTCTCCCGAACCGATTACCTCTTGTGCCTTTGCTCCTACTCGCACGGCTTCTTCATACACCACCAACCTGCGGGTAATGATCAAATCCTCTTCATCTCCACCTCTGTAAATTATCAAAAGGTAATTGCCCGATATTTTTACTTGCGGCAGGTTAAAGCGGTAATGTACATAAGGCACTTTGGTGTTGATAGAAAACTCAAAATCATTGAGATTGTACTCGTTGTACTCGTTTAAGTACTCTATAGGCATAAAACTGGAGGGCGACCAATCGTAATTGCAGTGGATGAGTTTGGCATAGTAGTCTTCAGAGTCGTCTGTAATATCGTCAAACTCCAATGCTAAACGCCTTACTCCATTGATGGGCACTACCGGAATTACGGGCACTCTTTCCGTATTTACTCTGTTGTAAAACGCAACAGAACGGATGTAGTTTTCATATACCTTATCATCGTATACCAGTGTTTTTTCTTCCGCTTCTAAAATAAAATCATACCAAGGCTGGGCATTGCTTTTTGTAATAAAAAAAAGGCTCAAAATTGATATGACAAATGCCTTTGTCAGGTTCATATAAAAACACTTAATTTTGCCGCCACTATAGCAGCAATTAGTTTCAGTTAATTATTGAATGAAGCGAAACTAAGCAATATTTGCGCTTTTGCCAATAATGGATATTTTTTGAACTAGATACTAAAAAAAGGTATGGAACACACTTCCCAATCAAATAAAGACCAAGATGAGCAAGCCAAGATAGAGGCTCAATTAGAAAAACTGAGAGAGAAATACGATGTAATGGGCCAAGATCTTTCTTCTTATTTAGATGGATTGCTCTACGCCAATTACCTCAACTATTGGGACTACATCCACATAGATACGCTTTTATCTCTACAGAATCCAAAAACAGATTTTCCTGATGAGAACATATTCATCATCTACCACCAGATCACAGAGCTTTATTTTAAGCTGATTTTGTTGGAGATGGAACAGATAGCCAACCGCAAACAAATAGACGAAGACTTTTTTCTTACTAGGCTCAGAAGAATCAACCGCTATTTTAAGCACCTTACCGATTCGTTTGAGATCATGGTTGATGGTATGGATAAAGACCAGTTTTTAAAATTCAGGATGTCTTTATTGCCTGCCAGTGGGTTTCAGTCAGCGCAGTTTAGGGAGATTGAGATTTGTGCTACCGATTTGCAACATTTGGTATCTAAAGAGTTTAGAGAACAGCTAACGCCGGCTACTCCGATTTCAGAAATGATGCAGCATTTGTATTGGAAACAGGGCGCAACCGAACTCGCAACAGGAAAAAAGACGCTTACACTCAAAAAGTTTGAGAGCAAATACATGCCTAGAATGACGCGCTTGGCCAAAGACAGACAGAACTCTAACCTTTGGTCTATCTACAAAAACCACTTTTACCAAGCCTTTAACCACAGAGAAATTGTAGAGGCCCTTAGAACCTTTGATGCCTTGGTGAACATCAACTGGCGGTTGTCGCATTTTAAATCGGCAGTTCGCTACTTGCAAAATGATCCTAATGTAATATCTGCAACAGGCGGTACCAACTGGCAAAAGTACTTGCCTCCGCGTTTTCAGATACAGATATTTTATCCAGAATTATGGAGTGAAGACGAGAAAGAAAACTGGGGTAGGGGCTTTTTTAAGGAGTTGATTGAAGGAATTGGAGTTTAAATTATAATTAAATCTTGGGTCGTATACTAAAAAGTATGATGGCTTAATGTGGTTTATTTTGCAGGAAAAAGCAATCGGTTTATTTATTCAGTTATTCCGAATACACAAATGAACAGAAAAATGAGTTGCCACACTCTTTAAGACACCTCCAAATCGTGAAATCTAAACTTCAAGTGTAGATGGTGTTCTGACTCTTATTTGTGTATCTTGCTAAATATTAAGTTACTTATTCCGCTTGTATACCAACCAGCCTAAAAATATCAATACAAACTGTATAAAGAGCCTTATGATGGCTGCATTAGTAGAGCCAATAGCGGGTTCTTCACGAAATAAATCCCATACATGTAAGGGCATAAAAGCAACCATTAAACCTGAAAAACCCAATCCTCCCCACTTTCTATATTTAGATATAAGTAATGCAACCCCAATCACAAACTCGACAATTGCCGATAGAATGTTTGCAAATGATTCCGAAATGAAAGGAGGAATCATAGCAGAGTAAAATTCTGGGGCAGCAAGGTGATTGTATGCACCAAAAAGCATTGATAGCGAAAGTATTACAGGTATTATATGTTTCATAAATTAGTAGATGTTGGCTTTGATAGCTTCTTAATCAATACTCAGGCTATCTCTCCACTTTCTTTACCCTCGCCACAGGGCTTACCCTATACAAATTTCGGGTCTTATGTTCTTCGCATTGGTAGTACTTGCGCAGTTTTTTGCCTTTTTTAAAAACCCTGCCATCCTTTAGAGCAAAAACGGCATTTATGGGCAAATTTTCTAAATATTCTAGGCCGTCTTCATGTTGATTGTATTTGTCGAGCACTTTTATCAGGTTAGCATCAGAACAGCTAGAAGCCGCGGGATTGCTCATATATTGATTCAATTGCAGTAAAATTTCTTCGGGAAAATATCTAGGATGTAGAAAGGGCGAAATCAGCTCCTTGAAATTATTCTTCCACTCTACTCCATGCGGTTTTACCTTGTTTTGGTGTTGCGCCCAAGTAATTAGGTGGGCCATTTCATGAATAAAAGAAATAACAAAGCCATAAGGATTTAAATCATTGTTAAGGGTGATTTTGTGACCATGTCCTCTTTGGGGAGGCATATAGGTAGCACGTTTGGTTTTTCGGCTTCGGGTTACCACTACTTTAATTCTATGCTGAACGATCCAATCGGCAAAGACCTCGGCAAATTCAGGCTCAGCTACCCATTTTGCTATACTATTCCTAATTTGATCTTTTTTCATTTTTCGATATGTGTTGAGTTGTTAAGTCGAGTTGTTGCGAAATTGTACTTACATTGTTCCGAATCCACAAAGTCCTAACTCCACTGCTGATATCCTAAAAGCCAAAATCCAATAGCTACTACCCACTGGCCAACTCAACTATCATACGCCCATTTTAAAAATACAGAACCCCAGGTAAAACCGCCACCAAAAGCAGCTAAAATGATGTTGTCCCCTTTTTTAAAAGCTTTCTCCCACTCCCACAAACAAAGTGGAATGGTGGCTGCTGTTGTATTGCCATAGCGCTGTATGTTGAGGGTTACTTTATCCATACCGATACCCATTCTTTTGGCCGTAGCTTCTATTATCCGTTTATTGGCTTGGTGCGGTACCAAGTAAGCCACATTTTCTCCTGTTAAACCATTCCTGAGCATGATATCTGCCGCTGAGTCAGCCATTCTAGTTACGGCAAACTTAAAAACCGCTTTGCCTTCTTGGTAAAAGAAATGCTCGCCTTTTAGTATATTATCTGGCGTTAGGGGATCGGCAGAACCATGGCCCTTGGCCCTAAGTAAATCTTTGCCTGCACCATCTGTTTTTAAAATGGCATCTTGTAGACCCAAGCCATCTTCGTTTGGTTCTAAGAGCACGGCCCCTGCCCCATCTCCAAATAAAATGCAAGTGCTTCTGTCGGTGTAATCCACAATGGCCGACATCTTATCGGCGCCTACTACCACCACTTTTTTATACTGACCTGTTTTGATGTAATTAGAACCTGTTTCCAAAGCATAAATAAACCCTGAGCAAGCTGCAGCCAAATCGAAACTCAATGCATTTTTAGCACCTATTTTCTCGCAAATCAGGTTAGCTGTAGAGGGGAAAAGCATATCTGGTGTGATGGTGGCACAAATCAAAACGTCTATATCATTGGCATCAATGCCTCTCTTTTCTAGCAGGCCTTCAATAGCTTTTGCCGCCATGTAAGAGGTCCCTTCTCCAGGTATTTTAAGGATTCTACGTTCTTTAATGCCCGTTCTTGTTTGGATCCACTCATCGTTGGTATCCACCATTTGCTCTAGTTGTTTGTTATCCAGTATATCTTCGGGCACCCAGCCATTTACCGTAGTGATGGCCGCTTTCAATGAAGTCATATAGTTTCAGTGTGTTTTTGTTCACAAATCAATGGCATAGATACTAAAAACTACACAAAAAACACAAATCGATTTTTTCTTACGGAGATGAAGTAAAGATTGGCAAAATAAAAAAAGTGCGCTACCTTGTTTGCCAAAAGCATAGATCAATATAAAAAGCTAATTTACTATGAGCCAACTCGTGTTCCCTTTAAACCTCCGTTTTAAGATTTCTACCTTTGCCAGCGATTTTGTAGCCTCAAACGCACATGGGGAAACCATTGCCTACGTAAGACAAAAACTTTTTAAGCTCAAAGAGGAAGTCAATGTGTTTACAGACGAATCCAAAGAGCAACTCATGTTTTCGATAAAAGCAGATAAATGGTTGGACTTTTCGGCCTCTTACCAATTTCTCGATAGCCAAAGCAACCCTTGCGGTAGAGTGGTGAGAAAAGGCTGGCGCTCTATTTGGAAAGCACGCTATGAAATTTATGACGATGTGGACCAACAAGATTTATTGATTGAAGAAGAAAATGCCTGGGTAAAAGTGGGCGATGGTATTTTTGGGGAAATCCCTATCTTGGGCATGTTCACCGGTTATCTCTTTAATCCAAAATACATAGTTTCTCGGCCAGATGGTACTCCTGTTG
>Ga0207419_1002889_pt1 | contig 10762 bp, 7 predicted proteins | sample ElkSloMetagenome_4_FD_184723 | JGI IMG/M metagenome (GOLD analysis project Ga0207419, IMG submission 184723) | Hot spring microbial communities from Elkhorn Slough, Monterey Bay, USA - MD2A (version 2) | ecosystem: Environmental > Aquatic > Marine > Intertidal zone > Estuary: Microbial mat ... | reverse complement strand
CGTGCGGCGTAAACCCGCCGGTTGATTACCGAGATCGAAGCGCACCAGTGTCGCCAATGCCCCACGGGCCGGACTCGCCCCCCAGAACTGAGCCTTGGCGTTGGAAAAGTGATGATTCAGATAAAGCCCGGTTGCTGCACAGCTCCCGCAGACACCGCCGAGCGGCCGGACTGGCATCCGCAACGCCTTGGAACTGGCGCCCAGCCGATCCCGGACTGGCTCGAACAGTCCGTCTATTGCGCCCACCGGGGTGGTGGCCGCCAGCGGCGCCGGCACCTGCATGAAAGCCGCCTCGCCTTCCAGGGCAAAGCCACCCAGTGGATCACGAGCCCGCTTCTCGATTGCCGCTAGCCAGTGATCCGGTAGGGGCGCCCCGTCGAATACCACCTCGGCCCAGTCCGCTTCGTCCAGTCCGCCTCCGGCGTCGAAGATGGCGTGAAGGACCGACGATGCCCGTGCGATCGTCGGCGCCGTGAGATAAGCCATGGGATGTTCAAATCGCCCTGGCGAATCAAGGGTAAGGATGGTCGTGAGGGGAAGCTGGGTAAAACCGGTTTCCGGCGCGAAGACCGGTGCCAGCAGACCTGCGGGCCAGTCGGACACGGAGGTTTCTATATCCAAGGTGAGCTCCTATGAACTTTTAAAGTTCGTTTTTTAATCCAACTAAATTGAATTTAATGTCATCCTATGCTCTCTTGAAAAACCGTGTCAACCAATTTTTTTTATGTTAGTTTTCCGCATTATCAAACTTTCAAAGTTTTATAGGGAGTTATTATGTCCACGCTACAGTTTCCGCTCTGGGGAAAAGCCGGTCGCGACATGGGCGATACCCATCACAGCGCCCTCCTCGCTCACATCCTCGCTGTGGCTGCCTGCTTCCGGGTGCTGACCGAGGATGCCGTCATCCAGCAACGCCTGACCCGGCTACTGAACGCACCCTGGGAGCAACACCGAACACTACTGGTCTGGCTCGCGGCATTGCACGATGTGGGGAAAGTGGACCACCGCTTCCAGCGGAAACGGGCCGATGTGCGGGAAGTGCTGCTGGGCCGGGAAGCGGAACCGGCGTTCACCGGTAGTTATCACCACGGCGAGGAAGGCTTTCACCTATTCAGGAAAGAAGCGCTGTCGCCCCTGCAACTTCCCACACCGGCCAGACGGCACAGGCCGCCGGAGCAGGATCTGCTCAAGGGACTTTTCCAGGCGTCCTGTGCTCATCATGGCTATTACATCCAATCAGGAAGCAACGCCGCTGGCAGCCCAGATACCCGGGACAAGCAGTACGCCGAACAGCTATCACACGCACTTTTCAATGCCCTCGAACTCGCCCTCGGCCCTATTCCCCGCAACGCCGACGGCTATCACCAACTCCCGCTTGCCCGTGAGGGTGCCCGCCTCAGTCTGCTTCACTACCTCGGTGGTCTGATCGCTCTCGCCGACTGGCTGGGCTCGGACGAGATGGTGTTTCCCTTCATACCCTGTCCGGAATTCGAGGCTCGCTATCCCGATGCGGCGGGGCTTGCCCGCCTGTTCCACGAGTACAGCCAGACAGCCCGGCAACGAATCAAAGCCATCAGCCTGTTCACTCCATTACAGGTCGATAGCGCCACTGATAGTGCCCGCGCCACGCTGCTCGGCGACTGGCCGCCGCGTCCGGTGCAACAGTGGATACTCGACGAATTTCAACCCGCACCGGGACCCGGTCTGCTTCTCATCGAGGCACCCATGGGCGACGGCAAGACCGAGGCGGCATTGCTGGCCGCCGGGAAATGGATAGACGCCGGTCAAGCCCATGGTCTCGTATTCGCCCTGCCCACCCAGGCGGCGACCAATCAAAACCATCAACGCCTGTTCAAGATTGGTAGCGAATGGTTCAACTACTCGGCGGCACTGCTCCACGGTAAGGCGGCGCTCCTGAAGTTCATGGAGCAGGACCTGCGGGGTCACCGCCAGCGCACCCAGGATGAAACCGGCGCGGAAGCCAGTCTGCATTTCTCGGAATGGATCGGCGACAGTAGCAAACGGGCATTTTTGCATCCCATCTGCGCGGCCACCGTGGATCAGTTGGAGCTTGCAGCGCTCTTTTCCAAGCACAGCTTTGTGCGAGCTGCCGCCCTCGCCCGGCATGTTGTCGTGATCGATGAGATCCACGCCTACGACGCCTACATGGAGACGATTCTGCGGAGTCTGCTGCAATTCCTCGGCGCCACCGCCACGCCCACTGTGTTGCTGTCGGCGACCTTGCCGCCAGTGGCGAGAAAGCTACTACTCAACGCCTATGCCCGGGGTGCGGACGTGGATACCACCACCGCTACGCTGGATAACACCGGCTACCCACTGATCACCCGACTGGATCATGGCGGCATCAGGCAAACGGCTATAGCTCTTCCCACGGACGCAAAACCGAGAGCGGTGACATTCGCCACCCTCGACGGGGACAGGGCCGAAGCGAATGCCCTCGCCTGTGCCCGGGAAGGCGCCTGCGTCTGCCTACTCTGCAATACCGTGGGGTCAGCGCTGGATCGATTCGAGCGATTACAGGCCATCAAGGACGATAGCGTGACGGTCTCCCTGTTTCACGCCCGCTTCCGCTTCAGTGATCGGGCAGCGGTCGAAAAGAACGTATTGCAGCGCTTCGGCAATGGCGAGGACGCCACCATCAAGGGGCGTCGTGGTCAGATTCTGATCGCCACCCAGGTGGTGGAACAGAGCCTGGACCTGGACTTCGACTACATGCTGAGCGAACTCGCCCCCATAGATCTGTTACTTCAGCGGGCCGGGCGAATGCACCGGCACCGCCGGTGGGACGAGCACCGCCCTGCCAGTTGCAGCCAACCGCAACTGGGCATCATCATCGCCGACCACAACACTGCCGGCTGGTATCAGGCCACCCTGAAGGTCTATGCTGAGAGTGAACACGTCCTGCGGGAAACCCTGCAATGGGTTGAAACCCACACCACCATTGACCTGCCCAACGGTATTGCCCGGGCCGTCCGCGAGGTTTACGGCGAGACCACGGTGGCCAACAGCCTGGCAGAGAAGCGCCGTTACAAGGCCGGACTCCGCATTCTGGATCACGACACGAAGAACCTCGGTTCACCCATGGCCGGGCGGGAGATCTCCTCCGCCACCCGGGACGCCGAGGAAAGCATCGCGCTGCTCATCGTGCTGGAAAGTGCTGGCGATGAGGATAGCGATGCGCTACCTGTCTGGGATGGGCAGGCCCGGAGATGGCGGACAGAACCGCTCCCGCAGATGTCCACACCTATATTCCCGGTCAATCCAGACTATCGTCACACTGCCGCCCTCTGGAGTCTGAATCTGCGCTGTGACGGCCGCGAATACCGGCAACTGCGCGAGCATCTACCGGCGGAACCGGATCTTGCCGGTTTCCACCGACTCGCCTGTCAAGTCCGCGGCGAGATACTGAAACTACCCGGTGGACTCCGATATTCGATAACAAGGGGACTGCATGCGAGCACCTAGAGCAAGCAGCGAAATTCTGGATGCGGTGGCCGATGCCTACATCGCCAAGCGCTTGTACTGGCACGGGCGCATCACCCGTCAGGATGTCATGGACGCGCTAAGTGTCGCCTCCTCCAAGGCCACCAACCTATTGGCCGGTTTTCGGAGTCGCCATCCGGGCGAACTCCGGGAAGTGGGCAAGGGTTATGCGCCGGATACCACCTTTTCCCATCCCGCTATCGCCGGGGATTTTTTTCTGGATGATCTACTGGATGCCCTGCGTAAGGAGAAAAACCCGGCGCTGTTGGCCGGCGAGCGGCCGCCAGCACGGATTCCCCATGCCTTCCGGCGACAGGTCAAGACCGATGTCCTAAAAGCCACCCTGCTAGCACTAGCCGAATGTCGATCACTGGTTATTGTTTATGTGGGTATGCGCGAAGGTGCCACAGCCGATACCCGTACCGTGGAGCCGGTCGAACTCGTCTACGTCAATGAGCGCTGGCACATGCGTGCTTTCTGCTACCGGTCCGAGGGCTGGCGTCACTTCGTGCTATCCAGGATTCTTCGCATCGAGGGCAGTGAACCAGCTCGCTATAAATGGCTGGAAACCAAGAACTATCACGAACCCTTGAAAATACTCCGGCTCCGGCCGCACCCAGCGCTCACCTCGGATCAGAGAATGGTGGTGGAGTTCGAGTATCGGATGGAGAACGGGGTACTTGAGGTGGCCATGTCAGAGGACGATCTGTTTTATTTCAGAGAGCATTATGTCGCCAAACCCGGCGAGGGACCGCCACAGAAAGTGCTGGTCATAGAGGACATATCGGGGACTTGATTATCAAGCTCACAAATATGTCACGTGACATATCCGCCCCATGGAAGCCGATGAAATATGTCACGTGACATATCCACCGCCACCTCCCGTTAGCAAAAAATTTTCCTCAAAGCCAAAAAACCCCCAACAGCCCTTCCCGACCCTTATACTGTAATCACTCCCCCGATCCCAGGAGAGCGCCATGCCCGTGCGCTACCACTTCAAAACCCTCTGCCGCAACGCCGCCGAGCGCGGCGAGCAGATGCAGACCCGCCTGCTGGAGGCCATGCAGGCCCGCGCCACCCAGCGCGCCCTGCCCCTGTTCGGCATCGAACGCGCCGCCCAGCTCGCCGGCTGCACCGCCAACCACATCCGTAACCTGGAAGCCCGCGACGACCTCCCCCCGCCCCGCACCGTGGAATCCGGCTCCATCCAGCGCCGGGTCTACGACTACAACGACGTGGACCGCATCCGCCGGGTCAGCGGCAAGGCCGCCAGTCGCCCGGCGGGAGTGGCACCGGCCCGGGTGGTGTTCTCCAACCTCAAGGGCGGTGTCGGCAAAACCACCCACGCCCTGCATTTCGCCCAGTACGCCGCCCGCGAGGGCTACCGGGTGCTGCTGGTGGACGCCGACCCGCAGGCCACGGTGACCGGCACCTTCGGGCTGATCCCGGATCTGGATCTGGGCGACGGCGAGGATCTGCTGCCGGCCCTGCTGGACAACCCCCGGAGCCTGCGCGGTGCGGTGCGGCGCAGCCACTGGGCGAGCCTGGATCTGATCCCGGCGCGGCTCGCCCTGCAATCGGTGGACTGGCGATTGTCCCAGCCGGGGGAACGCGAGCACCGGGAACTGGGGCCGCCGCCGGTGCGCCTGACCCGGGCACTGGCGACCCTTGAGCACGACTACGACCTCATCGTGGTGGACACGCCGCCGTCCCTGGGAATGCTCTCGGTGAACGCCATCTGCGCGGCGCATCTGATCATCATGCCCATCGTCCCCCACATGTACGATCTGTCCTCCTCCATCCAGTACTTCAAGATACTGGAGGAGCTGTCCTCCCTCTATGAGCGGGAGATCCACGTGGAGCGGCTGGCGATCCTGCTCACCCGGGCCGATCAGTCCACCGAGACCCTGAACAACATCGGCCTGATCAACGGCGCCTATGGGGAGTTGATCCTCAGTAACCGCATGGGGCTCACCAAGGAGTTACAGAAATCCGCCTCCGACCAGCTCTCGATCTATGAGATCGACCAGCCCCGGGGCTCCCGGGACACCTACCAGCGGGCGTTGCAGATGCTGGACGGGGTGAACAGCGAGATCCTCCTTGGGGTGCGCCAGCTCTGGCAGGGGTGGCAACTGACGCAACTGGAGGCCACCACGGAGCGCGACCATGGCCGGGCGTAAGGGCAGGCTGGGACTGGGGGATTTCCTGGGCAGCGGGGCGGCGAATTTCGAGGGTAGCCTGAACGACGCGCCGACGCAGGCCGACATCCGCTCGCTGCCGGTGGAGACGCTGATCCGCGGCCCCTACCAGACCCGGCGCTTCGAGCCCGACGACCCCGCCATCCGCGAACTGGCCGATTCCATCCGCGAACTCGGCGTCATCGAGCCGGTGGTGGTGCGCCCGGCCGGAGGCGTCCACGAGATCCTCGCCGGGGAACGCCGCTGGCGCGCCGCCCAGCTCGCGGGGCTGGCCGAGATCCCGGTGGTGGTGCGGGCGGTGGACGATCGCCACGCGGCGGCCATCACGCTGGTGGAGAACCTCCAGCGGCGGGATCTCAACCCCATGGAACAGGCCGAGGGGCTGGAGCGGCTGCGCCGGGAGTTCGGGCTGGATCAGCAACAGCTCGCCGCTCTGCTGGGCTGCTCCCAGTCGCTGGTGTCGCGGGGGCTGGGCCTGCTGCAACTGGCGCCGCCGGTGCAGAATTATCTGCGTAACGGCGCCCTTCAATCCGGCCACGCCAAGCCCTTGCAGGGACTACCCCCCGGGGAGCAGATCCGGCTGGCCGACGAGGCGGTGCGGGGCGGCTGGTCGGTGCGGGAACTGGAACGGCGCCGGCAACGGCTGCTGGCCGCCCGGCCGGCAACACCCGCCAGCGATGTCCCCGATCCCGATGTGGCGCGCATGCAGAACCGCCTGCGGGAACGGCTGGGCAGCCCGGTGCGGTTTCGCTTCGACGCCCGGCGGGGTAAGGGGAAGATCGAGATTCCCTTCGACAGCGTGGAACAGTGCCAGGGCATCCTGGCGCAACTGGGGCTGGATCCGCAGGATCTGGAAGATTGAGGGCGTATGTCACGTGACATATTTCCCGGCTGGGTGTCGGTTGGACGGGTGAAATATGTCACGTGACATATACCGGCCATGACATAGGCTCTCAGTAACACCTATAACCAGCGGTGCCGTATGTCACGTGACATATCCGGCCCCGCCACCGAGGAGATCACCATGCCAGCACGACTCCACAGCCAGCGGCTCGCCGCCCTGCCCCCCGACATCGCCCGTCCCACCTATGACCGGGACGCACTCCACACCGGCATCGTGCATCTGGGGGTCGGCGCCTTCCACCGGGCCCACCAGGCGGTCTATACCGAGGCATTGCTGAACGCCGGCGCCAGCGACTGGGGCATCCTCGGGGTGAGCCTGCGCCACCCCACCGTGCCCGACACCCTGGCGGCCCAGGACGGGCTCTACACCATGGTGGCCCGGGACGGTGCGGGCGCCCGCTGCCAGGTGGTGGGGGCGATCCACCGGATGCTGTATGCCGGCACCGACCCCGGGGCGCTGGTGGCGCGGCTGGCCGATCCCCGGGTGAACGTGGTATCCCTCACCGTCACCGAGAAGGGCTACTGCCACGACCCGGCCAGCGGCGAACTGGACCCCACCCACCCGGATATCATCCACGATCTGGCCCACCCCGATACGCCCCGCTCGGCGCCGGGTTTCCTGGTGGCGGGGCTGCGGGCGCGGTTCCGGGCCGGCACCGCGCCCTTCACGGTGCTCTGCTGCGACAACCTGCCCCACAACGGCCGGCTGGTGGCACGGCTGGTGGCGGATCTGGCCCACCGTCTGGAGCCGGGGCTGGGTAGCCGTATCACCGAGCAGGTGGCCTTTCCCTGTACCATGGTGGATCGCATCGTGCCGGCCACCACCGACACCGATCGGAGCTGGCTCAGCGATACCCTGGGGCTGGAGGATGCGGCGGCGGTGTTCTGCGAGCCCTTCAGCCAGTGGGTGATCGAGGATCGCTTCTCGGGGCCGCGCCCGGCCTGGGAGGAGGCCGGCGCACAACTGGTGGACGACGTGGCGCCCTTCGAGACCATGAAGCTTCGCCTGTTGAACGGCAGTCACTCCACCCTGGCCTATCTGGGCTATCTGGCCGGTTTCGAGACCATCAGCGACACCATCAATGACCCGGATTTCCGGCGGCTGATCCAGGGGCTGATGGCCGGGGAACTGGCGCCCACCCTGGAGAACCCGCCGGATACCGATCTGGCCGCCTACCAAACGGCCCTGCTCCAGCGCTTTGCCAACCCGGCGCTGCGCCACCGCTGCTGGCAGATCGCCATGGACGGCTCCCAGAAGCTGCCCCAGCGGCTGCTGGCCCCGGCCCGGGAGCGCTTGCAGCGGGGCGAGCCGGTGGAGTGTATCGCCCTCGGCGTGGCCGGCTGGATGCGCTATGTCACCGGGGTGGACGAGCGGGGCGCATCCATCGATGTGCGCGATCCGCTGGCCGGGCGGCTGGCCGGGCGCACCCGGGCGCTGCGCCACGATGCGGTGGCGCTGGCCGAGGCGCTGCTGGCGGAGCGGGCGGTGTTCGGCGAGGATCTGGCCTGGGACGAGAACTTCCGGACGGCGGTGGAGACGGCGCTGGAGAGCCTTATCCAGCATGGCACCCGGGCCACGGTGGCGCGCTATGCCGGGCGCTGAGTGGCCGGATCCTGGCGATAGAAGGCCGCCAGTTCCCGGTACAGGTCCGGGTGCTCGTGGCGTAATTCCCCGGCAATGGTGAAAAACGCCTCGCTGGCCACCGCGAAGAACTCCGCCGGTCCCTCGGCGCCGTAGGGGTCCAGAAAACTCTCCTCGCCCCGGGCCACGGTCGCCTCCAGCGCCTCGAAGGCGGCGCTGAACACCGCCGCCCAGCGCCGCGCCGACATCTCCCGGTGCAGGGGCGGGCGACCGTTGGCCTCGCCGTTCAGCATATCCAGCTTGTGGCTGCACTCGTGGATGATCACGTTGTAGCCCTCGCCCCGGATACAGCCCACCACATCCTCCCAGGACAGCACCATGGGTCCGCCGCGCCAGGCCTCGCCCGCCCGGGTCTCCTCGCTGCGGTGGACCACCCCGGCGGCGTCGTGATACTCCTGGGGTACCAGGAAACTGCCCGGGTAGATCACCAGGGAATGCCAGCCCCGGTACCATTCCAGACCCAGGTTCAGGATCGGCAGGCAGGCCTGGGCGGCGATCAGCAGGCGCTGGTGATCGTCCAGATCCAGATCCTCCCGGAGAAACCACTGCTTTTCCCGCACGAACAGAGCGCTCAGGGCGCCGAGCCGCGCCTGTCCATCGGCATCCAGCCAGTCCAGCCAGGGCAATCCGTCCAGCACCCGCCGCCATGCGTCGGGCGCCAGCGGCGCTTCTCGCAACCAGCGCCGTCGGCGCCAGTCCCGGTACCATCGTCCCAAGGCCATCGTCGTGGATTCCCCGTGCCCGTCCAAGTGGACCACGGGGTATAGCAGAGCCGGCGCCTGCGGGGAATCCCGGGTGGGGAGGGAAAGGACTCAGTGTACCCGCTGGCGGTGCTGCTGGCGCAGGGCGGTGAGCCAGCGGGTGGCCTCCAGCGCGGTCTCGCTGCCATTGTGCTTGTCGGGGTGGCAAAGTTGCAGGAGCCGACGCATCACCGGCACCGGAATAGTGAGGGGCGCCGGGGTGGGTTCGGCCTTGCGCTGTTGCAGCAACTTCTCCTGGCGCTCCAGGAAGCGGCGTAGACCGTCCAGTTCCAGTTCCCGTTGCTGGAGGCTGCGGCGGGTGGCGGCAAGCTCGGTCCGCCAGTGCTGTTCCTGCTGGTCGCGCTGGCGCACCGCCTCGGCCCGTTCCTGGCGGAATGTGTCGATCAGGGTCAGCAATTCCCGGAGCTTGCCAGCCTGCTCGGTCAGGGTCTGGTCGCGAAGCTGATCGTGGGTCTGGCGCTCGGCCAGTTGCCGGCGCAGGGTATCGCGTTCGCTTTCCGTCTCACGCAGGCGTTGCTGGAGACGGGTACTCTCCTCCAGCAGATCCGCCAGCCGCTCGCGCTCGCGCTCGCGCTCGGCCTCCAGCACCTGCAGGCGTTCGCCGAGCCGCAGGCTCATCTCGCTTTCCTGCTGTTCCCGGGCCTGACTGTGGCGCAGGGCGCTGTCCAGCGCGCCGCAACTGTGGCGCAGTTCGATGAGTTCCCGCCGGTACCGGTCCAGGCTCACCCGGGTGCCCTGCTCCAGCGCCTGGCTGTGTTGCTCCAGGCTCTCGCACCAGCGCCGGTAGTGTTCGCCGATGCGCTGGATAAGGCCGGCGAAACAGAACAGCGCCAGCCGGTTCAGCAGCCGGTTCCGGAACAGGGTGGGCAGCGCCATGGTGTCGGAGGTGGATTGCGGCATGGTGAGGATCGCGGTGAGGGGAGATTTTATGAACTATTATGCAAATCCCATGCAGATATCCAAGTGCCTCTCAGGAAAGACTTTCCGCCGCCGGCTGGGACAGTTGTAGGGCCACCAGGCGCTGGTAGGTGGGATCCCGCGCCAGCAGTTCCCGGTGACTGCCCACCGCCACCACCCGCCCCTGGTCCATGACCACGATGCGATCGGCGCGCACCACGGTGGACAGGCGATGGGCGATGATCAGGGTGGTACGCCCCCGGCACAGATGACCGAGGGCCTGCTGCACCTCGTGCTCGTTGATGGTATCCAGATGGCTGGTGGCCTCGTCCAGCAACAACACCGTGGGATCGCGCAGCAGCGCCCGGGCGATGCTCAGGCGCTGACGCTGGCCGCCGGATAGGCGAATCCCCCGCTCGCCGAGAAAAGTCTCGTAGCCCTCGGGCTGCTCGCGGATGAAGCCGTCGATGCGCGCCGCCCGGGCGGCCTTGTGGACCCGCGCATCGCTGGCGCCGGGATCGGCATAGCGGATATTGGCGGCCACGCTGTCGGCGAAGATCACCGTCTCCTGGGGCACGATGGCGAACTGGCCGCGAAGCGCCCGGGGATCGAGACGATGGATGGGAACACCGTCCAGGCGGATCACCCCCCCGTCGAGATCGTGAAAGCGCAGCAGCAGGCGCAGCAAAGTGCTCTTACCCGCCCCCGAGGCGCCCACCAGCGCCACCGTCTCGCCGGGGCGCACCTGGAAACTCACCCCGTCCAGCACCGCCTGGCCGGGCCGGCTGGGATAGCGAAAACTCACGTCCTCGAAGCGCAGCGCCCCGCGCACCGGCACGGGCAGCGCCAGCGGCTCC
>Ga0207419_1002888_pt1 | contig 10768 bp, 7 predicted proteins | sample ElkSloMetagenome_4_FD_184723 | JGI IMG/M metagenome (GOLD analysis project Ga0207419, IMG submission 184723) | Hot spring microbial communities from Elkhorn Slough, Monterey Bay, USA - MD2A (version 2) | ecosystem: Environmental > Aquatic > Marine > Intertidal zone > Estuary: Microbial mat ... | reverse complement strand
AGCAATATTTCTCAACGATGGGGTTTTAAATTTACCCATATCCACCAGATCGTTAGTAAATAAAAAATGCCCTTGATCGGCACCCTCAAATACATCATTTAATCCATTGTTGTGCATCAGGTTATCTTTGAATAATACCGTACCATGGCAATGAAAACAATCAGCACTTTCAGAAAAGAAGAGATTAAATCCTCTATATTCAGCTTCGCTTAATTGAACTTCTTTTCGCAAATATTGATCAAATTTAGAATTGCCGGAAATTAAAGATCTTTCAAATTGCGCCAATGCTGCAGCTATATTTTCATATTTGATCTCATCAATGCCATAAGCTTGCTTAAACCTTGTTTTATATTCTGAAATGTTATTAAAAGCAGTTAAGTCAGTTTGAAAAAATTCTTCCACTTCAAAGCGCATGATATCTTCAATATTTCCTTGTACTTTACCATTCCATAAGTAAAGGCGATCCCATGCCAGGTTGAAATGCGGCATGATACCCACTTCTATTTGATGTTGATCATTATTGGGGGCCGAAAAAGCATATTGCTGTTGATGGCAAGTTGCACATGATTGTTCTCCGTTAGCATCAAGACGTGTATCATAAAATAGCATTCTTCCTAGTTCCACCCCTTCTATTGTCATAGGGTTATTGTCAGGAACTTCAATCGGCGGAAATCGATCTGGTAGTGCCGGTATAAAAGCGGTGGGTTCATTTATATTGCCGTTTAATTCATTTTCTTTTACCTGATCTGAATCACATGACAACCAGGTAAAAATAGTCAGTATTATAGCTAATTTCTTCATGGCAAAAAAAATTTAAAACCTGTTAATAAATCCAAGGCTAAATGCATCGGCTCCATTTTCTTTTAATTGTTGCTGGGCTTGCTGATTATTCATAATAGCAGGGCCGTAGTTATTAATATCATACTGGTGAGGATTTCGATACCATTCATTCAAATTCATATACACCTGCATTTCCCAATTGTCATCCTTCACCTCAAAAGCAGAATAGGGTAATTTTATGTGAATGAAGTTTTCATGGATTTTTCCATCCATCGTTTTCAACCTACCGGTGTGGGTATTGAAACTACCGGTATCTCCGGCTGCCAATATATATCGTCCTTCAAATTTCATGTAATGATATCCTCCTCCCATTGGTATAGGCCACTCCATGTTGTTGTAATCCTGCGTAGGCGGCAAAGCAAAGTCTTTGTTTTTGATTGAGTCAAGGCCAAAAATAAATGAAATATAATTGTATTGGCCATTGGGCACATCTTTAACAACTAAAGAGCGTGTTTCCGGAATATCAATATCGCGATAATGAAAAGTATCAATTTTGACCACAGATCCACTATACGAATGTAGCCTGATATCAGAAATAAAATAACGCAAAGTCATTATACTATACTTATTGCCCGCTTCATTTTGATAGCGAATATCATTATAAATAATACCTTGACCATCTACAGTGTGATCAAAATGAATCGTAAGTGTATTAGCTGTAATTGAATCTGTAGGTTGTTGTGAGTCAACAATTGTGTCTTCTCCACATGAATATAATGTTGTAATAAAAAAGAAGGCAAGCCAATAATTAAAACTCTTCACTGCTGCAATATTTAAAATTCATAATATTACTGAAACGAAAATTTAATATTTTCAGTATCACTTTATATAACAATAAAGCTACTATAAAAATTCAATAAATACAACAATGTTGCAAGTATTTTTAGAAATAAATTCTTCTAATAACACCCTCTTAATTAGATGAGATAAAAATTAAATTTGATAATGATCAATAAGGAGCTATTACTTATATTGAATAGTCAGTGTAAAACAGTAGTTATGGAATACTTTCAAAATATATATTTTTATTTTTTAAAACTTTTAAATAGAAAAACTCCTGCAATTCCAGCTACCCCAATCAAGGCACCAGTAATAAGACCTTTAGTAGTATTTTTATTTATTTTACGTAAATGTTCAGGTAAGAATTGCCAGCTTTTTACATGCTGATCGTGAAGTAACTCGGGAACTGCTTTCTGCAAGAAGTCAACATCAACTAAATTCACCTGATTATCTTGATAAAATTCCTCCAGATCAAGTACTAAATAAGGTAAATTTTGTTGAACGGCGGCTCTGTATTTTTCCTCACTTAATTCATCATCAAAAATTATATCCAGATATACCATCTCTTCTTCATCGTTGATCAGCATTACTTCCGGGGTAGAATGCATATCAGGATCATATTCAATTCGTGATTTTTCCTGATTGATGCTAAATAATTTTGGCTGTGAAAAAAAACCGGTTTTGGGTAGTAAAATGGATGGCATTAGCTTCAAATGTGCAATTACCATTTTATGAAGCAACATAGCTGGTGAAATATCATGATCGCAAGAGGGCCGATGACTAAAATATTTATTGTTTCTTGTCGATGTTTTTAAAGTAAGCTTTCTCTCCGGGTCCAAACAGTTTTTATCCGGACAAAAATACTCTCCTTCGTTAGGTGCGTCTTCAGGTTTTACAAGATCTAGTGAGTCTGGTCTGCCAACTTCTGCTATGGGATTTTTCATGATTTTATAAGATTTGTATATATTTAATACTATTCAATTCAGTTAAATGTTTGATCATTTATAATTTACGTCATAGGTTTAAAGAACAATAGTTGAATTGAAGTATTATTAGTAATACATTTTACGCAATGGAAAACATCTTGAATTTTGTAATCGAATATTTTTGCGCATATCATATCGGGTAGAAAAGTGTAAAAAAACACTTTATTTTTTCATTTTCAATTTTACCCAAATAGTGTTCTGGTACGAAACTTTAGGAAATAATTCTTAAAAAATTGAAAACTTACTCAAATGAATAGATGCTATGCAGGTAGCTGTATAGTGCCATTTTACCTCGCATGGTTTGGCGAGGTGTAAACTCACCATTGGCCCAGGAATACCGGCAATTGAAATGAGCCTCCTGGTGTGGCCATCCACCCTCGTCCCAGTCAGGATATCCCCGGTCGGAAAACCAGCGGGGATTGCCACCATTATGACTGCCTCCCCAAGGATCCAGGTTATTGTAGGGCGTATGGCCGGGATGCAAGCCGGGAAAGCCATCATTGCGTCCGGTTGTATAGCAGTTCACGATATTTTTTTCGCCCAAGCCGGTCATTTCCACTATATTGGATGGGTTACGCCCCAGACCATAATCAGCCTCCAGTACCATCGCTTTCTCGTAACGAGCCTTATCGTCTTTGTTATCAGCAAACCTGTGCGCCAGAATAACCAAATGCAAGTTCTGGGCGGTCTGCCACCAGTTGTTGTTGGACGACCGGCGCGATGGACGAATATTCATGTATTTTACATTGTGATCCATGGCCTGATCTGATATTGCAGCTTTCATGTTGCGAACTAATTCAGGATAATTTTGCTCATGAGGCGATAATAGATAAGCGGCAGTACCCCATATTTGAGTCCAGCGATCTTTTTTAATGATTAGTGCAGCTTTATCTTTTACTACACTTTCCTTCACCAGTATGTCTTCCCATTGCCGATCGCCGGTTAAATTAAAAAGGAAAGCAGCTGTCATCATTTTAAAGTCGCGCCCTCTCATTACAGCATCACCTATATCCTGCAGATCATCCAACTGTTGGTTTTCCTGGCTTTTAGCAAATTCGAATGCTTTCAAGCCCTCCTTCTGGTAATACTGCTGCAGATCATTATGGCCCGAGATGCGGAAGCATTCGGCTATCATGGCACAATTGGCGGCATTGGCCCAGGCAGCCATGGTCGTGGTGCCTGCCTGAAACATGATTGTTTTTTCGCTGGAAGGGTTGGTGAGACCATGGGCGTAAGCATCGCCATTTCTCAAGCTTAACCAAAAATCAACTTCGTTGCGTGCTTCGTCGATGATATCGGGGATGCCATTGCCGCTCTCCGCTATTTCAAGATTATCTTCATTTAGCTGGCCATTGCTCAATAGGTAAGGCAGCAGCAAATCGTAAATATTGGATACATGGGCCAGGTGCCGGTCCCAGTCGAGCGCATCGGAATGACCACCGGTCCCATTGGCATTGGTCGGGTTACCGGGCAGGCGACGCTGCCAAAACATGGATGCTTTGGCCGGTTTGAAATGGGGTTCATCCCAGGTGTCGCCAGGATGATCATTCCAGGCAGCATCGAATGGATCCAAATCAGTGATGTAAATAGTAAAACCTTCCGGATCTTTTTTCGGGATAAATAAAGGTCGTCGGGGTACAGGTTCCATATCCATTTGATCCTCCCCTATTCGCATGTAGTAATATCCTCTTACTGATGTTTTGTAAGGCTCGAAAAACACGTTTGGCTTAATATCAAAATCAAGACTGCAGCCCACGTCTTCTACTACTAAACGGTATGTACCTGATTGATCAAAACTCGAAAAATCCACATTCCACACGTCAGAACCAATCAAATTTCTGCCGGAAGCTTCTTTTGCACTTTTTTTCCAGAATTCCACATTACCAACCTTATGCTTTTCCCTGGTTTTTACATTGTATAGCCAAACTTGCTTTCCTTCAAAGTCACGATAATCACGTGCTCCACCATCGCCCATCCAGGCATACAAATCGGCCGATTTTACCGGGCTACCCGGGTTATAACCAATCATATTCACGTGAATGGCATCAGAACGATTGTTGAAAATGTTACGAGCAATTTTAATTTCTGCCTTATCAGCGTTCATCTCTGGTGCCAGGCTTAGCCTGTAAGTTGCTCCATCCTGCAAAGCTTTGGGCAACTTGATATAAATCCAGTGATCCAATTTATAATTCCAGGCATGATCAGTATTATTGACTTTAGATTTTCGATAGAGTTTTATCGGTTGCCTTCCATTTTTACCATAAAAAGAATCATCTGAAGAGTATAGCCTCCAACTCGAGGGATTCACAGCAGCTTTTAAATCCAGTTCTTTTCCAAATGCAATTAATTGATCATCTCCCGGGGCAAAATCATGCCCAGTGTAAGCACTCGGCCCGGTGCCATCGTCGCGATAAGCCACTTTGCCATCTTTGAAATAAACTGCCAGGTAATCTTTATCCACTACTTTTACTTCTACTACCCGGGTAGCAAAAGTATATGAAAATGATGCCGATACAATCAGCATGAATAATAAAAATTTTTTCATCTGTGTTACTATTGAAATATTAAATACCAAATTGGGCTTCTATACTTGTTTTTTATTCTATTGCTATTCTTGACTCAATTTTTCTTTACTCAGCATAAAACCTAATGTAGCTCTAAAATACGGATTTTTCTAAATTGCACGGGTTGACTTTCTGCCTGCAAGGCTATATATCCGCTTTTTAGAGGCTCACCATTATCAGTCCGCCGCAGATTAGTATAAGTAAGCACGGTATCATGCTCTACCACGTGATGCACTAAAGAGTCGGCATATACGATAATCTCCAATTGCACCCACTGGCCAGGCTTATAATTGGGAGAGTCAGAATATATATTGCGCTCCTTTGCCCGCTCTCCATTAACATCAACGAGTGTTTGTATTTGGCAGGCATTGGCAGTTACAGCATTTCCCAATAACTGACATTCAATAGAGACAGGAAAATGTGCCAAAAACTCTACATTTTTATCCATAGGATCAGGGATCAGGGGTATGGTTTCCGGAGCCTGGCTATGGATCATTACGCCACTATTGTTTTCGGTCCACCATGGACTGTCTGGCAATTTCTCTCCCGTAAAACGGTATTGTAATTGTAACCTGTAATTGCTGAATGGTTTTTCATAGAAGAGATGTCCGTAGCGATTGTTGAAAGTATCATAATTATCATAACTTACCTTTAAAATACTATCTTCTACTTGAAAAGTGTTCCGGTAATTATGATTTAATTCGCTTCCGCTAAACTTCATCACCCATCCATCCAAATTTCTACCATTGAAAAGAGACTGCCAAACATCCTCCTTTTCCTCTGAACTGCAGGCCAATAGCTGTAAGGCGAGTATCAAAAATAAAAGCCAGCGATATATCTTACCCAATGTAACTATTGTTTAGGCCTTACGCATCTGAAACCATCTGAATTGTGAGCTGCATATGGGTAGGTCCATCCACGTGTGGCAGAAGTTACCATATCTTCATAGCGGTTATCATGTGATTGAAAAGATCCGCCGCGCAGTACTTTTTCTATGCCACAATCAGGTCCGGTTGGATTTTTAACCGTTTCATCGGGATATTGATCAAACCAGTCATTTGTCCATTCCCATACACTCCCCACCATGTCATACAAGCCCCATGGATTGGGTTTTTTAGTAGCCACCGGGTGAGTAGTTTTATTACTGTTCCTGTCCCACCAAAGGTAATCGCCATCCACCTCATTGCCCCAAAAATAGGTGGTTTCAGTTCCTGCCCGGCAAGCATATTCCCACTGTGCTTCAGTAGGTAAACGATAGCCACTTTTTGCAGGATCAAAAGATAACCCATAGATCATACGGGTACGTCCTTCAGCTTCCCTGTCCTCTTCAATTCTGGTATAGCTGTAAGCAGGTTCAAGTCCATCTCGTAAGCTACGGACATTGCAAAACAATATCGCATCAAACCAGGTCACCATTTCTACCGGTTTTTGCAAGTCATCGCTGTGAAATGCAGGATTGCGATCCATCAAGCTTTTATATTCTTGCTGGGTTACTTCTGTAGCGTCCATATAAAAGGCATCCAATATTACTTTGTGTCGGGGCTTCTCGAAATAGAATTGATCTTTAGCTCCCATATAAAATTCACCTGCAGGAATCAGGATCATTTCTTTTTTTCCGGAAGTCAATGATTCTTTGCTTTGCCCATGACTCACGGCCCAAAGACTTAATAAAAATAATGTGATGGATATCTTTCGCATGATTTACATTTTTATGGTTTTAATATTGTTGAATGAATATCCGCTAATTATTCAATAATCAATAGCTCTGTATTAATATTTTTATGATTAATCAATTTCAAAATATACATGCCAGGTTGTATATCGTGTAAATCCAGGTAAATTGACTCATGATCAAGATCGAACTGTTTTATTTTTTTCCCTTTCAGGTCATACATTTCCACAAGCTGAAACTGACTATCCGCGTTAATCCAAATTTTTCCATCTTTAACAGGATTGGGATACAATTGAATGTCATTTTTCGGAAAATCTGATATCGAAGTTATACCCGTCTCAATTTTTAAATCGGTAAAATTACTGGCATAATTGCTATTTTCATTGGCAAAATGAGATAGCAGGTGAATATACGCAGCCTGGTAATAAATCGCGGGCTCAGTTATTTCCCAGGAGTTTTCCGGCCAGCTGGTATTCCAGTCTCTATATGCTTTTTGCACCGGTTGATTCAAAGGTGGCTCCAGGGGCGGACCGCTGTAGGCAGCATCCGGCTGAAAAGCCTGGTTGATACCACCGGTAACAAATCCCGGAGGGGGGCCTTTAGGGCTGGTATCGGCATTGTCGTACTCGGTACCATCGGCAAACCAAATGTGGTACATTTCCCGGCAGGAGTTTTCTGCGCCAAAAGCATCCATGTTAGACAACATCACCTTGCCCATGGCATTTACCCCATGTAAAAAATGCATATAATCCTCTGCCGCATTTTTGGCAATGGTCTTGGTAGATGGGTCGGTACTTATTTGAGAAAAATCGTGAAATAAATTTCCTATCGAACTTTTGGCTCTATTGCTCCCCCACACGTAATCCTGGTCTTTAATATAAGCACGATAGGCATCAGTTTCAGTATCTACTGCTCCCATGAATTCACCACCCTGCATCGATGTACTAAAGCTATTAGATACCGTTTGTACCAAATTTGGATCGGCATCAGGATTTTGAACGTAGTCAATTAAAACACGGCCGTACTCGTATTCAAATGAATACCAATAGGTCCACTCCAGTGGATGAAAATGATTGATGTTATCTTCAAAATAAGTCAGGTATGTGTTTTCGCCGGTAGCTTCATAAAGAAAATAAGCCGCGGTAAGCTCCTGTGCTTTTTGGTCGTACTCCGTTCTTTCCGGATTGGCACTGCTAAAGCCCGAATTATCATAACTGCTATAGCCGGGATTATCCTGAATGTATTGCCAGGCATCTTCAGCACTAGTCAGCAACGTATTGGCATATTCAGCCAAAGAAGGGAACTGACTGAAAACCCGATAAGCATGTGCTGTTACGCTGGCAAACGACCGAGTAGCGGAAATAGTGGCCGGAGCAAAGTAACGATTGGCTTTATCATCACTTACCGGACTTGCTCCCTGGTGTTGGGTAACCGAAACTTTGGATAAAACTGATCCGTCAGTCAATTGCATTTTAAGCAACCAATCCAGCTCATATTTTATTTCATCAACAATGTCAGGAATTCCATTGCCGCTTTCAGGGATATTATAATTATCGAAGAAAGCACCAGGATTATTTTCATAAGCAAATAGTAAATTGTGTAGAGTACTGTAGGTAAAGGTAACATATTTGTTAAAATCACCCGCGTCGTGCCAGCCACCTGACAAATCCAATTCAGTAGCAGGATTATTTTTATTGTTTACTGCACGGCAGGCAAGATCCTGACCACTGTGGATGTGACACGCAGCATCTTGCCAGGCTTCTCCGGCATAAGCAGCTTCTTTGGCAACCCCGCAGCGCTGGTAATAAAACATTCGCACCGCCTGTTCTAAAAGCTCATTATAAACATCACCACCAATTCGAAATATTGAAGAAAATTTTCCATTGGGTACATCCTGAATATAATAAAACCCGGGGGTTTCTAATTCAGTAAAATCTAGCCACCATACCTTATCGCCTGATTGATTATGTACAGCACCATTGCTCCAGGCTTGGATGGGCAATTCTAATACAGATTCTTTTGTGGAAGCATCAATTATTTGCAAGGTGCTATGAGGTGTATAATTTTCAGGAGCATTAAAGCCTTGATTAGCTTGTGTTATCACGGCAATTTTTTCAGCGCCTGTTCGGTAGCCAAATTGGTCTGTTTTGATGTTGGTAACTTGTGCAAAGGCCTGTGATGAGCATAAAACAAACCAAAACATGACGAGTACCTGCCAATTAATTTCCATTTTCTTCATAGTTCTTACTACTAATTTTGATGTATTATTTTACAGATTGGAAAGGAAACCTGAATGATTAATTGGGCTTACATTTAATTAAGGCACTTAAAAAAATTACTCCCAATCTTTCCGAAAGGGAGTAATCATTAGTCCTATTCTTATTTAATTGATACTACACGTAAATTATCAAAATTGATATCTACTCCTTCTAATGGCTCCGATGCTTCAGGAGTTCTAAGTAAAAAGAGTAAAGATGGTTTGTCCTTTAAATCAGCATAAGCACCAACATTTGAAAATTCACTTAAAGGAATTACCGCAGTTTGCCATCTTTCTGAGATGAACTCTTCGGGCTCGTTGCCATCTTCATCCAGGTATGGCTGGAACCAGTATTCAGGTCCCCAATCAAACTGTACTTGTACATGACCAGTATTAAAATTGCCCACGCTAAAATATTCAAACTTCAAAGCATAATCAGATGCCGGATCACTGGCAGGGTAGTCTGGCATTTCAATACCGGCATGAGGCATGGCACATTGGTCCACCCACCAGCTACCAGGAGCCACGGCGTCAGAGCTTTGCATTTTGATGTAGTTGCCATCAAGAGGCGCGGGATTAGTAGGATTACTTGCAACTTCTACTATTACCGTTTGCTTACCCCAATCATCAAATTTGTTCAGGTCATCGTAATTAGAAATCATACCTGACTTGTCGTTGAAACGGTACATGGGAGCGGAGTCGCCCGTACCACTGGGGGTAGTAACCATGATTGATCCAGCCTCGGTAACTCCATCCGGCACCAGTACATCAATTTGGGTGCCATCGTCAGCTTCTACTATGTTAGCTGTAACTTCTATATTTCCAGGGAAGGTAACAGCACTCACGTTTACCATGTACCTGCCTTTAATGGTTAATACATCACCTGCATTGGCAAGTTCATTGCTCAACGAAAGTATCAAAGGCTCTGGCACTTCTACTTCAAAATCAAAGGAAGCCATGCCACCTGCTGTTATTACCACAACCTGATTGGTAATGGTGTCAGGAAATGTACCAGGTATGGCTACCACAATATTGTTATCAGTAACCAAGGTTGTATTAATTTCTGCTTCCACATTGTTAAAAAGTACTTCTTTAATTGAAGAAAAGCCTCGTCCCTGTATCGCAATCCACTCGCTGAAGCCCGCGGCAGCTATTGATGAGTCCTTTTCAACCAATCTTACATTTTCAATCACCGGCATGGGCGATTCATCCTCTGTACAGCCCTGGAATATTACAATTCCAAGTAAAAGTGCAAGCACACTTAAAATTTGATTTTTATATATTATCGATTTCATAATTAATTCAATTTTAACCATTTTTAATTTTCAGTGAAATCATAAGCAACCGGCTCTTCCAATAATTTTGGATTGTTGGCTATTTCTGCTTCAGGATATGGCAGCCTTAAGTCATCTGCATCTATTTCTACGAATAAATCCTCCACTATTTTCACATTTTCATCCTCACCTTCCGGGGTTTCCCACTCGAAATTACCACGGTTCTGGCTTTCTATGTACGCGATGGCATCTTCCTGGGCAAAGTAAGACCAGGCAATCATATCAAACCAGGAGCGGCCTTCCATAGCTAATTCAAGACGCTTCTCACTGAGCAAGTCTTCAAAAGTAAAGCTTGAATAATCAGGTAGTCCCGCGCGTGTTCTTACGGTATTGAT
>Ga0207419_1002887_pt1 | contig 10771 bp, 6 predicted proteins | sample ElkSloMetagenome_4_FD_184723 | JGI IMG/M metagenome (GOLD analysis project Ga0207419, IMG submission 184723) | Hot spring microbial communities from Elkhorn Slough, Monterey Bay, USA - MD2A (version 2) | ecosystem: Environmental > Aquatic > Marine > Intertidal zone > Estuary: Microbial mat ... | reverse complement strand
TCCCAACGCGAAAAATCGTCCGGATTGCTGCTGAGGGCCTGCCTGGCGGTGACCGCCGGAGCGCAGGATCCGGAATGTACATGCCGGTACATGAGGAATCCGAGCACCGCCGGGCGCCGCCGCGCAGGCGATCAGTAGTGAGATGGCCGATTTTTCAGTCTTTGGTGACTCGGTTCATCTCCAACAGACTGATCTGCCCGCTCTTGACCTTGTTGAGCGCTGCTCGGCGGAGGTCGATGACGCCCTCCTTCTTGCTCTGGCGCTCGATCTCCAACGCGGTGCCGCCGGACAGGATGATCTGTTCGATTTCCTCGGTGACTGGCATGACCTGGAATACGCCCGACCGGCCCTTGTAGCCCTCGTTGCAGAGGTTGCAGCCCTTGGCCTTGTAGAGCGTCAAGCCTTCCTCGATTTCTTCATCGGTAAAACCGGTCTTGCGCAGCGCCTCGGGCGGCAGCTCCTCCTCGGGAACCTTGCATTTGTGAAGCGATCGAGCCAGACGCTGGGCCATGACCATATGAACCGCCGACACGATGTTGTAGGGCGGAACGCCCATGTTGGCCAGGCGGGTAATCGACTGGGGAGCATCGTTGGTGTGAAGCGTCGAGAGAACGAGGTGACCGGTCTGTGCGGCCTTGATCGCGATTTCTGCGGTTTCGATATCTCGAATTTCCCCGACCATTACGATATCCGGGTCCTGGCGGAGGAAGGATCGCAGCGCGCGGGCGAAGGTCAGCCCCTGCTTGGCGTTCTGCTGCACCTGGTTGATGCCCGACATCCGAATTTCCACCGGATCCTCGACCGTGGATATATTGCGACCTTCGTCATTGAGCATGCCGAGCGCGGTGTAGAGAGAAACCGTCTTACCCGACCCGGTCGGGCCGGTTACCAGCACCATGCCGTAGGGCTTGCTGATCGAATCGAGGTAAACCTCTTTCTGCTCCGGCTCGAACCCGAGCTTGTCCGGGCCGAGGAACGTGCCCGAGCCGTCCAGGATACGCAGCACGACCTTTTCGCCCCAAAGGGTCGGGCAGGTCGATACACGAAAGTCGTAGGCTCGGGTCTTGGAGATATTGAGCTTGATGCGACCATCCTGCGGGACGCGGCGCTCGGCGATGTCGAGATTGGCCATGACCTTCAGGCGCGCCGAAAGCCGGCTGGACATCTTGCTCGGCGGTCGCATCTGGGTTTTCAGCATGCCGTCGAGTCGGAAGCGGATCCGGTAGTTGTCTTCGTAAGGCTCGAAGTGGATATCCGATGCTTCCTTGCGAATCGCATCGACCAGAACCTTGTTGACGAAGCGCACGATCGGCGCGTCGTCCGAAGAGTCCTCAACGTTCTCGCTTTCCTTCTCCTGCATCTCGAAGCTGAGCGACTCGAGGTCCTCGTCGCCGGCGGTGAGCTCCTCGAATGCCTGGGACGAGCCGGCCATCAAACGATCGATCGCCTGCCCGATTGCATCGACCGGCGCAAGCACCGCCTCGACCTGCAGACCGGTCGTGAAACCGACTTCGTCGAGCGCCGACTGGTTGGTCGGATCCGCCACGGCAACGAACAGGCGCTTGCCGCGCTTCATTACCGGAAGCACCAGATGCTTGCGCATCAGGTCTTCGCGCACCGATTCGCCCGGCGCGGTGCTGAGATCCAGCGCATTGAGATCGAGCAGCGGCAGCCCGAACTCATCTGCGGCCACCTGAGCGAATCCGGCCGGATCGATCAGCTTCTCGCGAACGAGATGGCTGGTAAAGGTACGGCCCAGTTCGGACGCCTTGGCCAGCGCTTCGGTCGCCTGCTCCTCGCTCAAAAGCCCTTCCTGGACCAGCCGTCGGCCAGTACCGGGCAGGTGCGCGGAGCCTATTGATTCAACCGTCGATGCCATACCTTAAGGGTCTCCGAAAGCCGAACGTGCCGAATCGCGAACGCCGTCGCGCTCGGCCCGAATGCTGATTGCCAAATGCAAACTTACGCTCAAGCTTCTGATATGTCAATTGTTTCCAATGAACTCGCCGTCGTAGTCCACTCGGTAGGGAGGCGGTTCACCGCCCTCGCCCTTCAGATAATGATTCATCCAGCGCATCAGGCGATGCGAATAATCGTAGCGGCTGGCAGCACGGCGATTGCCGTGACCTTCGCCGGGATAGAGCACGAGGCGAACCGGCGGCGCATTTTCCTGAAGCTTCAGGAAGCGGTAAAACATCCGCGACTGGGTCGGATCAACGCGCGGATCGGCATCACCGTGCATGATCAGAATCGGCGTTTGCGCTTTCTCGACGTGGTACAGGGGTGATGCCTGCTGGAACAGCTCCCAGTCTTCCCACGGCCACTTGCCGAGGTGCACGAGGTTGAATTCCCAGGGGATATCCGAAGTGCCGAACGCAGCAATCTGGTTGCTCAACCCGACGTTCATGACCGCCGCGGCGAAACGCTCCGAGTAAACGGTCGCTCCCCAGGCAGTGGCGTATCCGCCGTAGGAGCCGCCGGTGATCCCGACGCGTTCGGGGTCGATCAGTCCCCGCTCATCGAGGTAATCGATGCCGTCGACGAGATCGTCGAACTCTTCCATTGCCGGGCGTCCGAAGCTTTTCAGCGTGAATTCCACGCCCCGGCCGGTGGAACCGCGGTAATTCTGGAAGAAGGTGAAATAGCCCTGGCCCGCGGCCGCTTGCGCGGGACGCGAGTACGCCGTCAGCCAGCCGTTGCTGTAGTGAGCTTCCGGTCCGCCGTGCACGTTCAGTATCAGCGGATACCGGTTGCCCTCTTCATAGTCCAGCGGGTAGACCAGGATGCCCTCGATATCGAGGCCGTCGCGCGCCTCGTAGCGAACGACTTCCTGGCGCGCCAGATCGACATCGGCGAGCCAGGGATTCGAATCGGTCAACCGGCGGTATTCGCTGCCGTCGAAGTGATAGATCTCGTTCGGATGTGCCGGCGTGTTGCCCGTCATGGCCACCGTCCCGTCGTCGGCTACCGACAAGCCGGCAAAGATCGGCCCGTTTTCGACCAGCGTCTGCTGATTCTCGCCATCGGCTTCGATCGTGCCGACGCGCACGCCGGTGCCCTCATGGCTGATGAATACGATCCGCTCGCCGACCCAGTCCACGTGCCAGACGTGGCCGAGAAGGCCGGGCAGAAGATCGGTAAATTCCCCTCCGTTCTTGTCCGCGACCATCAGGCGACCCTCGCGGGAATCCTGGACCAGGTTGGTGCCGATAAAGGCGAGGTGCTCGCCATCGGGGCTCCACGCCATGCCGCCCAGCTTGCCTGGATTGTCGACCCGGCCGATTTCATTACCCTCGGTATCGATGATCCGGATCCGGTTGAACACCAGCGTGTCGTCGACCAGCTGTCGCGGCGTGATCTTGATCGCGAAGCGATCGCCGCCGGGCGACCACGACACTTCCTGAACGGAGCCGTCGAGCACGATCGGCTCCGGCGATTCGGACGCCTCATCCAGATCGTGAACGTAGATCCGTCGGTTTCGCAGACCCTCTTCGTAGACCACCTGGCTGAAGCCCTGCTCTTCCAGCGATTCGATCTCTTCATCGCGCGGCTCGAAGGCTAGCAGCGCAACCTGAGAACCGTCCGGGCTGAAGGAGTAAGCGCTGATGTCGGTTTCCAACGCGGCCAGCACACGCGCTTCGCCGCCTGCGTAGGGGATCGCGTAGAGAGACGTGGTCTCATCGCCGTCGCGCTTGTCCAGAAAGGTGATGTGGGCTCCATCCGGTGTCCAGCCGATGCTGCCGACGTCGACTTCGCCGGAGATGTAGGCGCGCGAAACGCCGGATTCGGTGTCGACCACGCGCAGCTCGCGCCACGCCGCGCCGTCGTCCTGTTCAGCCAGATTGCGCGGAATCGACCGCACGTAGGCAATCGCGTCGCCGCCGGGACGGATCTCGGCGCCGGAGCTAGACTGCAGTCGTGCGATCTGCTCAAGCGTCATCGGCGCCGCCGTCGCAGTGGCCGAGATCGCGAGACAGGACGCGATCACCAGTGAGGCGCTCAGCGCTCGACCGCGAGCGGTCAGAATTCGGTTGAGATACATGCGGGTGGATCGCATCAGCGATTCTCCTGGAATTGTTGAAAGGTCGATCAGCGCCCTATTCTACTCGGGCGGCTCAAGGAAAACGGCCCACTCCGAATCCAGCCCGCGTCAGCGCAAATCCTGCTGGCGGATGGAATACGACCACACCTCATTGCCGTCGATATCGCGCAGACCGAGGCGCAGTATCCGGTCGTTGCGCGGTCCGCTGATTTCGGCAAGACCGAAATTGCGCTCCACGAACACGCTGCCGTCGACTCGATACTGCGACTCGCCGCGATCCGGCGCGCTGGGGCCGGCCGTCAGCGGCGAGACCGTCCATTCGTAGAGCGGATAATCGGTTCCGTTGGTTTTCTTCATCAGCACCGCGTGGTGCCGATCCCCGCTCAGGAATAGGACGCCCGGAATGTCTTCGGAATCGATGCGGTCGAGGATTCCACGGCGCTCGCCCGGCGCGAGGTTGATGTAGTTCTCGTCGGCCTCGGCGCTGTTGAGGAACTGCCCGCCCATGACGACGAACTTGAACGACGCACGGCTGCTTCGCAGCGCGTCGATCAGCCATTCGACCTGGTCGGGCCCAAGGACCGTATGCCGGCCGGTCGTGCGGTGGTTGGCCTGGCGAAAATAGCGGTTGTCCAGCAGGAAAAAGGCGGCGTCGTGCCACTCGAAATAATTGGTCACGCCGCCGGTTCCGGCCGCGCTGAAATCGGGGTTGGGCCAGAAATCGTTGAACACCTGCAGGGCCAGTGCCCGGTGTGCGTAGCCGCGATCCGAATCGTTCGGCCCGTAATCGTGGTCGTCCCAGATTGCGTAGTGATGGGTCGACGACAGCAGACGACCGAGCTCCGCCAGTTGCCGGGTATGGCTGAAGCGCGCGTACATGCCCGAAGCCGAGTCCCAGTCCGCTTCTCGGTAGTACACGTTGTCGCCCAGCCACAGCATGAAGTCCGGTCGGGCATCGGCGATCGAGTCGAACACGCGATAACCGGCTCCGTAGGGTTTGCCCGGACGGTCGTAAAGCGGTTCGTTGACGTAGGAGCAGGAGCCCAGCGCAAAGCGAAACGCAGGCGGATCGCTCCGCCACTGCCACAACGGCTGTGTTTCGAAACGCTGATCGAAGCGAGGTTCCAACGCGCTGCCGTCGAGCAGCACCTGGTAAGCGTACTCGGTGCCGGGTTGAAGTCCGGCGATATCGAACTCCACTGTGAAAGCCCGATCCGGGTCGCTCGATCGCGACGGCGTAGCGGCGCGGCGCTCGGGCTCGCCCTGCGGCCAGTATTCAATCGCCAGGTCGGCCGGCGCATCGGTTTGCAGCCAGACCTTGACGGCCCGCATCGCGGAGTGGCCCGGCATTGGCCCGGCGATCAGCTGGGCCGCCGGCAGGGGCACGGCGATGGCGACCAGAATTAACGCGATCAGTGTACGGCGCATCGTGGCTTCTCAGGCTCTAGGAAACTTCTGACTCACCCTGCTCGGACGCGACGGGCATCGAGATTCAGAGGGTCAAGTGTACCGTCTGGGTTCAATACCGATATCCCGGAGTGTGCGGGATTGCACGCCGAAGTACCGGGGTGCGAATAGGTGGATGCCGCTCCGAAAAGGAAACGCAGGCACGAACCGGAGCGCGCGGATAAGAATCGCGCGGTCGGTTGGCGGCTGATGAAACCCGGCAGCAATTGCTCTGGCCGAGCGCTTGGATTTCCGAGTGAGGGGAGTGGCTTCGCGGCCGTGGCCAGGACCCGAACCGGGCATATGGCCGGGCAATGCCGCGATCTGCGTCGATTGCGATACGCCCCGCCAAAGTCTGGGGATTCCCACGCTCGAGCCGATCCCGGCTGCGGCGGAAGCGGTCCGGCCGAGGGCGCGGACCGTCTGGATTGCGATGTCGGGCTCAGCCCTGGGTCGGGTCCGATCCGCCGTGTTTCTGCATGGCCTGCTGCATCAGCGCCTGGTATTCCTGCTGCGCCGTCTGCAGTTCCGAGATCAGGCTGTCGGTTTCGGAATTCTGTTCGCGCATCGCTGCGAGCAGCTCCTCGTTGAGCGACTCGATCTGCGCCCGCACGTCCGGATCCTGCATCGCCTGCCCCTGTGCCTGACGCATGCTGGCCTGCTCCTGACGGAGTTCCTCGCTGGCCGCCTGAGACTCCTGATCGGAGAGCTCACCGCTCTGGATCTGGCCCTGCAGGTCTTCCATCTTTTCGCGCGAGGCTTCCGGGTCCACGCCGGAGGCACTGATCTTGTCGTCGACCATCGCCATGAATTCATCGCGCTTGTCGGCAAGGCTCGGGTTGGCCTCGATGGTGTTCTGCTGGATTTCCGAAAGCTGCTGATTGAGCTGCTGGATCTGAGCCTGCTTCTGCTGGACCTGCTGCAGAAGCTGACTCGGGTCGCCGGCACTGTCGTGCTGCGCCTGGAGGGGAGCTGTAACCAGGGCCAGCGTGGCCAGGGCGATACATGTAAGCCAGGTCAACCGATCGGCTGCGATGGGTTGGGAATTCGTCATCTGTTCGCTACTCCTTTCGTTCACTGAAAATAATGCGGACGGCAGCGGCAACTCGCCGCCTGCCGCCAGAAAGACCCGCACCGTAACAGATCGTGCCAATCGCATGGGATACGGCCGTTCAGGGACCCGTCCGGGCGCGCTCGCGCTGGTGTCGCGGCCAATGATCGCCCGGCGCTGCTAAGCTTGCACCCATTCGCGCCGATCAATGGCCGCTGAATCAGGAAAACGACGACCATGAATGAATTCGACCATTCCGATTGCTTTTCCGCCGCCGATGCAAATGACCTGGAGTGCTTCATGGACGGCCTGGTCAAACGCAATCCCGGCCAGACCGAATTCCACCAGGCAGTGCAGGAAGTGGCCGCAGACGTGGTGCCCTACGTCGCCGAAAACGAGCGCTACCAGGCCGCAATGCTGCTCGAACGAATGACCGAGCCGGATCGCGTGGTTTCGTTCCGAGTGTGCTGGGTGGATGACGACGGCAACACGCGCGTCAACCGGGCCTGGCGCGTGCAGTTCAACAACGCGACCGGACCCTACAAGGGCGGGCTTCGGCTCGATCCTTCGGTGACCGAATCGGTGCTCAAGTTTCTCGGCTTTGAACAGTGCTTCAAGAACGCGCTGACGGGTCTGCCGATCGGCGGCGCCAAGGGCGGCTCCAACTTCAACCCCAAGGGCAAGAGCGACGGCGAAATCATGCGCTTCTGCCAGTCGATGATGACCGCCTTGTATCCCTATCTCGGGGAGCACCGCGACATTCCGGCCGGCGACATCGGAACCGGCACCCGCGAAGTGGGCTACCTGTTCGGTCAGTATCGGCGCCTGACCAACCAGTTCGTCGGCGCGATCACCGGCAAGGGCGTTGCCTTCGGCGGCTCGGAGCTGCGCATCGAGGCCACCGGCTACGGTGCGATCTATTTCGTCGAGCACATGCTCGCTCATCGGGACGAAGACCTGGAAGGCAAGCGCGTCGTCATTTCCGGCGCCGGTAACGTGGCCCGGTACGCCGCCGAGAAAGCGATCGAGCGCGGTGCGCGCGTGGTCACGCTGTCGGATTCCGGCGGGTTCATTCATTTCGAGGGCGGGCTCGACGCGGATCAACTGCGCGAGATTCACGCACTCAAGGAACAGCAGCGCGGGTCGCTGGCCGAATATGCCGAAGCGCGCGATCTCGAGTACTACGACGACAAGAAACCCTGGTGCATCGATTGCGACATCGCCCTGCCTTGCGCGGTACAGAACGAACTGGACGAGGACAACGCTCGCGCGCTGATCGAAAACGGCTGCCGGATCGTCGCCGAAGGCGCGAACATGCCGTGCACCACCGAAGCGATCGAGCGCCTTCAGCAATCGCCCGACACGGACTTCGCGCCGGGCAAGGCCGTCAACGCCGGCGGCGTCGCCGTTTCGGGGCTGGAACGCACTCAGAATGCCCAGCACATGGTCTGGCCCAAGGACGAGGTGGATCGCGAACTCCAGCGCATCATGCGCGCCATCCACGAGCGCTGCCTCGAGTACGGGCAAAGCGACAACGGGTCGGTCAACTATCGCTGCGGCGCCAACCTGGCCGGCTTCGTCAAACTGGCCGACGCCATGCTGGCGCAGGGCGTGCTTTAAACCCGGCCGTTCGCCAGGATGGCCGGGATTTTCGAGTCAGGTGGCATTTCGATGCAACTTTTTCGACCTGCCGGCCGTCTATGCAGTAAGTACGGAGTGCTCGCGCAGCCAGGCCACGCCCGGCACGACGCGAGGCGGAGGTCGGTTGATGACACGAGACGGTGAACGCGTAATCGAAGTTCTTTTGCTGGCGGCTGGCCTGCTGGCCGCTTTCGGCCTGCAATTGCGGTCCGGGAGCCTGCTTCCGAGCGAACGGTCGGTGGTCCACATGCCGACTCCGATTTCGGTTCAGATGCTCGAGGATCAGCGGCATGCAAAAACGCAGTCGATGAATGACCCGGTCGGCCGGCTGCTCATGCCTCGCCCGTTCGCACCGTTCGGCGCCCAGATCGAGCAGGCAATCCGCGATGCGGCCCGACACGCTCCCCGGAGAACGGCCAGGCCATGCTGAGTTGAACCCGGGGCTGGTTGTGTACGGTCGGGTACGAATTGCGGATATCGACAATTCGAACGCTACAGCACACTAGTCGAACTGGCGCAGGTCTGCGCGCGCCCTCGCCATCGCGCGATCCCGGCGCCCGGCCGCGCCAAGCCTACATGTTGCGCCGATATTCCCCGCCGACCTCGTAGAGCGCGTGGCTGATCTGGCCGAGCGAGTGATACTTCACCGCCTCGATCAACGCAGCGAAGGTGTTTTCCCGCTTCCGCGCTCGATTCTTGAGATTGTCCAGCACTTCCGGGCCGAGCGGATTTCGCGCCGACTGGAACCGCCGGAGATGCTTGATCTGGTCGTTTTTCTCGACGTCGGTGGACCGGATCAACTCGATTTCCGGCAGCTCCTCTGCCTCGCCCCGGTCCGGCTTGAAGGTATTGACGCCGATGATCGGCAGGCTCCCGTCGTGCTTCTTCGACTCGTAGTACAGAGACTCTTCCTGGATCTTGCCCCGCTGGTACATCGAATCCATCGCACCGAGTACGCCGCCGCGCTCGCTCAGCGCCTCGAATTCCGCATAGACGGCCTCCTCCACAAGGTCGGTCAACTCATCGATGATGAAACTGCCGGACCATGGGTTCTCACACATGTTCAGGCCCAGCTCCCGGGCAATGATCAGCTGAATCGCCACCGCGCGTCGCACCGATTCCTCGGTAGGCGTCGTGATCGCTTCGTCATAGGCATTGGTGTGCAGGCTGTTGCAGTTGTCGAACAATGCGTAGAGCGCCTGCAGCGTGGTCCGGATGTCGTTGAACTGGATTTCCTGGGCGTGCAGCGAACGGCCCGAGGTCTGGATGTGGTACTTCAGCATCTGCGAACGCTTGTTCGCCCCGTAGCGCTCTCGCATTGCGCGCGCCCAGATCCGGCGTGCCACCCGACCGATCACGGCGTATTCCGGATCCATCCCGTTGGAGAAGAAGAACGACAGATTGGGCGCAAACGCGTCGATATCCATGCCGCGAGACAGGTAGTACTCGACGATCGTGAACCCGTTCGACAGCGTGAACGCCAGCTGTGAGATCGGGTTGGCACCGGCCTCGGCGATGTGGTAGCCCGAAATCGAGACCGAGTAGAAATTGCGCACGTTGCATTCGATGAAGTACTGCTGAATATCGCCCATCATGTGCAGCGCGAACTCGGTCGAGAAGATACAGGTGTTCTGGGCTTGGTCCTCCTTGAGAATGTCGGCCTGTACCGTGCCGCGAACGGCCCGGAGCGTTTCGGCCTTGATTCGCTCGTAGGTTTCGGAATCGAGGATCTCGTCGCCGCTGATGCCGAGCATCTTCAGCCCCAGCCCGTCGTTGCCCTCCGGCAGCTCGCCCTCGTAGCGCGGCGGGCGATTGTCGCTGTCGGCTTCGCCGTATCGCCGCGCCTTGAGCTGGTCGATCTCGTCGAGTCGCCCGTTCTCGGCCAGATACTTCTCGACCTGCTGATCGATCGCGGTATTCATGAACATGGCGAGAATCATCGGTGCCGGCCCGTTGATGGTCATCGACACCGAAGTCGTGGGCGCGCACAGATCGAAACCGGAATAGAGCTTTTTCATGTCGTCCAGCGTGGCGATCGAGACGCCGGAGTTGCCGACCTTGCCATAGATATCCGGCCGCTCGGCCGGATCTTCCCCGTACAGCGTGACCGAATCGAACGCGGTCGAAAGTCGCGCCGTGTCCTGGCCGCGGGATAGGTAGTGAAAGCGACGGTTGGTGCGCTCCGGAGTGCCCTCTCCGGCGAACATCCGGGTCGGGTCCTCACCGGTCCGGCGGTACGGATACACCCCGCCGGTGTAAGGATAGTGGCCCGGCAGGTTTTCCTTTCCGAGATACTTCAGCCGGTCGCCCCAATCGCGATAGCCGGCCGCGGCGATCTTCGGGATGCGGCTGCCGGACAAGGACTCGCGGTAGTTGCTGCCGGAAATCTCGCGACCGCGCACCGTGTAGCTGTACGAATCGGCCGTGATGCCGGCAAGGCGCTCGGGCCACTCGCGCAACATCGCCAGATTTTCGGCATCCAGGGCGGCGAGCTTTTCGTTGTAGGCGGTCCGCAGCTGAACCAGCGCCGCCGCCATGCTGTCGTTCGCCGCATCGGTTTCCTCGGGGGTTTCGAACGCGGACAGCGGCTC
>Ga0207419_1002885_pt1 | contig 10774 bp, 12 predicted proteins | sample ElkSloMetagenome_4_FD_184723 | JGI IMG/M metagenome (GOLD analysis project Ga0207419, IMG submission 184723) | Hot spring microbial communities from Elkhorn Slough, Monterey Bay, USA - MD2A (version 2) | ecosystem: Environmental > Aquatic > Marine > Intertidal zone > Estuary: Microbial mat ... | reverse complement strand
TAACTTTAAGATATCTATCTAGGTTCTAGACTTTAAGATCAACTCTATTTGGCAATACAAAAGTAGTATGATAGATTCCAAGAGCATTTGATAATTAACCTCTGAAATTTCTTACAGAAAGAGAGTAATTAATTGAAAGTTTTTGTGGGAAATAGAAAAAAGCTTATTTATCACGTGTGCCAGCATTTGGGAAGGTTACACTTTGATTTGGGAGGAAGGCTTGGTTTCGTTAACTAGTTTTATTTTTCACATTTTTTTTTAAGCTGTTGAAGCCAATGTTCCATATCGTCGGCTAAATTCCCATTCATCTTTTTTTTCATGAGTGAAATTAACCAGCCTTCCATACTTTCTTCAACGCTTACTTTAGTTCCGTTTTGGGTAGGTTCTAAAAACCAATAATGAAGTGCCTTAGCACCAAACGTCTTTCCTGACCACGCTAAAATTTCTTCTGTCTTGAATACTTCAATAGTTGATTTTATTTTAGTTCCCTTTATTTTCCATGAAAAGCTTGTGTTCACATCAAGCTTTTGATCTAATCTTGGCTTGGTAATCCTTTGGTTCCATTCATCCCACTTTTCTATATCTGTTAATACCTGCCAAACTTTTTTTGGATTAGCTTTTATGAAGATGCTTTTAGATTGCACCACGGGGGCACTTTTATTGATAGACATATCTGATTGACTTTGGGCGTTTGTAAATAGCAAAATGATGCTGAATAGCGTTAGAAAGCAGCTTGATCTCATATGTGAGCTTAATTTTTAGCAAAGCTCATGATATCAATTCGTGGAGAAATTGACCTATATCAAGAATTTAAATAGGCCTGCTTCTTTCTGATTCTGCTCAAAGTTTCAGCTGTCATACCTAACAATGATGCTAGCTGGTTTAGCGGGACTTGATTGAAAAGAGTAGGATAGAGTGAAAAGAATTGACTGTATCTGGCTTCTGAATCTAAGCCTAAATGTGAAATGACTCTATTCTCCAAGATTGAAAAACATTTTGCTAAAAACATTTTTTCAAGCTTGTGCCACCTTGGTAATTTATCACCAAGCTTATCATAGTCATTTTTAGAAAGAGTGAGCATTTGAGTATCTGTGACGGCTTGGTAATTTACTCGTGATTTATGATTGGAAAGAAAAGCAGTTAGGTCTACTGCAAAATTACCTTTAGTGGAAAACCATTTTGTTATTTCTTTATCGTTAAGATATAAATACTCCCTTAATATGCCTTTTTCAACGAAGCCCATCTGCCTAGCTGAATAGCCTTCCTTTAAAAAATATTCTCCCTTTTTAAGTTTTTTAGAATGAAAAAATTTCTCGATGGATTTGTATTCTTCTTCAGAGAAGTTGAAGGTTTCAATGATCTGTTTTTCTAACTCCGACAATGTCAGTTGAATATTACTTTCAAGTAATTACTTCGTAGGGTTTACAGGTGACTTTTTAAATCTCACAAGTCAAAGCTGAAAAACTCACTATTTCTAGAATTGAATTAATGCTTTAAAAATGATGGCATTACCCATAGTCTAATTCAATTACTAAAAGACTCAGAAAGCTTAGTGAGTAATTCCGTGTAGGGCTTCACCAACAGAGATTCCTGAACTAAAGAAAAATATAGCTGCGAATACTGAAAGAACACTCACAATAGCTACTTTTTCTTGCTTCTTAAGATTGTTGAATTTTGATTTAGCTTTTGTGATTAGATCTTGCATACCTTGATTTTTATGGGTTTTTGTAAACTTAGTAATTAGAATTAAAATTAAAAAAGATTGAGTTGACTAATTGAGCGTTGACCTTAAATGGCTAAAAGGATTCAGTGTTTTGGTCGTCTAAATCTTCGTCTTGAAGCTTGAGCTATATTTTCGTACTGATTTACTCATTTTCAGATATTAAAGTTAACAACTTAAGTCGACTTTGATAGCTGTTTTAAATTAGGGAGCCGCTACAGATATTGCTTTGATTTTGGAAAACGAAACGACTGATTCTTTTACCCTAAGCCTACAACTTATCGGCGCACTATTCTGTGGTTTGGGGCTGATAAACTGGATGGTGAAAGAGGGCTTGATTGGTGGCATATACAACCGGCCCATTGTATTCGGAAATTTGATGCACTTTTTAATTGGCTTTTTTGCCGTGATTAAAGCCCTAGACAATTACTCAGGAACAAATTTTTTGGTAATGGCGGTTGTTGCAGTTTCTTATATGGTTTTTACAATCACTTTTGACTATTTATTAATTTCAAGTCCACCTCGTAGTAGAGGAATGAACTGAATTAGAATCAAAAACTCACATAAAGAATCAAGGATTCAAGATTGTCTTAGCGAGATTAATTCCTAAGTAGTAGCCGTCGGCAGCATTGAATTGTTCAACAACCTCATTTTTCTGCGTAAACTCAAAATCCCGATTAGTTGCATATCCTGCTAAAAATTGAATAATGGTATTTTTTTCTGGCCTAAAAGTAAACTCAGCTTGATATTTTAATTGATATTGACTTGTGTATTCAAATTCATTAATGCTTGTCTGAAACTGATTTTGAGGGGTATACAATTCAGAGAATCCTTCGTTTAGAAGCCGCAGGGTAAAATCAAATTTTGGACTTATAGCCTTTCTCAATGCGGTAGATACATTAAACTCAGAACCCTCAATTAAACTATGCGCCATAAGGTCAAAGCCTCTTGGTAGGCTCCATTCAACAGCTGAAGCAGGCAAGCCTAGCATTACTTTTAAATATTCTGAATGTGTATATTGAAACTGAAAACTGGGTAATACTTTTAAGTAATCATCGTTGTTATTGTCCCAGCCCAGCCCCACAAGGCCGCCAGCGGTAATGGAAACTTTCTCTGATATTTTAAAGCGAGCATTAAGAAATTGGGCAAGAAAGTTACCTGGATTCTTTAAAAAGTTACTTTCTACACCCTTAAAGCGAAACTCAAAAATGCTACTGAAGGATAATTTTTCAGAGGGATAAAAACCTAATATGGACTGGCCAAATAAATTGCTGACACTGATTGCTTCAGCGCCGTTCGATGGTTTGAAATTATAATTATCAAAATAGATCGGAATTACGTAATTCCACTTTTTGCTATTGTGTATGGGTATGAAACCTTTGGTTCTAATGTTGATTACCCCATCTTCATGAGATACTGTTTCAACACTGTAAAGCAGTTCATTCAATCGCATATTTCTGCGCAGGAAATAGTAGCTGAAATCACTGTTGTAAGTGGGGAAGTAATTGGTTTCTATGGTGTTTTCTCTTTCTTGACTATAGCAGAATTGAGGGATAGTGATTATGATCAGAAGGTAGATTTTTAATTGATTCATTGGTTTTATTTTAATGTTAGTTTACTTGGGATGGAGTTCAGAATAGTTCGATCATAATTTGGGTCGTCCAATGCTTTAAAAAAAGCGATGATTTCACATTTAATAATGAGTTAAAGTGTCTATTCTCTGGTTTGCGAAACTGTATTTTCTAATTTGGTATATCTACATTAAAAGACATCAGGGCATTCATAAGGTGATTCGTTGCATCAAACTCATCGTAAAGTATTGAATTGGAGCTTGCATTCAAGCCGAAATAATTATCAGGAATGTATTCAAGCCAACTGCTAAATAGATTGCAGAAGCCAAAGCAATCGAAAGGAAGAATCACTGTTAATCTCACACTGCAAAAGAAGCATGACATAACAATTAAACTTGCATTAAAAGGGTAGTAAGATGTAAGAGAAAGGGAGTATTTAAGTTCTGGATGGTGGATGACCAAAATATGCTTTGAAAGCATAACTAAAGCTATTGGCATTAGCATAGCCCAACATTTCAGAAACCTGATTTACAGAGTAGTTTCTGGATGAAAGCTTTTCTCTTGCGTAATCCATTCTGTATACATTTATCCAAGTATGAATAGGATAGTTAAAAAGACTTTTGAAGCCCTTTTTTAAAGCAAATGTATTTAAGCCCACCATTTTACTTAAGGCATTAATAGTGGGTGGGTTTTTAAAATTCTTAATCAATATTTCTTGCGCTAATTGAAGCTTGTCAATTGTTTTTAGATCAAGTTTATACTCATCCTGAGAATTTGATTTATGAAAAGATAGAAGAGAAAGAATTTCTAGACATTGCGCTTCTAGGTACAATTTTCTCATTTCCCCGAGGAGTTTACATTCTATGATTTTCATCACCGGACTTAAAAGTTCTTTGTGGATAGGTTCTTGTTTTTGATCAAGATATGGACTGTCTGGCTGAATAAATTTTTCGATTACTGAACCCTTCAGTTCGTGGATGGGTAGTCGGGATTTCAAGTAATTGATAGGAAAAAGTAAGGTTAGTTGCGACAAGTTGCTACCCCGAATCAATTCTCTATGAATGTATTTGATTTCCTTAGAGGCGAAAAATAAGGACCATTTCATTTGAGATTTAGTTCCAATTTGCTTGTCTGTATCACTTACTATATTCGCTTCCCCTTGCTCATAGAAAGAAAATCCGATTACATCCTGTTTTATCTCACCGGTAATAAGACTATTCTTTTTAGAGTGACCATAGTCACGCACAATGATAATTTCGTCAACTATTTCAAATTTGCTGTTTAACATCAGGAATTGAAATTACAGATAAACAGTTGCTTGCTAAAGCTAGACTAAAAAGTGCCCTGTTATTGAAATTAAGGTCTTTCTGAAATGGATTCTACAAGCGTAATTAAGTCGGGATATTCCTATCCTTTCCTTAAGTAAGAACTTTTATCTTGTTTTTTAAATGATTACAGAGTAGGTTTTTTAGCTTTAGTCGTTTATATTTTTATAGACCTTTCCATTTTTCATTACAAATTCTACCTTCTCTAGAGTCGAGATAAAATCAGTGAATAAGTCTCCTTTTACAGCTATAAGATCTGCGTTTGTTTGGGCTTTTAGGTGACCAATTTCTTTTTCTTTTCCCATTTGCAAAGCCGAAAGATATGTGCAGGACTGAAGCACGTCAAGAGGCTTCATGCCTGCTTCTAAATAATACCTTAACATATCTTTAGAGGATTTTCCACGAGACACTTTTATGTTGGTATAATTATCAGAGCCTGCTACGATGGTAACTCCTTTTGCAATTGCTCTGTTAAGTCTTTGATTCATTTTATCCACATAGCCTTTAATCCAATCCAAGTCGTTCTCTTTATAACCTGCAAGTTTCGCATAAGCCTGCATGTAAGCTTTACTATTTTCAGTTGGTACCAAATAGATTTGCTTTTCTGCCATTTGTATTAATGTAGAGTCAGCCAGATTAAAGCCGTGTTCAATTCCATCAACACCTCCTGCTATTGCATTCCAAGCAGATTGGTTGGTGACACAATGAGCTGTAACTTTTAAATTATAGGAATGTGCAGTTTCAACGATAGATTTTATTTCATCTATCGTTAAATAGGTTTTATTTGGAATATTATCTGCACAAATTTTTATTAGATCAACCCCTTGGTTAAGATGTTCACGTACTGCATTTGTGGCATCTTCAGGACTATTAATAATGCGATACTCTAAGTCTATTATGCCTTGATGTTCTGGCAGCACACCGTAAATTTGGCCACCAGCTGCTGCTAAAATAGGACCCGATGCAAATATCCTAGGACCTTCAATGGTTCCTTCATTTATTGCATCTCTAAGGGCTACATCAAGATATAGACCTGAGTTTCCTAAGTCTCTGATACTTGTAATTCCTTCTTCCAAGTAGCTCTTTGCTCTTTTTGCACCGCGAAGCACTCGTAAAGCATCACTTTCCATGGTGAGTGAATTGACACTGTGATTGGCAAAGTCTTCATTAGCATCTTGAGAAAAAAGTACGTGAGTATGAGCATCAATTAAACCCGGAAGAACTGTATGCTCAGTAAGATCAATTGCTTGGCTATTTTCAGGTAAGGATTCGAATTCATCTATGGAAATAATTTTAGAACCTTGAATTTTGATGAGTTTGTTTTTTAGTAGCTTGTTGTTTTTACTGTCGTAAAGTGCACCTGCTTTAATAAAGGTGGTATTCTGCTGAGACCAGCCGGAGATGGTACAGACGATTAGAAGCAATAAGGTAATTGAATGTTGTTTACTCATAGTGATTTAAGGTATTGATGGTTGAGGTGAATTAATTTTTTCTCGAGTTTCAATTAATTCATTTAGTTCCCATTGTTGAGCTTTTTGCGCTTTTGCGAGCTGGATACCTCTACTAATTAGACTATCTGCACTTATTATTTTTCCCTCTTCCATTTTAATTTTCGCTAACGTATTGTAAGCATTAAAAAAAGTTGGGTAATTACTGATTGTTTTTTGGAGTCGTGTTTGACCCGCTTCAGTGTTTCCATTTTTTATATTGCGCTCAGCCCACTGCAGATTGAAGTTTGCTACGGAATTCGGGTAGGTTTTTATTAATACCTGTTGAATGCTTTTGAGTTCATTCGGTTGACCTTGCAAGACGAAGATGGTGTTCCCCATCAAAATTTTCTGCAAATTAAAGGCTTCATTGTACTCTTGCACAACTTTCGTGTTATATGACTTTAATTCTGCTGACGAGTTAAAAAATTCTTGCTCTCCTTTCCACGTTTTAAAAATGTCTCTTAAAGCCCAAGAATAAGTTGGTGAACCTACTGAGTTGTGTGTTTCGTTTGGAAACTGTTTGAATTTAAAGTTGTCATTGGAAGGAATGTAAAGGAAATACAGATGCGCAGACAAACCCAAGCCAGAAACGGTTATGATCAACGGTATTAGTTTTTTACCCTTTTTTATAAATAAGACAATTGCTAAAAGCAGAGCAATAAAGGCAATGAATAAAATAACGAGCTCATTTTTTAAATAACTTTTGGTTGCTACTTTAAGTAAACTACCTACACCCATTCCTTTCTCGTTAGCCAATGACACATAAACGTTTGTAGAATAGTTCGGGTTAGATTCTAGTGTCCGGCTCGCTACATTATTTATCGCATTTCCTTCCCACCACAATGCAGGACTTATAGCAATGTAGTTGTTAAATAGACTAGGTTTATTTAAAGCGGTATTAATTATAAATAACCCGCCAATAGAATGACCGGCTAGTATCTTATAATTTAAAGTTCTGTAGGTACCGTTAACGTAAGGTATCAACTCCTCTTGAATAAAGCTCGATACTTGATCTGCATTTCCTTTATCCTCAATTCCTTCAATATTGGGCTTGCAATTTTTCTTGTAGGTCTCTGATCCTTTTCCTGAAATACCAACTAATATCATTTCGGGAATATTTTCACTGATTGATGCTTGTAGCTCTAGAATACCTGAAACGTAATTGAAGTTGTAATCCCCATCCAAAATATATAAAACGGGATAGTTTAGATTTGATGAGTAATAGGAAGGGGGGAGGTAGACCGAGATATCTCTATCGTGATTTAAAATACTCGAATGAACTATATCTCGCTCAACTTTAGAGTTTATGTTTTGACCAAAAGAAAAGGTCGAGAGTAGTAGAAAAGATAGAATTAAAGTATAATGTTTCATGTTTTGCTTTTGATTTGCAATTGTGTTTTGTAAGTGTGGGATCTGAAGAGCAGGTTTAAATTCATTGTCATTGCATGCCATTTGTTCAAAAAGAAAATTTCAGTTCTTTTAATTTCAAATCTTTGGGGAATATTTTAGATTGTCTTTTCTTCATTTCTGAAGCAATCAAAGCACTTTGATCACCTTCTTCTTCAAGTTTAGAAATGATATTAGCAAAGCTTGCACTATCTCTGTCTTGGCTAAGTTTGAATACATTTTCGATATTGTCTGCTTTAATTTCAATACCTGCTATAGAGGGCAGCATTTTTTTTAAATAATCCTCAGGAAGGTTATCAAAAAAAGAGGTTGATTGTGTGTTACCTTCCTCAAACTGCAAAGTCAGTTTTCTCATAAAATTTATCAGTTCGTTATCAGTCATGAATTTCACACGGCCCTCTATGTGGACGCTCATGTAGTTCCAAGTCGAACCAACTTCAGGTTTAGAATACCAAGAGGCACTTACGTAACAATTTGGTCCGGTAAATACCACAAGGCTTTCTGGGTTTTCAACAAGGGCCTTATGATGATCGGTTTTTCGCATGATATGACCTTGCAGAAATAATTCCTCATTTCTTACATCTAGTATAATGGGTATCTGCGTTGCTACTTGCTTGCCAGAAGGAAAACTTCCTGTTATAAAGGCAAATGGATTATGTTCTATAAATTCCATAATGGTCACTTTATCTTTTTCCTTGAAGTTAGAAAAACTATACATAATCGACTGATTTTTAATAAGTGTTACTCTTAGCTATGATAAAGATTGAGATTCAAAAGACTTAGAAAATTATGTTCTGCCATGCTGAATATCAAAATGAAATTTAGATCTGGATGATCCGACTTACTTTTATATTGCTTGTTTCATTCCCATCTTTTTTATACCTCCAATTAAAAATAAAAGTCCAATTGCTAACGCTACGAGCGAATATGTTATCTCTCTCAATGGGGTAAATTCTTGGTTTAATATATTAATAAGTAATTCTGCGATTCCACGAAAAATATATATTCCAGCTATCACAAATATTCCTGATTTTAAAAAAGGAAGTTTTCTAAATTTATTCGCAGCTGATAGACCATATAGCCCAAAAACAAAGAATACAATTGAAACAAAAATGGTCAATAAGTAAGGTATTGCAGAATGTATTTGAGTTAGTTCATTCATTTCTGCTTTAACTCCTGTGACTTCGAACATTAGCTTTGCCTTATAGAGTCCAATAATATGTGCTACTGCAATAAAAATATTGATATATCCGCCAAGTTTGAGCATGTCTTAGAGTCCGTTAGTATTTAACTCCTTTTTGATGAGCCTTAACATTTCAATTCTGATTAGTCCACTAAATGGCCGGATAAAGAACCAATAGATAGAAAATATAAACTTTGATTTCATATTTAAACATGAAATCCTTGTTTCTGTAATGATTTCTGTTATGCCCTGAGGTTTTCTATTAAAGCAAAATGACCAACCTACTTTTGCATTATACTTTCGATTATTTCTTTTAAATTCGTTTAAATTAGTCACCCATTCAACTTTAGTAGAGAACCAAAACCCGTAAAGGAATTCTGAATAATGAATTTCTTCAAGAAGGGTAAAATTCATCTCTTTATTTATTGCTGATAATTTCTTATTGTGGATGGGCAACCCCCTTAATCTATAAAGGACCTCAATTATTCGAGATTTTGACAAATCGAGTTCCATTGTAGCATCATATGCCTCAGAAGCACTGGCATTGACATCAATTTTATGTATTTCATTAAACTGATAGTCAAGGAAATATTGATTTATAAGCATTTTTCTTTTTTCAATTTTATCTTACAATGCCCGCTGTATTAAGAATTAAAGCAAATTTTACGGATTCAATTGGTTTGTTTTTCAGCATAGGCTTTCAACTCTTTATTCATCACTTTAAACTCCTCTAGTTCCTTAAAGATTTGTTTTTTGAATAGAGCAGCTACTATACCTTTCAATTTCCATAATTGAATGAAATTGATGTGGTGCTTGTCAATTTCTTCAATCATGAAGTGGTGTGTTGCCTGAAAGAACCATTTTCCCATGATTTTCTGCCTCGCTGCAAATGATTTATTAGCTTCTTTACTAGTTACTATGGCCATAAAATTTGATTGTTTGTCACCTGCCTTCTTGATGGTTACATTAAACTTATTCCCAACTTTTAGGCTGTCATTATTTTCCAATCGAAGAACAGAATTCCAATCAGGATAATTCTTGAAAGCAGTTAATGCTTTCCAAACAGCTTCTTTCGGTGCATTGATAGGAATTTGAATTTTATATTCTTTCATCTTCTGAACTTTCAGGTTTGTTATCAAAATGGTATTAACCAATAGGATTAAGGCAATTTTTATTTTAATATTCTATAAATTGGTTTAGTTCTTTCTTTACCTCTTTTGAATAGGTTATAGCCTGTTTTTCGTTGCGAATCATTTCGTGGTAACCAATTAGGTGCTTATAGAATAAAGATGACTTTATATTGGCCTCCTCTTGCGAGTACCCCATTGCTTGAAGCAGACCTTTAACGAATTCAATTCTGTCGAAGTCAATTTGCTTAATGATGTCTTTGACATTTTTTTTCTTTTGAGCGTAACGTTTCAGGAAAAAAATAAAATCCTGGTTAGGCATTTTTTTATAAGTTAACCTAACTAAGGTTTTGAATTTTTCAAGAGCTGATTTTTCTTGATTAGCCAAATAAATAATCTGATCAGTCTCTATTTTTACCCAAAAATCTATTAGTTGAAGGATAAACTCGTTTTTGGTTTTGAAATGCCAGTAAAAGCTTGACTTGTTTACTTTTAGCTGATATGCCATTTTTTCTATTACAATTCCGGCAATTCCTTTTTCAGAAAAGAGTTTAAAACCTAAGTTGATCCAATCTTCTTTTTTTGCTACTATTTTTGGCATTTATTAGACGTTATCGTTTAATAAAGCAAAACTAGATTAAAATATTTAAATAAACGCTACCGTTTAATAAAAAAATTAAGTTACACAAATTGAAAATTCAGATAATTTCCGAATCCTTGAAAGATGCGGTATTGATCTTCGTACTGAAAAAAGTCTTCGACTTCGCTGCGCTTCCTGTCCGCCGACAAATAGGCGCTAGTAGGAGCTCAACTCGGTTTCGATTAAAATCGGGTAGTATGACTTATTTCCCTATACAAAAGCTCGAAAAAATATGCCCCAAAATATCTCGGTCAATGTCGATGGTGCCAATGATCTCGCCTAAGAAGAATTGGGCCTGACGAATATCCATG
>Ga0207419_1002884_pt1 | contig 10780 bp, 10 predicted proteins | sample ElkSloMetagenome_4_FD_184723 | JGI IMG/M metagenome (GOLD analysis project Ga0207419, IMG submission 184723) | Hot spring microbial communities from Elkhorn Slough, Monterey Bay, USA - MD2A (version 2) | ecosystem: Environmental > Aquatic > Marine > Intertidal zone > Estuary: Microbial mat ... | reverse complement strand
GTTTTTCCCCTCAAGCATACCGAGGTTGAGGCGAAAATTGCTGGGAACCTGTCACGAGTCGAGGTAACGCAGCGATTTGAGAACCCCTTCACCCAACCGCTGGAAGCCGTCTATGTCTTCCCCTTACCCGATGAAGCCGCCGTGGATGACATGGAAATTAAAATCGGCGATCGCATAATTAAAGGAACCATTAAAAAACGCGAAGAAGCCCAGCAAATCTACGAACAAGCCAAACAAGAAGGGCGCACGGCGGGATTACTCGAACAAGAACGTGCTAATATCTTTACCCAATCCCTCGCCAATATCAAACCCGGTGAAGAAATTGATGTCACAATTCGCTACACCGATAGCTTGAACTTTGAACAAGGGGACTATGAATTCGTCTTTCCCATGGTAGTGGGACCTCGATATATCCCCGGTACAACTATTGATGAAAGTGGCGATACCGATGAAGTCCCCGATGCTTCCAGAATTACACCCCCCATCGTACCAGAAGGAACGCGATCGGCACACGATATCGGCGTTACCGTGGAAATTAATGCAGGTGTCCCGATTCACAATGTCCATTCCCCTTCTCATCAGTTGCAGATAGAAACCGAGGGGGAACTGGTGCGGGTGCAACTGGGTGGTGACGATACGATTCCGAATAAAGACTTAATCCTGAGATATCAAGTTGCGGGAGACAATACCCAAACCACGATTTTAACCCAATCTGATCAACGGGGTGGACATTTTGCCCTTTATTTTATCCCCGCTTTAGACTATCGCCCTGATGAAATTGTCCCCAAGGATGTGGTGTTTCTCATGGACACCTCTGGTTCCCAACAAGGCGCACCCTTGCACAAATGTCAAGCACTGATGCGGCGCTTTATTAATGGGTTAAATCCTGACGATACATTCACGATTCTTGACTTTTCTAATAAAGTTCGCCATCTCTCCCAAACCCCTCTGGCTAATACACCGGAAAATCGGGAGTTAGCCATCAATTATATCAATCAATTACACGCCAGTGGCGCAACTGAAATGCTCAGTGGAATTCGGGCGGCGATTAATGTTCCTGCACCAGAGGGGCGGTTGCGGAGTGTGGTTTTGCTTAGTGATGGATATATTGGTAATGAGAATCGCATTTTAGCCGAAGTTCAGCAGGAACTTAAACCGGGAAATCGGTTATATAGTTTCGGGGCGGGGAGTTCAGTTAACCGCTTTTTACTGAATCGTATTGCTGAAATTGGACGCGGAATTTGCCGGATTATTCGTCACGATGAACCGACAGAAAAAGTGGTGGAAAAGTTTTTCCGCTCAATTAATAATCCCGTGTTAACCACCATTGAACTCAACTGGAACGGAACCGGAGAAACCCCAGAGATTTATCCCGCAATCGCCCCCGATTTATTTGCCCAACAGCCCTTAGTGCTATTTGGACGAAAGCGCGATCGCATGGCGGGCGATTTACAGATTAATGGTACTACCGCCAAAGGTGAACGCTATGAAAAAACGTTCACGCTCAATTTTAGCGAAACTGGAAATCCAGCCATTGCTCAATTGTGGGGACGGGCGCGGATTAAAGACTTGATGAATCAAATGGTTACTTATGAAACTAAATCTGGAGTTGAGGCGGTAACCGATACGGCATTAACCTATCAGTTATTGTGTCAATATACCGCATTTGTTGCCGTTAGTGATGATGTGCGCGTAGAACCCGGAAGCCAATCGGTTTCCATGAATGTTCCCGTGGAAATGGCAGAAGATGTTAGTTATCAAGGCGTTTTCGGTGCAGCAGCACCTCGTTCAATGTCACTTCAATCAAAACGACAAGCCTATTTAGCCAGTGCGCCAGGTATATCCGATGAAAGTCTCTCTCTTTCCAGTGAAGCAGCCAAAGTTGGTGCTATGTATTTGAGGCTACGTCAAAAGCCCTCGTCTCCAGCCGCCAATAATACCCAGTTAGAAGTAGTAAGCGTCACGGGATTGGAGCAAAATGAAACCCTTTCATTGACCCAATATTTGCAACAAATAAATTTACCCGCTAATTTAAGTGGTGAAATTGTCTTCGAGTTTACGCTAAGTAAAGGGCGCGTCGGGCGGATTATGTTAGAGGAAGAGGCTTCAACATTGAAAATGGTAAACGTGATTGACTTAATTAAGCGACATTTGCTCAAGTGGCGTCCTTCTCAATCCGTTAATAGCACCGTGGTGTTAAGGCTACGAATTCAATCGTAGGATTTAGCTGAATAGAACAAACTGTAGGGGCGCATGGCGTGCGCCCGATTCAATCGTAAAATATATCCCACAATTTTAGCTGTGCCACGCCAATATATTATGGGTATTATAAGAAAAATATTATCCAGTTGTCTAAAGACAACTTGAGCTTTTAGCCTTGGGTTTTAACCCAAGGCGGTTGGTGAAATTTTAGTATTCCAATCGTAAAAATTTATCCAACGCCATCACCATCGCGGGGGGCCAACGGCGGATATTTTCCACCCAATCGATGTCTTTATAGCGCTGATCTAACCCAATAGCAGCAACCCAGTTACTCTCGGCTTCTCCTTGATTCCCATTCACCCACAAGGCGGCGGTAAGTGCAGCTCGAACATCGGGAAATTGGGGATATTTGCGGATTAGTTTGCGGAGTTCCAGGATTGCTTCTTTTTTCTCGCCAATTTGATAGAGGGCGAGGGCGTGGTTTGCCCGGGCAAAGGCAAAATCTGGGGATAAATCGACGGCTTTCTGGTAATTCGCGATCGCATGATCCCATTCTCCCTTTCCCGCCTTAGCGTTTCCTAGGTTGTTGTACGCCATCGCGTCATCGGGGTTAATCTGCAATACCTGTCGATAATCTGCGATCGCATGATCCCATTCTCCCTTTCCTTCATAAGCTGTCCCCCGGTTCAAATACGGATCAGGGGCGTCGGGCGCTAACTGAATCGATTGATTAAAATCTGCGATCGCTTCGTCTAATTTATTCTGACTGACTCTGGCATTTCCCCGATTACTCCAGCCTACGGGATTATTGGGTAACAGCTCAATCAGTTGTGTCCAATACGCTTCAGCCGTGGTAAATTCACCCAGTTGTGTCGCCGTAAACGCTTTTTGCCGCAATTCGTTGAGCCGCTCAATCTGAGCCTGGGTTAAATCAGGGATTTGGGCTTGTGCCATCACTGATGGCGTTATCCACAATCCAGAGCATACCAGCACTAGCACGATACCGCATAAACTGACAATCCAACGTTTCATGAGAATCTTCAAATCACAGAGGCTATTGATCACTGTACAAGCAATTGGCTTCCCTATCTTCCAGACGCGCCATGGCGCGTCTCTACATTGCTCCCCCAGCTCCCTCTGCTCCCCCAGCTCCCTCTGCTCCCTCTGCTCCCTCTGCTCCCTCTGCTTCCCCATCTTCCCCTCACCCCATCTCCCCCAAACTCCTTTTCACTGTATCTTTACGGATTTCTCACGCACTCTTCACACACAGGCTACTGAAACCAGTCGTAGCCTCTGTAAAAAGGAACATACCCAAATAAATTGATAGTCTTTCTCAACAAACTCTGATTAGGTTAAGACTATTTCCCTGAGGGGCATTGGGTAAATTGAATTGAGAAAATGCGAATGAGTTATCAAGAAATCCGCTGGTGGACAATCGCTGTTTTAGAGATTGCGATACTGGTGAGTTCGCCGTTCTTAATCCGTATATTTTATCACTTGCCGTAATCTGGAATAACAAGAACCCATTGAAGTTCAGCGTTGAAACTACTGTGTGGACATGCCAAACCACTTTTGGTACAACCATTGGTATGTCCCATCTTCCATCAACTTTAATAATGTCAAATTTTAGATTTTAGCATTTTGAATTTACTAAAATCTAAAATCTTTGTTCAAAGAGCCGTTAGCTTACCAGCTTTATCCCTCTTACATTAGCGTCCATTAAATAGACCTTACTCAACTTTGCCCCCCTCAAATCAGCACCTCTGAGGTTAACTCGGCTCAATTTGACCCCCCTCAAATCAGTACCTCTTAAATCAGCATCCGTTAAATCGGCACCCTTAAGGTCTGCATTTCTCAAATCTGCACCCCTGAGATCAGCACCGATTAAATCAGCCGCTAGCAATTCAGCACCCCTGAGTTGGGCACGGGTCAATTTCGTGTAGCTGAGGTTGGCTAAGCTGAGGTCAGCACCATTGAGATTAGCGCCCCGTAAGTCTGCTTCACTTAAATCAGCGCCATTCAGGTCAGTCCTTTCGAGGATAGCACCCCGCAGGTTAGCACCCGTTAGATCCTTACCACTGAGATCTTTTCCACTTAGATTAATATTCACAGGCGTTTCCCTTATTTTGTTATACGGTCTTGTCTTTAATTGTTATTCATCCCTAGGGCTATATTTCATCAGCCATTTGTCGCAAATGGCTTCAGTAAAATTGCTGAATATTTTGAATCTAGGGGAATTGAGTGGCTGAAGAGGAGAATTTTTAATTAATGAAATCTTAAGGATAAGTAAACCCGCTTAAGCGCCAAACTCAAGTATTAGACTGATTAATAATTTTTTCTAATCACATCAATAAGCAGAGAGTTGGCAGCTTAACGGTAATCGTTACTCTGATGGTTGATCGCTAATTGATACATCTTTAATTTTACGGGACTCCAACCACATTGAAACGCCTATCCAAGCAATCACCAACAGTAGTGCCACGATGCCAAATTTCGCCATCCAAGAGACTAAGGTTTCTAGGGGAATAATCCGTCCCACAAAGAAGGATAAACTGACCATAACGGATGCCCACACAGCAGCCCCCGCTAGGTTACACAAGAAAAATTGAGAGTAGGGCATTTCTGCAATTCCTGCCATCGGTCCAGCAAAGATGCGTAGGAGTGCCACAAATCGCCCAAAAAACACCGCTCTAGCGGCATTTTCACTAAACTGCCGTTTGACTTCTACAAGTTGGGGTTCTGGAATGCGAAAGAACTGTCCTAATCGCAATAAGAATGACCAACCGCCTACTTTGCCAATCCAATATCCACAATTATCACCCAGGACAGCTCCAGTAATGGCACTTGCCAGCACAAACCAATAATTGAGTTCACCACTTCCGGCTAAGAAACCACCCACTAGGGTAATGGTTTCGCCAGGGAGGGGAACTCCAGTATTTTCCAAAGCAATCCCAGAGAAAATAACCCAATAGCCGTACTGATGTGCCAGTTCCTGGATTGTCTCCAGTGATAACAGCTCAAAAGACATCCAGTAAACCCTTTACAAAAATTTATCACCGATCACATTTTCACGTATTTCGGCAAATTGTGTCAACCAGAACAGAACTTACGCCCTACAGTTATCGGTTGAGACGGGTGTGGTGTAGGTGTGAGGTGTAGCCTTGGCAGGTGCGTTAGCAAAGCGTAACGCACCCTACTCAAAAGAAGTTGTTTTGATAGTTCCTAATTTCACGGAAAAACACGGAAATTAGTTTGTAAGAGTAATCTTAACTGGGTGAACTACTACACCTTCTATCCCGTTGCCAAAAGCATCTGGGACTACTTTGCGGATACAACTGCTTAAGTTGGCACCAACTCACCTGGACGCAGTTTTGCCCATTTGCCCATTTCTTCCTTAAAGCTGTTACATCCCACGACATCCCATTCCATCTCGACAAAATCCGCTTGAGGACGGATGTTGACATTGATGGTTGGTTCAATCGGCTCAAAATCTGGCGTTTCCGTCAGATGGGGTTGCTGATGCTGGGTTTCCACCGCATTATAGGTGGTGCATCGGTCTACATAGTGGCAGTTAACGCAAATACACATTGCCTAAACTCCAAGTCCTTTTTGTTAGCCTAACTTAGACAAGCCCTAGATTGACCACTATTTAGATGGATTTTTTGATTTGTCCGATGTCATTCGTCCTTTGTCCCCCAGTATTCGTTAATCACGATGAATTCTGACTTATCTGTTCTGTCTCCTCAAAGGTTTCCCTTCAGTCTAGAGTGGCTACCGCCTCAAGCCTGCTTAGTCGGTGGGGCGGTACGAGATGCCTTGCTGGGACGACAGGCTGACTATTTGGATTTGGACTTTGTGGTTCCCCATGACGCGGTGAAAGCCGCCCGCAAGCTGGCAAGTCATTACCAAGCTGGGTTTGTGGTGCTGGATGAAGCGCGACAGATTGCCAGAGTTGTTTTTGATACCGCCACTGTTGATATTGCTCAACAGGAAGGGGAAAGCCTAGAGACTGACCTGTATCGACGTGATTTTACCATTAATGCGATCGCGTACAATCCCCAGACCCAGCAAATTATTGATCCGTTGCAGGGTGTAGCCGATTGTCGTGCTGGAATTATCCGCATGGTATCTTCCACTAACCTCCAGGATGATCCCTTACGATTACTGCGGGCTTATCGCCAAGCCGCTCAACTGGGTTTTACGATAGAACCCACGACTCAATCCACAATTCGCCAATTGGCTCCCTTACTGGCAAACATGGCAGCCGAACGAGTACAAGTTGAATTAAACTACCTACTACAATCGCCGCAAGGAACACCTTGGCTTACCGCTGCTTGGCAGGATCAATTACTTTACCATTGGTTTCCGGATACGAAGGCTGATAACTTCACCCAAATCGCGGCAACGGATAACGCCGCGATTCTACTGGCTCAAACCTGGCAGACATTAGCCAGCCAACTGAAAACTCCAGTCAGTGGCAAATCCTTATCGTGGTTGAGTTTAGCAAAATTGGCGAACTTATTACCCTCTGAGGTTCAACCAGCAGAAGCCCAACTTTTACAGTTAAAATACAGCCGCGCCGAAATTCGGGCAGTGTTGATTATGATTCAATACTTACCCCAACTTTTATCTCATGTCACCTCACCCATGAGCTTAAGAGAGCAGTATTTTTTCTTTCAAGCTGTCGGGTCAGTTTTCCCCGCTTTAGCCGTTTTAGCGGTTGCCGAAGGGGTATCGGTTGAGCAAATCACTCCCTTAATGAATCGTTATTTAAACCCAGAGGATCAAGTAGCTCATCCGACTCCCTTAGTCAAGGGTCATGATTTGATGCAACAGTTAAAGTTACCACCGAGTCCTCAAATTGGCGAGTTACTCACAGAGATTCAAATTGCTAGGATTGAAGGCAAAGTTTCGACTCGTGGCTCGGCGTTAGCATTTGCCAAACAGCGACTTCTATAGCACCACGAAGAGGGGTTGAGTGGTAGAGACGTTGCATGCAACGTCTCTACCATACGATGCGTCCTAACCCTTTTTTCCTAACTGACTAACTTTAAACCATGATGCCGTTCGCTATCTTCCTCAACCGTATTTTGAACAGTATACTGATTTGACTGTAGCGCCTGTCGCATGGAGATAATCTGTGCCATCATTTGTTCGAGTTGATGGTCTATTCTCTCAACTTCTGAGGTTGTTGACGATGACGGTTGTGTCTCTTGGGCTGGCGGATTACCGAAGACAGCTTGAGCTGATGCTAAAGATGCTGCGAGTGCTTGCATCGAGTTCACTTGAGCCGAGGTAATCGGTTGCTCACTAATAACCTGCGGTTCCATCTGCGGCTGCGCCTCAATCACATCTACTGGTGCTGAATTCGCTGGAGACGATACTTGTTGCTCTAATGCAGTTTGCAACGATACTTCTTCTATCTCTGAAGTGTCTTGCTCCATCGCGTTTGCGGGTGCAGGCGTCTGAGTGTCTTGATTTACTGTGGTACTGGTTAATTCTGTCGCCTGTTTATCCAACCAGTTTTGTAGCCCAGAAGCATCTAACTGAGATTGTGAGCTTCTGATGTTATCGAGCAGTTTTTGCTTTTCGTCTAACGTCTGGGTTAATTGGGCAAGTTTTTGTTCAACGACAGCCGATTTCCGATTTGACTGTTGCCACCCCATCATGGCTACACTTGTGAGTCCCACACCTGCGCTCAGTAAGCCCGCCACCCCTAGATACAGAGGTGCAAAGTCTTTCAATTCGCCAAAAAAAAGCGGCTCTTCTTGAACTTGAACCGTCACGGGTTTGGAACCGAATAGATTTAGGGGTAGAGTCAAGGTTGCAAATACGGCTGCTGAAAGTGCTACGGGTGTAAGAATGAATTTGATGGCAGTTGCACTGGTTGTCATTGGTAGTTCCCTCTAAAAGTTACCTGCGTTTGTGGTGATACTCAAGGTGTATCAGCCGTGTTCAACGGTTTTGCAGATTACCCCTGTTTATGAATTAACGGCTCCCACCCCGAAAGGAGTATGAAGTTGTAGCGCACCTGATTTTAAAGAGCAATTCATTGGAGCCGTTTAAAGTTCATCGGATAGATGAAGGCTTAATGTACTTGAGTTGAGTTTGCTCTCTCTTTTACTTAATTTAATATAAATTTCGCTAATTGTATATAAAGCTTTTATGAAGAATTTATTCAGAGTATAAATACCCAATGAATTTATTTTCACAGAGAGAAAATTTCATGATGTTTTTTCTGAAACCCGCCCTTCCCTAACTGGGCAGGTTTAGTCATATCTGGGTGCAGCAAGAAAGGATAGTAATCAAACCCACCCCGACAACACTTATGACTTGATCGGGCAAGGAAAGTTGCCGCAATTGTTGATTTATCTTAACGGCGGCGGCTAATCCCGACTTGATTGCACTTTCAATTAAATTATGCCCACACCAATCGCCACAACACACAAGGGGTAAGGGTGTAGTTGTCACCAGACAATCTTTATCGGCGGGAGTTCTGGGAAAGGCATAGCGCCAGCGATGGATTTGGAACCAATCCGGAGTCTTGAGCCAAGGAACGAGGATTTGAGCCGCATGAGTGAGTAACTGTTGAGCCGCTTCCTGTAAATCGGCAGCCTCTAGATAATGTTGAGCAAACTCAGCCGTACTATGAAACACACATATTAATGAAGTCGAATCAGACCGTTTGCTGCTATCTACACCAATCCAAGCTAAAGTATCATCGGGTGAACAGTTGATCGAGCCTGATGTTAATGGCGGTTGCTGGGAGCTCGAATAACCTGCCATGACACTCAAACAAGGGTTAAATTCCACTGCCCGTAGACTCTCTAATAAATTAGAGGAGAACTCTTTTTCTAGGGGTTCCAGCACTGATAAGGCTTGGGGGGCGGGAATCGCCATAACCACAGCAGCAGCGGTTAAGTTGTTGTTAGTCTGCTCAGGTGTATGATAGGTAATCTGCCACGTTTGTTCAGGGGTCGGCGCGATCGCACAGACGCGACAGGAGAACCGGATATCCAATCCCTGAGCCAAATATTTGGCAATGGCTGTCATGCCAGTAGGAGCGATATATCGAGGAGAGGAACATTCAGCCTGATCTTGATTATCCATCCAACGGTGAAGAATGCCGCGATCGCACAATATCTCAATCAGTTGCTGGGATAACTTGCCCTTCGCCTCTAGAAACGGCACACCATGATCCACAGGGGTTCCCTGAATCCGCCGAGTTGCCACTCGCCCACCAACGCCACGAGACTTTTCTAAGACAACGACTCGATACCCAGCTTGGTACAATTGTTGAGCGCAGGTTAGTCCTGCCATACCTGCACCGATAATCGCAATATCAAACACTACAGATTCTCCTGTCCGGTTGATGCTAAGTATACAGGTAGAATAGAGAACAGTAGTGGCTTAGGGGTTGGAGGGAATACCATTGGATGAACTCAGAAGCGCCTTAGAACTGGCAACGGAAGACGAATTACAACAACTGACACAAATTTTGTTCCGTCGTCAGTTTAATCCCCTAGACTATCTGCAAACCCCTGAACCCATCGACGTTCAAAGTCAAGATCGGCAGGTGTGGTTGGATACTCTAGAGCAACGGTTTCGCTTTTTAGCCGCCGATGGGATGACTGTGCTTAAGGGGCGCACGAATGATTTCACTTACCGACAAGCGCTGATTCAGGTTTGCCGTTACCTGAAGATTCCTTATTCTAAAAAACTATCAACCACGGATCTGGAAGCAGAAATATTTCTTAACCTGATGAGTCGCGCCTGGAAAAAATTACCCCAGGCGGAACAAAAATCGATTACTGTGCGGGTACAGCGCTCATTAGCCCAGTCGAATCAATCCCAACCGTTACCTGCACATCTCCAGCACAATCCGATGGATTTGTTGATTAAGGGGGGTTCGGCGTTAGCCGTGTCTTCCATTGTTAAGCCAATTATTCTTAAACAGGTAGCGCGTCAGTTTGCCATCCATTTTGCCCGCTATCAAGTGGCAAAACAAGCAGCGGTTCAGGGAGGTGCAGCAGCGGCGACTCAGTTTCAGAATTACCTGGTGCTGCAAACCGCGAAGCGGGGAATGGCAGCGAATGCAGCGCGTTATGGGGCAACTCGCACTTTATTTGCTTTCGTTGGACCGGTATTGTGGGGCTATTTCTTCGCCGACTTAGGCTGGCGTGCGATCGCGACAAATTACGGTCGGATTATCCCCACTATCTTAGCATTAGCCCAAATTCGCCTACTGCGGAGCGAGTGTTGGGAACCGGTGTAGCCTCGTTGTCCGTTTGTAGTTGCGCTTCAGCGCGATCGCATCCCGTTGAGGAGGATAACACTATCACCGTTCGTAGTTGCGCTTCAGCGCGATCGCATCCCGTTGAGGAGGATAACAATACCACAATCCCGTAGGGGCGCATAGACGTGCGCCCTAACCGAAGTATAGCCGGGAAATAAATTTCCGGCTTAAAGCTAAAGTAAGCTAAAGCTTACTACATTCAAGTCTTTCAACCCGTTCGCATGACGCTTGCGCGATAGCGGTTCTCGAAAAGTAGAGTCCTTTCGTTCAGGGCTTAAGCTG
>Ga0207419_1002883_pt1 | contig 10780 bp, 5 predicted proteins | sample ElkSloMetagenome_4_FD_184723 | JGI IMG/M metagenome (GOLD analysis project Ga0207419, IMG submission 184723) | Hot spring microbial communities from Elkhorn Slough, Monterey Bay, USA - MD2A (version 2) | ecosystem: Environmental > Aquatic > Marine > Intertidal zone > Estuary: Microbial mat ... | reverse complement strand
CTAGCCGCGGCACCCGCCGGGATGATGCTGAACGGAACAACCATCGAATGGACGCCCGGCGCGGCCGGCAGCTTCGATGTCGTGATCGAGGCCGACGACGGCCGCGGTGCGACCGCGCGGCAGGGATTCGTGGTCAAGGTCGAGGACGCGAGCTTCAATCGCCCGCCGGTGTTCATCTCCTCTCCGCCGACCCAGCGACCGATCGGGGCGGCGTACAGCTATCCGGCCGCCGCCGCCGACCTCGACGGCGACGCACTCAGCTTCAGCCTGCAGGCGGCACCCGCCGGCGTCACGGTGGACGCGGGAACGGGGCACGTCGAGTGGGCGACCGCCGCGCCGGGCCAGCACAGCCTGGTGCTGGTCGCAGACGACGGCCGCGGTGGGCAGGCCACGCAGGCCTGGACGCTGTTCGTCGGCGAGCCGGCGACCATCGTCCCGGGGCCTGCGTTTGCCAGCGTGCCGCAGACCTTTGCCGCGCTGGGCGTGCAGTACCGCTACGCCTGGCGCGTGACGACCTTCGACGGCTCGACAGCCACCGTCAGCCTGCTGCAGGCGCCGCCCGGCATGGTCCTGGACCCGGTCGGGCGGACGCTGACCTGGGTGCCCAGCGGTGCCGACCTCGGCGTGCAGGTCATCGAACTGCAGGCGGTCGATGCCGAGGGTCAGGTCGCGCTGCAGCGCTTCGACCTCAAGGTCGTGCCCGAGCTGCCGAACCAGCCGCCGTACATGATCAGCACCCCGTCATCGTCGGCCCGGATCGGATCGCCGTACACCTACCTGGCTGAGGCAGTCGATCCCGAGTTCGAGCCGTTGACCTGGTCGCTGACGACGTCGCCTTCCGGCATGACCATCGATCCGGCCACCGGCCAGGTCGACTGGATGCCGGGCGGTTCGCAGTCCGGCGACGCGGACGTCGTCGTTCAGGCCGCCGATCCCGATGGCGGCATCGCCAGCCAGGCCTTCATCGTCCGGGTCCGGGCGGCCAATTCGGATCCGGTGATCAACACCGTGCCGCCGGCATCCGTGACCTTCGGTGCGTTCTACAGCGTGCGGATGCTGGCCACCGACGCCGATGGAGACTCGCCGACCTGGCGCCTGCTCGAGGGGCCGGCCGGCATGACGCTGCACGCGAGTCTCGGATGGCTGCACTGGTCGACCACCAGCGCCGTGCCGGGCAGCTATCCGGTCTCGCTGGAGGTCACCGACGGCTGGGGCGGCCGCGACGAGCTGAATTTCACGATCGACCTTCTGGCCGACATCGTCCCGCCCGAGGTGGGGATCCGCATGCTGCGCGATCCGGCCTGCCGTGCCGAGCCGGTCAGCGTCTGCGTCGATGCCTCCGACGACGTCGGCCTGTCCAGCGTCACGCTGAGCATCGCCGGCCAGCCTCGCGCGCTGGATTCCTCGCGCTGCCACCTGTGGACTCCGGCCGATGCCGGCCAGTTCGCGGCCGTGGCCCTGGCCACCGATCCCAGCGGTCAGATCACGCAGGCGAACGAAACGCTGACGGTTGCCGACTGCAACGACGAGCAGGCCCCGGTCGTCACATTGATTGCGCCGCTGTCCGGCGTGGCCTTCGACCAGCCCGAGCCGATCGTCGTCACCATCGAGGACAATACCCCGGCCGTTTTGACCTGGGACGTTACCTTGCGCGTGCCCGGCAGCGACCAATCGCGGCTCCTGGCCAGCGGCTCCGGCCCGGTCAACGCATCCGAGGTGGCCGTATTCGACCCCACGACGCTGCAGGCCGGCGACTACGAGATCGAGGTGCTCGCCAGCGACGGCGCGCAGACCGGTGGAATCCGTTTCACCATGGCATCGGGCACCGGCAACAAGCCGGGCCGCGTGGCGTTCACTTCGGCCGACCTGAACTGGCAGTTGGGTGCGTTGCCTTTGACCATCGGGCGGTCCTACGACAGCCTGGATGCTGGTCCCCTGGGCCGCAATAGCGGCGACTTCAGCCCGGGCTGGCGGCTGGCGCTTTCGGCCAGCGTGGAGGATACGGCCCCGGACCTGCCTCCCGGCTCGTTCATCCTCGCCGGCGAGCCGTTCACGACCCAGACCCGCATCACGGTGGTCAAGCCCAACGGTGAGCGGGTCGGCTTCCGCTTCGACCCGCAGCTCAAGTCGTTCCCCGCCGTGCTTCAGTACGAAGTCAACTTCGAGCCGGATTCGGGCGTCACCGACACGCTGCGGGCGGTCGGTGGGCCGGACACGGTGTTTCAGCTGGGTGCGGGCTTTGCCGATTTCATTGTTCCCTACAACCCGACGGTCTACGAGTTGGAAACCGAAGAAGGCGTGGTCTACGTGATCAGCGAATTGGACGGGCTCCTCGAGGTCCGCGATACGCAGGGTGGTGTGCTGAGTTATAGCAACGACGGCTGGCAGAGTTCCTGGGGCGCGCGGGTCGATTACCTGCGCGACGGCGAAGGACGCATTACCGACATCGTGCTGATCGGTGAAGACGGTTCGAGCGAGATCGATCGCCTGGTCTACGGCTATGACGGCGCCGGGAACCTGGTCAGCGTCACTGATCTGGCCGGCGGCGTCAGCACTTTCGAATACGACGACCCGGAACAGCGGCATCACATCACGGCCATGTTCGATCCGCTCGGCCGGCCGATCGCCCGAATGGTCTTCGACGAGGAGGGCCGGCAGATCGCACATTGCCCGGGCGATGCGGATCCGGTCACGCTGGACGGTTGCAGCCAGTTCCAGTTCGTGGCGGACGGCACTTCGGAGACGGTGCTCGACCCCAGGGGGCTGCAGAGCCAGTTCTTCTACGACGAGCGAGGACGACTGATCCTGCAACGTGACGAAGTCGAGACGGGCGTCTTCTTCGAGGAAAGCTGGGTCTACGACGAGCAGGGTCGACTGATCGAGAAGGTCGATCGTGACGGCGGAATCACGCTACAGGAGTGGGACGAGGCGGACAACCGCACCGTCCTGGTCGAACCGGATGGTCGACGCTGGACCTGGACATGGGGTGAATGCAACGGCGACGACGAGTGGCTGCGCCGCTGCGATGCGCTCGGCAATTGTTACGAGCAGGAGCTGGACGCCGCTTGCCGTATTACTCGTCGCAGCGATCCACTCGGCGGCGAGACGGTCGTCGACTTCGACGCGGTGGGCCAACCGACGGCGCGCGTCGATGCCGTGGGCGAGACCCATGGCGTGAATCTGAACGACAGCGGCCAGCTGGTCGGCTTTTCCGACCCGCTGGGCGGCGAGGTGGTCAGCGAGTTTGGTGAATTGGGCGAGCTGCTGGCCGAGACGCGCCGAGACGGCATCCGTCGCGAGTTCACCTACGGCGAGGGCCTTCGCCTCGAGAGCGAGACCTGGTTCGGGCCTGGTGTCGGCACCTCGGGGTATGCCTGGAGCAGTGATGCTACGGGGCTGATGACGTCCCTGACCTGGCCCGACGCCTCGGTGTCCATGACGCGTTGGCCCAGCGGCCTGGTCCGGCGAATGACGCATAGCTCGCCGACAGCGCCGGACTGGTGGATCGAGTACACCTACGACGGCAGCGACAATGTAATCCGCCTAGAGGACTCGTTCGGCGGTGTCACCGAGTACGACTACAACGGGCTCAATCAGGTGACCGAGATGCGCCAGTCGGGCACCGGCGTGCTGCCCAAGCGCATCGTCTTCGACAACAGTGGTACCGGCCAGCCTGTCAGCCTGCAGCGCTACGCGAGCCTCGACGACAGCGCGCCGGGACCGAGTACCGAGATGGACTATACCTGTCTGTCCTGCCCGGACACGCTGTCTCGAATTACCCACCGGCGGCCAGACGGCGGGCTGATCGAGGAGATTCTGCTGCAGCGCGACGCAACGCGCCAGTTGGTCGGGCGCACGGACGCCGACGGCGCCCACGCCTTCGTCTTCGACGGGCGTGGCTGGCTGATCGCCGCAGACCACCCGCCGGCCTTCCCCGCCGGAGACCAGAGTTTCATATGGGACGGTGCCGGCAACTGGCTCGCCCGCAGCGGCGCCTTCGGCGGTGCGACGACGGCCACTCTGAGCTACCAGACCGGCCAGGGCGGTCACCGTCTGCTGTCCGATGGGATCAACGCCTACCAGTACGATGATCGTGGCTCGTTGATCGAGCGCAGCGGACCCGGCGGTCGCGTCGAGATCCAGCGCGACGGTCGCGGCAACCCGGTCAGCATCACCGAGTATGACGGCGCGAACCAGATCGTCTCCACGGCCAGCTATGTCTACAGCTCGAACCAGCAGCGGGTGCGCGCCGAGCGCGATGGCATCGTTCGCCACTATATCTTCGACGGCCCGAACCCGATCATCGCTCTTGACGATGCGGGGCAGGTGGTCTGGCGTATGCTGCATCCGCGCAGCGTCGATCGGCCGCTGGCGATGGAGGTCGGCGGCGAGCTGCGCTGGTTGCTTTCCGACCACCTGGGCAGCGTGCGTCGACACGTCGACAACGCAGGCCAGGTCCTCGCCGCCTTCGCCTACGATGCTTTCGGTCGCCAGGTCTCGGGACCCGCGCCTACGATCGACGATCCGGTCCGCTACTCCGGTCGCGATTTCGATCTGCCCGGCAAGCTCGGCTTCTACCGCCTGCGCCTCTACGATCCGGCAATCGGCCGCTTCCTGAGCGACGACCCCGTCGAGCCCTGGCACTATCGATACGCGGAGAACAACCCGATGAACAACGTCGATCCGAGCGGCGCCGTGTCGCTGGTCGAGTACGCCATCCTCGTGTGCAAGATCGCCGGCAAGTTCGCCGATGCCCAGGGACCCTCCAAACTTGTCGAATCCGCCTGGACCGGTGACGTCACGGATTTCAAGGTCGCCATCGCCGATTTCTGGATCGGCGAAGCCGTCGGTCTGCCCTGCGGATTGTCCCTGCCCAGTGTCGGCGGTTCAGGTGGACCGAACGGCCCTGGCATCGGCCCGATGGTGGGCGCGGCGTCGGGAGGATGATGATGAGAGTTGTTGCCTTTCATTTTGATCGGGTTCCTCGGTTCGACGCGCCGGTCATTCGAGGGTCGTCGCCGTCGCGTTGCCAGCCGGCTCGCCGCACCGCTTCTCCTGGCTCGATTTTCCGTTCCGGCCTGACTGGAGGTGAGCTGTGAAACTGGATTCGCGAATCACTCAATCGCATGCCGCAGTTGCGGCCCTTCTGATTGGCTTCGTTCTGGCCATGCCGATACATGCCGCAGACCTTGCCATTGTCGACCAACCGCTGCCCAACGGCGATTTCAGCCAGGGACTGGCCGAGTGGACGGTCGAGGTCTCACCCGACCCCTCCGCGCCACCCGGCACGGTCCAGGTCGTCAGTGGCGCGGCGCGCATCGTCAAGGGTGCGGCGTTCCATGCCGGGTTGTCGCAGGGCTTCACCGCTCCCGACGGCCTGGTCGCGCTTCGTCTTCGAATCGCCGAACTGCCGCAGTTCGCGTCCGACGGCGGCTTCATTCCCGAGGCCTTCGACGTGCACGTCACCGGCGCCGGCGGCTTCAGCCGAGCGGCCACGTTCCGTTCCGACGCGTCGGCCTCCGCCAACGCCAGCGCGGTTCCGGGCGGATTCAATCTTGGCGCCGGCGTGACGCTGAACGGCGCCATCCTGCGCATCCCGCTGGACAGCGCCGGCGTCGGCGAGACCCTGACGCTGAGCGCCGCGCTGGTCGGGGCGTCGAGCGACACCACGACCACGGTGGCGATCGACGACGTGATCATGGAGGTCGAAGAGAAACGGCCGCCCGATCCGCCGCCGCAGGAGAAGATCTGGGATTGCGAACTATGGCGCGACAGCTTCGAGGCCGAGCGCGGCGTCGGCACGCTGCCTCGCTGCCCGCTGGGCCAGCTGAACGATACCGGCATCACGTCTTGCGCCGGTGCTGCAACCGACGAGTGTCCGGCTGCGGGACTGCCGGGCCAGGACGCCGACACCGGCCGCGACGCCACCGCCCGCGAAGGCCTGCTTGCCAAGCTCGGCTCCGGACCGGCCGGGTTCGACTACGCCAAGCTCGACGCGCTCGGCGATCCGGTCACGCTGTCGTCGAACGAGTGGTCATGCGTCGTCGACAACTTCAGCGGCCTGATCTGGGAGGTCAAGGTCGACGATCCGCTCGACCTGCGGCATCACGCGCACACCTATACCTGGTTCCAGCCCGATCCGGGCATCGACGGCGGTCTGGCCGGCACGGCCGACGGCGGCATGTGCGTCGGCAGCCCCTGCGACATCGCGGCCTACGTCGATGCGATCAACGACCTGAACCTGTGCGGCGCCGACGATTGGCGCGTGCCGACGCGCGCCGAACTGGCCACGCTCGTTCACGCCGGCGAGCAGCTGCCCGCCATCGCCATCGAGTTCTTCCCTTGGGGCGGCGGCCCGACCTGGACGATCACGCCGATGGCGGCGCAGCCGGATTCGGCCTGGATCGTGAACTTCGAGCAGGGGCGGATCGCGGTCGCGCCGAAGACCAGCACGCTGCCGGTCCGCCTGGTACGGGAGATTCAGTGATGAAACGATGCAACTTGCAATCCTCGGCGGTGGTGTTGACCATCTGCCTGACGTTTGCGACCGGCAGCGCCGTGGCCCAGTGCGCGCTGGGCAATGAAAACACCTGGGTCCCGACCAGCACGCCGATCGACGAGTTCGTCGATCTGGGCGACGGCATGCTGTTCCATGAGCGCACCCGGCTGATCTGGCTGCGATGCCCGCTGGGCCAGACATGGGACGGCAGCGCGTGCGCCGGATCGCCCGACCTGATGAACTGGAGTGCGGCACTGCTGGCCGCCGATGCCCACCAGCAGCTCGAGGCCGACGACTGGCGCCTGCCCAATCGCAACGAGCTGGCGTCGATCGTTGAAGTCCGATGCTTTTCGCCGGCGGTCAACAATGCTGTGTTTCCCGGAACGACGCCGGCCGGTTTCTGGACGTCGTCGCCGCTGGACGGCTCGATCGACCAGCGCTGGCGGCTGGACTTTGCCGACGGCGAGCTCGAGCCGGCCGATGAAACGCTGTTGAATGCGGTGCGGCTGGTCCGCGCCGGCTGGCCCTGAGCCGCCCGCGTAAGGGTGCCGGGGTCGGCGGCCATCGACAGGTCGAGCGGCAGCGGCCTTCTGCTATGATCCGCCGATGCGTGACTCGATCAAGACCAGCGGGCTGGTCCTGCTGGTCGTTTTTTTGGCCGCATGCGGGAATCAGGCAAGCGAAGATGCCCAGGAGCCGGCCGTGCGCTGGAACCTGCCGGAGGTGGTGCTGACCGAAGACGGTCTGCCCGATCCAAGCATCCTCGCGCCGGTGCAGGTGCTGCATCGCGGCAACGGTACGCAGCCGCAGGGGCTTGATCCGCACATCACCGAAGGCGTGCCCAGTACCCACGTGCAGCGCGATCTGTTCGAGTCGCTGGTCGTTCGCGGCCCCGACGGGCGAATCATTCCGGGTGCGGCCGAGGGCTGGGAAACCAGCGGGGACGGGCTGACCTGGACGTTCTTCCTGCGGCCCGACGTGCGCTGGTCGAACGGCGATTACCTGACCGCCGAGGACTGGCTCTACAGCCTTCGCCGGGCGGTCGACCCGGCCACGGGTTCACGCACCTCCATCCTGCTCAAGCCCATTCGAAACGCCGAGCCGATCATCGCCGGGGAGATGGACCCGGAGCAACTTGGCGTGCGAATCATCGACGAACACACGCTCGAGATCACGCTGGAGGCGCCCAACCCGCTGCTGGTCGAGGTGCTCTCGCACAGCGTCGCCTATCCGATCCACCGCGCCACCGTCGAAGCGCACGGCGATCGCTGGGCGCGCCCCGGTACGATGGTCAGCAACGGCGCCTACCAGCTCGAAGAGCTGGCGATGCAGTCGCACATCAAGCTGGTGCGAAACCCGTACTTCCGCGAGAACGACCGGGTCATCATCGACGAGGTCTATTTCTATCCGACCGAAGACCTGGCGGCCGAGCTGATGCGCTACCGCGCCGGTGAAATCGACTGGACCTATGAAGTCCCGAACACCCAGTTCAACTGGATCGAGGCCAATCTCTCCGACGAGTTGCATATCAGCGACTGGTTCGGCACCTACTACTTCGGCTTCAATACGATGCGCGAGCCCTACGACGACCCGCGCGTGACCACGGCGCTGTCGCTGGCGATCGACCGCACCATCATCACCACCAAGCTGCGGCGCTTCGGCGAACAGCCGAGCTTCAGCTTCACGCCGCCGGGGCTGGACGGCTACGACCCGCCGCAGCCCGAGTGGGCTTCGTGGACCCAGCAACAGCGAGAGGAGCGCGCGCGCGAGCTGATGGCCGAGGCCGGCTACGGGCCGGATAATCCGCTGACGCTGGAGATCCGCTACAACACCCACGAAGATCACAAGCGCGTTTCGCTGGCCATTGCGGCGATGTGGGAGCAGGTGCTCGGCGTGCGCGCGTCGCTGATCAACGAAGAATTCCGCGTGTTCCTGGCCACCCGGCGTGCGCGCGCGATCACCGAGGTGTTCCGGGCCGGCTGGATCGGCAATTACCTCGATCCGATGTATTTCCTGGAGCTTTTCCACAGCGACAACCAGCAGAACGACGTCGGCTTCTTCAACGACGAATACGACGCGCTGCTGGCCCGGGCCGCGCGCACCGCCGATCGCGCGGAACGTTTCGCGACGCTCAAGCAGGCCGAGCGCATTCTGCTGGAGACCCAGCCGTTCGCGCCGATCTACACCTATGTGACCCGCCGCGTCGTGAAGCCCTACGTGCGCGGCTGGCAATCGAACATCGTCGATCAGCACCCGACCCGCTACATGTACATCCTGCGCCAGGACCCGGTCGTGGACGAGGACGCCTGATGCTGCCGCGCTATATCCTCAAGCGACTTCTCGGCGCGATCCCGACGCTGTTCATCCTGGTCACCATCGCGTTCTTCATGATCCGCGTCGCGCCCGGCGGCCCGTTCGATTCCGACAAGACGCTGCCCGAAGCGGTTCAGGCCAACCTCGACGCCAAATACAACCTCGACCAGCCGCTGTTCTCGCAGTACCTGAGCTATCTCGGCTCGGTGCTGCGCGGGGATCTCGGCCCGAGCTTCCAGTACAGCGACTTCACCGTCAACGAACTGATCGCCGAAGGCTTCCCGGTCTCGATCCGGCTCGGCGCTACCGCGCTGGCGCTGGCGCTGATCCTGGGCGTGGCGGTCGGCACGATCGCGGCCTGGCGACAGAACTCGCCGCTGGACTACGCGCTGATGGGCACGGCGATGACCGGCATCGCGATTCCCAACTTCGTGCTGGCGCCGATCCTGGTGTTGGTGTTCGCGGTCTATTTCGGATGGCTGCCGGCCGGCGGCTGGGGCGGCGGTGAACTCCGCAACATGGTGCTGCCGGTGATTGCGCTGTCGCTTCCCTACATGGCCTACGTGGCGCGGCTGACGCGCGGCTCGATGGTCGAAACGCTGCGCTCGGATTTCGTGCGCACCGCGCGCGCCAAGGGCCTGCCGGAGTGGAAGATCCTCGGCAAGCACTCGCTCAAGGTCGCGGTGCTGCCGGTGGTGTCCTACCTCGGCCCGGCCGCGGCCGCGATCCTGACCGGCTCGGTGGTCATCGAGCAGATCTTCGGCCTGCCCGGCATGGGCCGCTACTTCGTTCAGGGTGCGCTGAACCGCGACTACACGTTGGTGATGGGCGTGGTCATCGTCATCGGTCTGCTGATCGTTTTGTTCAACCTGATCGTCGACATCATCTACGCCCTGATCGACCCGAGGATCCGATACGAATGAGCACCACAGCAACGGACGTCTCGAGCTTCGACCACGCAGCGGCCGCCAGCGGCCGCAGCCTCTGGCAGCTGGCCTGGCTGCGGCTCAAGCGCAACCGCGCAGCGCTGGGCGCGGCCGTCGTGCTCGGCCTGATCGTGCTGATGGTGCTGTTCGGCCCGATGCTGAGCCAGTACGACTATTCCACCCCGCACTGGGATTCGATCTCGGTGCCGCCCAGCCTGGAGACCGGGCACTTCTTCGGCACCGATTCGATCGGCCGCGACCTCTATGTGCGAACGCTCTACGGCGGTCGCATGAGCCTGATGGTCGGGCTGGTGGCCACCGGTGTGGCGCTGTTGATCGGCGTGGCCTGGGGCGCGATCGCCGGCTTCGTCGGCGGGCGGGTCGACAACGTCATGATGCGCATCGTCGACATTCTCTACGCGCTGCCGTTCATGTTCCTGGTGATCCTGCTGATGGTCGTGTTCGGGCGCAACATCCTGCTGATCTTCATCGCCATCGGCAGCTATATCTGGCTCGACATGGCGCGCATCGTGCGCGGGCAGACGCTGAGCCTTCGCCAGAAGGAGTTCGTCGAAGCCGCTGAAGCGCTCGGCGTCCGGTCGTGGGTGATCATCTGGCGTCATATCGTGCCCAACCTGCTCGGTATCGTCGCGGTCTACGTCACGCTGACCGTGCCCAAGGTGATCCTGGTCGAGAGTTTCCTGAGCTTCCTCGGTCTGGGTGTGCAGGAGCCGAACACGTCATGGGGAGCGCTGGTCAACAACGGCGCCCAGGACATGGAGTTCGCGCCGTGGGGCCTGTTCTTCCCGGCAACGTTCCTGGCCGCGACGCTGTTCTGCCTGAACTTCCTCGGCGACGGCCTGCGCGACGCGCTGGATCCCAAGGACCGCTGAAGTGACTGCCGACGATCCGACAACGGACCGGCCGCTGGTCCGCATCGACGGCCTGACCGTCGACTTCCGGACCGAGGACGGAACGGTGCGCGCGGTCGACGACCTGAGCTTCGACATTCCCAAGGGCGGCACGGTCGGGCTGGTCGGCG
>Ga0207419_1002882_pt1 | contig 10781 bp, 19 predicted proteins | sample ElkSloMetagenome_4_FD_184723 | JGI IMG/M metagenome (GOLD analysis project Ga0207419, IMG submission 184723) | Hot spring microbial communities from Elkhorn Slough, Monterey Bay, USA - MD2A (version 2) | ecosystem: Environmental > Aquatic > Marine > Intertidal zone > Estuary: Microbial mat ... | reverse complement strand
TCGGTGATGGTGATCATGGTGTTGTTGAAGCTGGCATTGATATGCGCAACGCCCGAAGAAATGTTCTTCTTGTCGCGGCGCCTCACTCGGCCGGGTTCGCGTGCCATTGTGCGTGTTCCTCTTGAATTCGGATGAAGGGAAAAGCGTGGACTTTAAAAGCCGCGCTTACTTCTTCTTCCCGGCGATGGGCTTCGCCTTGCCCTTGCGGGTGCGGGCGTTGGTGTGGGTGCGCTGTCCGCGAACGGGCAACTGGTTGCGATGGCGCAGGCCCCGATAGGAACGCAGGTCCATCAGCCGCTTGATGTTCATCGCGGTCTGGCGACGAAGATCACCCTCGACGGTGTAGTCCGAATCGATCGTCTCGCGGATGCGCAGCACTTCCTCGTCGGTGAGGTCCTGCACACGCGCGCTGAGCGGGATGCCCAGCTTGTTCGCGATATCGACGGCCGTGGTGCGGCCGATTCCGTGAATGTAGGTGAGCGCGATGATCACGCGCTTGTTGGTGGGGATGTTTACCCCGGCAATACGAGCCACTTAATTCTCCATGCTCCACAGGGGTTTGCGGACGTGATGCCGGAGCCCCTATCTCATCGCTAAACAACCGCCACGCTCGGCCCCCATGCCGTGCCGCAAGCACCGCAAGGCGATGCCCGGCGGTCAAACGGCAAAACGCCCGAGCGGTACGCGCGCTGGGCGGCGACCTGCCGGACGGGGTTCGAGCGTGTCGAATGAACCGCGCGCATAAGGCGATTCGCGAGGTGCGTCAACCGCTGCGCGCACAAAAGAGAGCCCGTCCCGACGAACGGGCGGCGCCGCATCTTATCTTTTGTTGGTTACACCGCTTCGGCGGGTCAGTCAAAAATCGGTTTGTCGAAAGCCGGTCCGGCCGGGATTCGGCCGGAAGGGCAATTCAGGCTTCGTCCTCGACCAGGTCGCCGAAAGCCTCCTCGACGCTGGGCGCGCGTTCGGCGGGCGTTTCCTCGATGACCTCCTCGCCCTCGATCACGACCTCTTCATCGCTAACGTCATCGGGTTCGCTTTCTGGCTCGGGCCGGGGCTCGGGACGGGGATCGGCTTCGGGCTTTTCCACTCTCCCCAGCATGTCCGCGAGGCCGGCAAGCTGCTGGCTCATCACCCCGTCGACGGCGGCCGCGATCGCCTTTGTCTCGAACCGCATGAAACCGCCGACATTGTATTCCCACACGATCCGAGTGCCCTCCTCGACCTCGCTGATCGCTATGGTGAGCACGCCTGCCACCGGTTCGGGCTGGAGCGGCCCCAACGCCCCGCGCATCACCAGCGCGCGTTCGGGATAGGCCTGGATCACGCGCATGTGTTCGACACTGCCCTCGAGCGTGAAGCGCCCCGGCTCGTCGACTTCGGGAATGGTCTCGCAGAAGCACCCGCCGGCCTGCGGGGTGAGCTTGAGATTGGCCGCATCGCCCGACCACGTGTGAGCCGAATTCCACCAGCGCGCCGGACTGATGAGCGCGAGCCATACCTCCTTGGGGCTGGCTGAGACCACCGCCTCGTCGCGGGTGAGAAACCGGCGTTCCTCGATCTGCTCGATCTCGGCCAGTGCGGGGACCGCGACGGCAGCAAGGCCGAGCGCGCTTGCTAGCCGCGCGGCCCGGATGGTGAGACGGATCATTGGCATTTCCTCCCTCATGCCCAGCCAGCCTCTAGGAGATCGGCGCGCCGCGGGGAAGAGCGATCAGGCGAGCACCCGGTCGATCGCCGAGGCGACCTCGTCGATACCGGCCATGCCGTCGACCCGCGTGACGATGCCGCGCGCTTCGTAGCCGGGAAGGATCGGTGCGGTCTTGGCGCGGTATTCGGCCATGCGGTTGCGCACGGTTTCCTCGTTGTCGTCGGGGCGCCGCTTGAAATCGGTCGAACCGCAGGCATCGCATACGCCTTCGACCTTCGGGGGGTTGGCTGTGTCGTGGTAGAGAGTGCCGCAATTCGCGCAGGAAAATCGTCCGGTGATGCGTTCAACGAGCGCGTCCTCGTTGACCTCGAGTTCGATCACGCGATCAAGCGCGCGGCCGTGCTTCGCCAGGATTTCATCGAGCTGTCCGGCCTGCGCTGCGGTGCGCGGATAGCCGTCGAAGATCGCGCCCTGCCCTTCGCCCATTTCGGCGAGCTTCGCATCGATCATGGCCGAGACGATGTCGTCCGAGACGAGCCCGCCAGAATCCATGATGTCGGCGACCTTGCGGCCGAGTTCCGTATCGGCCTTGCGTGTCTCGCGCAGCATGTCGCCGGTCGAGAGCTGGACCATTGCGTGGCGTTCGACGAGCCCCTTGGACTGCGTTCCCTTGCCCGCACCGGGAGGCCCCAGAAGAATGATGTTCACGAAAGCTCCCCCGTTATCGCGCCGCGGGTTCATGGCCCGCAGGTCGCTCCTCTCATAAGCGGACGACGAATGGCAACAGTCAAGCGAGAATGCTTCAGCGCATCCGCCCCTTCAACTTCGCCTTCTTGATAAGGTCGCCATATTGATGCGCGATCAGGTGCGACTGGATCTGGCTGATCGTATCGACAGTCACGTTGACGACGATGAGCAGGCTGGTCCCGCCCAGGAACAGCGGGATGCCGGTCTGGCGGATCATCCATTCCGGCAGCATGCAGACCAGCGCAAGATAGAGCGCACCGACCACCGTGATGCGGGTGAGGACATATTCGAGATAGTCCGAAGTCCGCTTGCCCGGACGGATGCCCGGAATGAAGCCGCCCGCCTTCTTGAGGTTTTCCGCCTGCTCCTCCGGGTTGAATACGACCGCGGTGTAGAAGAAGCAGAAGAAGATGATCCCGGCGCCATAGAGCAGCATGTAGATCGGCGCGCCCGGCTGGAGATACTGGTTGAGCGTCACGATCACATTGCCGAAACCGCTCTCGGTGTCGACCGAATTGCCCGCGAACTGCGAGATCGTGAGCGGCAGGAGCAGAAGCGAGCTGGCGAAGATCGGCGGGATGACGCCGGCGGTGTTGAGCTTGAGCGGCAGGTGCGAACGATCCGCCTGCATCACGCCCTGCTGGGTCGCGCGCTTGGGATACTGGATCAGCAGCCGCCGCTGCGCCCGCTCGACGAAGGAAATGAGCAGGATCAGCGCGATCACCATTACGACGAAGAAGACGATGATGGTCGCCGAGATGGAACCGGTCCGGCCGCCTTCGAACAGGTTGGCGGCGAAAGTCGGGAACTGTGCGACGATGCCCGCCATGATGATCAGCGAAACGCCGTTACCGATGCCGCGGCTGGTGATCTGTTCGCCAAGCCACAGCAGGAACATCGTACCCCCGACGAGGCTGATGACCGCTCCGATCCGGAACATGTAACCAGGGTCGACCACCGCGCCGATGCCGTTCTGCGAGGCAAAGCCTTCAAGCCCGACCGCCAGGAAGTAGCCCTGGATCGCGCAAAGGAAGACCGTCCCGTAACGGGTGTACTGGTTGAGCTTCTGCCGCCCGGTCGCGCCTTCCTTCTTGAGCGCAGCCAAAGTCGGATGCAGCGCCGAGGCCATCTGCACGACGATCGAGGCGGTGATGTAGGGCATGACGCCCAATGCGATGAGGCTCATCCGCTCGAGGCTGCCGCCAGAGAAGGTGTTGAAAAGGTCGAGCACCCCGCCCCGCCCCATTTCAGCAAGATCGCGCAGCGCAGACGGGTTGACACCCGGCAGCGGCACGAAGCTCAGGAAGCGGAAGACGATCAGCGCGCCGATCGTGAACCAGATGCGCTGGCGCAGCTCGGTCGCCTTGGCGAAATTGCCGAAGTTGAGATTGCTGGCGATGTTGTCGGCGCGTGATGCCATGTCGTCGTTTCGATCCTAGCCTTCGGCCGCGACGCGCCCTAGCGCTGCGGCCCGAATATGGGCGGCCTTCCGCGAAGTTGGACCGGACGCTTGCCGGGCCAGGCGGGCCGCGCAGAGGCGTAAATAGGGAGCGGGAGGCTGCTTGTCGAACCCCCCGCTCGCCTTTTGTCGCATTATTCGCCGCTGTCGCCCGACTTGGCGGCCTTGGCAGCCTTGAGTTCGGCATTTGTCGGGGCGGTAACCTCGACACTGCCGCCGGCCTTTTCGACCGCAGCAACGGCGCCCTTGGTCGCGCCGGTGACGATGAACTTGGCCTTGGCCGAGAGCTCACCCTTGCCGAGCAGACGCACGCCATCCTTGCCCCCGCGAGCGACGCCGCAGGCGCGCAGCGCGTCCTCGGTGATGTCGCTCTTGGCATCGAGCTTGCCGGCGTCGATGAACTTCTGGACCATGCCGATGTTCACCTCGGCATAATCCTTGCCGAACGGGTTGTTGAAGCCGCGCTTGGGCAGCCGCATGTGGAGCGGCATCTGGCCGCCTTCGAAGCCCTTGATCGAGACGCCCGAACGGCTCTTCTGGCCCTTCTGGCCGCGCGCGGCAGTCTTGCCCTTGCCCGAGCCGATGCCACGGCCCTTGCGGACGCGCCCCTTGCGGGCGCCTTCGTTGTCGCGGATGTCGTTGAGTTTCATGAGTGCACTCGCTTTCGCTTTTCTTCGCGCTTCAGATATTGGCTGAGCCCCCGCCGCGGCGGAGGCTCAGCCATGATTTCGTGCCGCTTATTCGACGATTTCGACCAGATGCGGGATCTTGGCGACCATGCCCCGGATCTCCGGAGTGTCTTCGCGTTCGACGACCTTGTGCATCTTGTTGAGACCGAGCCCGATCAGCACCTTGCGCTGAACTTCGGGGCGACGGATGGGCGAGCCCACCTGCTTGATCTTGATGGTAGCCATGTTCGTTTACTCCACGCCCTTCTTATTCGGTCAGGGCCGCGGCGTCGGCTTGCGCCTCGGCCTCGCTCGCGCCGCCACGACCGAGCAGGTCGGCGACCTTCTTGCCGCGACGCTGGGCGACCGACTTCGGAGAAGTCTGGTTGGTCAGCGCGTCGAAAGTGGCGCGGATCATGTTGTAGGGGTTCGAGGTCCCGACCGACTTGGTCACGACGTCGGCAACGCCAAGGCTCTCGAACACGGCGCGCATGGGACCGCCGGCGATGATGCCGGTACCCGGAGGCGCGGTGCGCACGGTGACCTTGCCGGCACCGAAATGACCCTTGGCGTCATGGTGCAGCGTGCGACCTTCCTTGAGCGGGACGCGGATCATCTTCTTGCGCGCTGCCGCCGTTGCCTTGGTGATCGCCTCGGGAACTTCGCGAGCCTTGCCGTGGCCGAAGCCGACGCGGCCCTGACCGTCGCCGACCACCACGAGCGCGGCGAAACCGAAGCGCTTGCCGCCCTTCACCGTCTTGGAGACGCGGTTGATGTGGACGAGCTTCTCGATGATGCCGTCGTCCTCTTCCTCGCGCCGGCCGCCACGGCCACCGTCACGGCCGCCGCGCCCGCGGCCGCGGCCACCGCCGCCGCCGTCCCGGCCACCGCCGCGTCCACCACGACCGCCGCGGCCCTGACGGGGCTCTTCGGTCGGCTGGGCGCTCGGTTCCTGGGCCGCCGACTGGTTGTCGGCAGCTTCCGAAGGAGTTTCGGCCTTTGCCTCGGCCTGAGGCGCCGAAGCTTCCTTGGGCGTTTCCGCTGCGGCGTTTTCCGTCGCTTCGGTGTTCTCGGTGTTTTCGTTGTTCTCGGCCATCATCAGAACTCCAGCCCGCCTTCGCGAGCGGCATCGGCCAGCGCCTTGACGCGGCCATGGTACAGGAACCCGCCGCGATCGAACACGACAGTGGTCACGCCCGCCTTCTTGGCGGCCTCGGCGATGTCCTTGCCGACCTTGCTCGCGGCATCGACATTCGCGCCGCTGCCCTTCACGCCGAGCGTCGAGGCCGCGGCAAGGGTCTTGCCCTCGGCATCGTCGATGATCTGCGCGTAGATATGCTTGCCGGTCCGGTGGACCGACAGGCGCGGCTTGTCGCCCGAGCGCTTGCGGAGCGCGCTGCGCACCCGCATGCGGCGGCGTTCGAAAAGGGAAAGCTTTGCCATCTTACTTCTTCTTCCCTTCCTTGCGGAAGATGTACTCGCCGCGATACTTGATGCCCTTGCCCTTGTAGGGTTCGGGCTTGCGGAACTCGCGGATCTCGGCCGCGAACTGGCCGACGGCCTGCTTGTCGATACCCGAGATTTCGACCGTGGTCTGGTCCGGAGTCTTCACCTCCAGACCTTCGGGTACGTCAAGGTCGACGTCGTGGCTGAAGCCGAGCTGAAGCTTGAGCTTCTTGCCCTGGGCCTGCGCGCGGTAACCCACGCCCGCGATCTCGAGCGTCTTGGTGAACCCTTCGGTCACGCCCTCGACAAGGTTCGAGACCATGGTGCGCTGCATGCCCCAATAGGCACGGGCCTTCTGGCTGTCATTGGCCGGGGTGACCGAGATCTCCCCGTCCTTGAGCTTGTACTCGACGAGATCGGACAGGCCCATCGAAAGGGTGCCCTTGGGGCCCTTCACGCTGAGCAGGCCGTTGTCGATATTGGCGGTGACGCCCGAGGGGATCGTCACCGGCCTCTTGCCAATGCGGCTCATCAGAACACCTCCGCCAGCACTTCGCCGCCGACATTGTTTGCGCGGGCCTCGGCATCCGAGAGCACGCCGCGCGGCGTCGAGACGATGGTGATGCCAAGGCCGTTGCGCACCGAGGGCAGTTCCTTGCAGCCCGAATAGATGCGGCGGCCAGGCTTCGAGACGCGCGCGACATGCTTGATCGCCGGCTCGCCTTCGAAATATTTCAGTTCGATCCGCAGCGCCTTGTGCTTGCCGCTCTCGTCCTCGGAATAGCCACGGATGTAGCCTTCACGCTGGAGCACTTCGAGAACGTTCGCGCGCAGCTTGGACGCGGGCGAGAGGACCGAGTCCTTCTTTGCCTGCTGGCCGTTGCGGATGCGGGTGAGCATGTCACCCAGGGGATCGGTCATAGCCATCTGTCAGGTCCTCACCAGCTCGACTTGGTCAGACCCGGGATCATTCCCCGGTTGCCAAGCTGACGCAGTTCGATGCGGTTGATGCCGAACTTGCGGTAATAGCCGCGCGGGCGGCCGGTGGTGGCGCAACGATTGCGCACCCGGGTCGGGTTCGCATTGCGCGGGATCTCGGCCATCTTGAGGCGCGCCATGAGACGTTCCGTCTCATCCAGGCTCTCGTCATTCGCGATCGCCTTCAGCTTCTCGTACTTGGCCGCGTACTTCTTCACGAGCTTCTTGCGACGCTCGTTCTTGTTGATCGAACTCAGTTTCGCCATGGACTTAAGCTCTCTTCTTTCGTGTCTCTGTCAGGAAACGGCTCACGCCGCTTCCTTCTGTTCAGCCTTGGCTTCGCCTTCGAAGGGGAAGCCGAACAGGCGCAGCAGCTCGCGCGCCTCTTCGTCGGTCTTGGCGGTGGTGGTCACGATGATGTCCATCCCCCGCACCTTCTCGATCCTGTCGTAGCTGATCTCGGGGAACACGATCTGTTCCTTGAGACCCATCGCGTAGTTGCCGCGACCGTCGAACGAACGCGCGTTGAGGCCGCGGAAGTCGCGGATGCGCGGCATGGCGACGGTCACCAGGCGATCGAGGAATTCGTACATGCGTTCGCGGCGCAGGGTGACCTTGCAGCCAATCGGCATGCCTTCGCGCAGCTTGAACTGGGCGATCGACTTCTTGGCCTTCGTGATGACGGGCTTCTGCCCGGCGATCAGTGCCATTTCCTCGGCAGCGGTCTGAACCTTCTTCTTGTCCTGGCTCGCCTCGCCCACACCCATGTTGAGCGTGATCTTCTCGAGCTTGGGAACTTCAAGCCGGTTCTTGTAGCCGAACTTCTCGGTCATCGCCTTGACGATCTCCTCGTCGTAGCGAGCCTTCATACGGGGCGTGTAATCAGCCATCGATCGTCTCCCCACTCTTCACGGCGACGCGCACCTTCTTGCCGTCCTTCTCTTCGAAGCGGACACGGGTGGGCTTGCCATCCTTGGGATCGGCCAGCGCAACCTTCGACACGGGCATCGGTGCCGGGAAACGGTCGATGCCACCCTGCGGGTTCTGCTGGCTCGGCTTGCGGTGACGGGCGACCACGTTGACGCCTTCGACCACGATCTTGCCTTCCTTGGGAAGGACCTGGGCGACCGTGCCGGTGCGGCCCTTGTCCCTGCCCGAAAGCACGACGACGCTGTCACCCTTGCGGATCTTTGCAGATGCCATGGTCAGAGCACCTCCGGAGCGAGCGAAATGATCTTCATGAAACCGCGGCCGCGCAGTTCGCGGACGACGGGGCCGAAGATGCGGGTGCCGATTGGCTCCTCGCTCTTGTTGACGAGCACCGCGGCATTGCTGTCGAAGCGGATCACGCTGCCATCGGGACGACGAACATCCTTCTTGGTGCGCACGATCACCGCACGATGAACGTCACCCTTCTTGACCTTGGCTCGCGGCTGAGCCTCCTTGACGGAGACAACGATCACGTCGCCGACGGAGGCAAAGCGACGCTTCGACCCGCCCAGCACCTTGATGCACTGGACGCGCTTGGCGCCGCTGTTGTCCGCGACGTCGAGATTGGATTGCATCTGGATCATCGATCCGGTTCCTTCTCACTGGCTTTCCGGGACGCCCAATTCGACTGGAGCCCGGCAGTTCCGTTTACGCGCTAATTCAGTTGCCCGCGGCCTCGACGTCGAGATCGGCCTCGATCGCCTGGGTGCCGCCGGAGACGACCTGGTCCTTCACGGTCCAGCTCTTCGTCTTCGAAATCGGGCGGCATTCCTCGATCCGCACGACATCGCCGACGTGGTATTCGTTCTTTTCGTCGTGAGCGTGGTAGTTCTTCGAACGACGGATGATCTTCCCGTAGAGCGGGTGCTTCACCTTGCGTTCGACCTTCACGGTCACGGTCTTGTCGGTCTTGTCGGAGGTGACAGTCCCGATCAGGATTCGTTTCGGCATTGTCTGCTCCTTAAGCCTTTGCGTCAGCGCTCTTGGCGCGCTCGGTCTGCAGCGTCTTGATCTTGGCGATGGTGCGACGCACCTCGCGGATCCGCGCCGGATTCTCGAGCTGATTAGTCGCCGCCTGGAAGCGCAGGTTGAACTGCTCGCGCTTGAGATCGGTCAGCTCGGCAGTGAGCTGATCATCGGTCTTGGTGCGCAGGTCTTCGATGCTGGTCATGTCAGCGGCCATCATTCGCCTCCCAGATGCGAGGTGTCGCCAAAGCGGGCGACGACCTTGGTCTTGATCGGCAGCTTCATAGCGGCGCGTTCGAACGCCTCCGCAGCGAGCGGCCCGGCAACGCCGTCGAGCTCGAACAGGATGCGGCCCGGCTTAACGCGCGCAGCCCAGTATTCGACCGAACCCTTGCCCTTGCCCTGACGGACTTCGGCAGGCTTCTTCGACACCGGCACGTCCGGGAAGACGCGGATCCAGAGACGTCCCTGGCGCTTGATGTGACGGGTGATCGCACGGCGCGCGGCCTCGATCTGGCGGGCGGTGATCCGCTCGGGCTCAAGCGCCTTTAGGCCGTACGAGCCAAAATTCAGCGTCGTGCCGCCCTTGGCCTCGCCCTTGATCTTGCCCTTGAAGGCCTTGCGGTACTTGGTTTTCTTCGGTTGAAGCATTGTCTCTTACCTATCTGGACGTCCGTGCGCCTCAGCGCGCCGGACGAACACCCGAAGTCTGCGATTCCATCATCAGACGGTCCTGCGCGGTCGGATCATGGCCGAGGATCTCACCCTTGAAGATCCACACCTTGATCCCGATGATCCCGTAGGCGGTCAGAGCCTCGGTCTCGGCATAGTCGATGTTGGCACGCAGCGTGTGAAGCGGCACGCGGCCTTCGCGATACTGCTCGACGCGGGCGATTTCCGCCCCGCCCAGACGGCCGCCGCACACGATGCGGATGCCTTCCGCACCAAGGCGCATGGCCGACTGCATCGCACGCTTCATCGCCCGGCGGAACGCCACGCGGCGGACCAGCTGATCGGCGATGCCCTGCGCGACAAGCTTGGCGTCGATTTCCGGCTTGCGGATCTCGACGATGTTAAGCTTCACCTCGCTATCGGTCATGCTGGCGAGCTTGGTGCGCAGCTTCTCGATGTCGGCGCCCTTCTTGCCGATGATGACGCCGGGACGCGCGGCATAGATCGAAACGCGGCACAGCTTGGCCGGACGCTCGATCACCACCTTCGAGATCGCTGCCTGCGGAAGGCTCTCGAGGATGAACTTGCGCATCTTGATGTCTTCGGCGAGCAGGCCCGCATAGTCGCGCCCTTCGGCGTACCAGCGGCTGTCCCAGGTGCGGTTGATCTGCAGGCGCAGACCGATCGGATTGCTCTTCTGGCCCATGGTTTACGCCTCTTCCTGTTCGCGCACGACGATCCGAAGCCGGCTGAAGGGCTTCAGGATGCGGGTCGACTTGCCGCGGCCGCGCGTGTGGAACCGCTTCATGGTGATCGACTTGCCGACCGAGGCTTCCGCCACGACGAGCGCGTCGACGTCGAGATTGTGGTTGTTCTCCGCGTTGGCGATCGCCGAGGCGAGCACCTTCTTCGCGTCCTTCGCCATCCCCTTCTTGGAGAATTCGAGGATGTTGAGAGCCTCTTCGGCCTTCTTGCCGCGGATCAGTTCGGCGACGAGATTGAGCTTTTGCGCCGACCCACGGATCGTGGTGCCGACGGCCAGCGCCTCGTTATCGCCGACACGGCGGGGTGCCTTTGTCTTGCCCATTATCGCTTGCCCTTCTTGTCGGCGGCATGGCCGGGGAAGTTGCGCGTGGGCGCGAACTCGCCGAGCTTGTGGCCGACCATCTCTTCCGAAACCGAGACGGGGATGAATTTCTGCCCG
>Ga0207419_1002878_pt1 | contig 10795 bp, 8 predicted proteins | sample ElkSloMetagenome_4_FD_184723 | JGI IMG/M metagenome (GOLD analysis project Ga0207419, IMG submission 184723) | Hot spring microbial communities from Elkhorn Slough, Monterey Bay, USA - MD2A (version 2) | ecosystem: Environmental > Aquatic > Marine > Intertidal zone > Estuary: Microbial mat ... | reverse complement strand
GATATCCATGATAGTTGGAAGATCGGTAACCCTTGCTATTGTTGAAGCAGTTTGGCTCACTTCTGTTAGCGTGGTCATGCCAATATCCGGAAGTCCGAGCGAATTGGCCATTACCGCCCCCGAAACATAGACCCCGTCAAAACCGGTTTGCTCAATCAACATGGCAACCATCGGATTGTAGGCTCCGGGAAACTGGAGAAGCTTCCCGGAATTCAATGCTTCGCGAAAGGATTTGCGCTTTTCTTCGTGAGTTTTTTCGCTAACGATCATTAAAATATTCCTTTAGAGTTCGGTTTGTTCTCCTTCACGTCTTCAATTGGCATTTCTACTGTGAGATTATTGATTTCATCTGCGCTTAGCTCTTTCAATCGCTCTGCCGTAGAAATAAATCTATCTCGCTCATCCTTAGAAATAATGTTTTCCGTAAGCATATCAAACTTACCAATATAATTCGGTCGCTTGAATGGACGGGCACCTGCAGGGTGAGCATTGGCACGCTCAATCTCGTCTTCAATTACATCGCCGTTTTTCATGGTGATGATCACTTTACCACCAAAGGCCTTTTTGTCGGGATCCTGGTCGTGGTAGAGCTTGGTCCATTTTTCCTTTTCAACGGTAGAGATTTTCTTCCAAAGCTCCACCGTTTCAGGTCGCTGAGCGCGAGAAGGCTCATAAGATTTTACGTGATGCCAGGTTCCGTCTTCAAGCGCCACTGCAAAAATATACATAATCGAGTGGTCGAGCGTTTCGCGGGTAGCATAAGGATCGAATTTCTGTGGGTCGTTAGATCCGGTTCCGATTACGTAATGAGTATGGTGCGAAGTCTCGATTAGAATATTGTCAATCTCCGAGAAATCTGAGATCTTTTCCTTCATTCTTGCCGCTAAGTCAATAAGTGCTTGCGACTGGTATTCTGCCGAGTGCTCTTTCGTGTACGTCTCAAGAATGGCTCTTTTCTCTTCGCCTTCTTCGGGAAGGGGAACGGTATAATCGGCATCCGGGCCATCCAGAACCCAGGCAATTACTGAATCTTCACCTTCGTAAATAGGAGATGGGCTCTTCTCGCCGCGCATGGCTCTGTCCACCGCTTCAATGGCCAGTTTGGCACCGTGGCCGGGAACATAAGCTTTCCAGCTTGAAATCTCGCCTTTTCTGCTCTGACGCGTGCTGATCGAAACGTGAAGCGCTTGTTGAATGGCCTGGTAGGTAGTTTCGGTATCTAGTCCGAGTAGGGCACAAACTCCAGCGGCTTGGGCAGGGCAGAGGTGAGCTACGTGATCAATCTTGTGCTCGTGAAGACAAATGCCCTTTACCAGGTTCACATGCACCTCATAAGAAGCTACGATTCCGCGAAGCACATCCGCTCCTGATTTACCCAATTGCTGAGCAACTGCTAAAACAGCCGGAATGCTGTCGCCGGGGTGCGAGTAATCAGCCGCCAGGAATGTATCGTGGTAATCCAGTTCGCGAACAGCAACGCAATTGGCCCATGCGGCCCATTCTGCGTGAACTTTAAAGTCTTTTGGCATGCCAAAAACATTGGCGCCTTTATCTTGTCGAGCATGTGCAAGAGCCTGCGCTCTGGCGTTTACCACCGGTGTTCGGTTTACGGAAGCTATGGCAACAGAAGCGTTGTCAATGATTCGGTTTATAACCATGTCTTCAACTTCTGCCGAGATGGGAACATCATCTGTTACCATTTTAGCGAGTTTCCAGGCCAATTGTTCTTCTTTGGGTAGGTTGGCCTTTGAAGGATAAACTTTTACGTGGTGGTTTTTCATTTATGCAGGTTTTAAATCTTTTTTTTTGGAGCCGCAAAGGTAAGAAATGAGAGGAATGGATAAAGACTTACCTGTCTTACCTGATCGCGCAAGATTACTCAGAAGTTCTCTGACTTGTTAAATTTTAAAAGAAAGTAACTTAAACCGTAGGGTAATAAGGGGACTTAGTAGTTTATATTTAGCCTGGAGCTCAATCTGAAAGATATGTCTTTATGAAGAAAATTATTCTATTCGTTCTTTTATACTCGTTGAAATTCTCCCTATACGGGCAATCTACATACATTGGGTTAAAAGCACAATCGAATGTAACAGAAGGCCAAACAAATGCTTTAAGCCAGAGTTATTGGCCAAAATTTCAACTCATAGATAATGTCCTGTATGTTCCAACAGTTAATGGAATATACAGCAAAGACGTGAACGCGCTCTCAGATACCTTGTGGAATTTATATGGTTTTAGCGGTGTGCCGATTAGAGATTTTATTAAGAATGGCAACCAGGTTATTGCAATTACAAATAATTTCAATGATAGTTTGCTGGTTTATTCTAATGACGGTGGTTCAAGCTACACTTATAGAAGTGATGTTCATTTTGTTGATCCGGAACTCGTTCCTTCAGAAAGCAATACGACTATCCATCAGATAGCCCACAATTCGCCAAGTTTTGATACAGTTTTGGTTTCGCACCATTTTGGAATTTCGCTCTCTACAGATACCGGGAATACCTGGTCTTTGCTTGCTGAGTATGCTCCTGAATATCAATATAGATTTATAGACTTTAACCCGGTAAATAGTCAAAAACTATATAGCACGGGCGAAGATGGTTTTTTCTCATCCTATGTTTATGCTTCTTCAGATGGTGGCGATACCTGGAATACTATGCACAGCGTATTTAATGACTGTGTGCATCTCATAGCTTTTCATCCATTTGAACAAGAAACATATCTAATTGGCAGAGAAGGTAGAATTTCTAAATCTACCGATGGTGGAGTCAGCTGGTCTACTTTTGATTTGGATCCATATTTATACGTCTACCAATTCAAATACGATACAGAAGATCCCAATATAGTTTATGCATCAGGTGGCATAAATGGAGAGTTCGATATCATCTATTTTCTGAAGTCAACGGATGCTGGTGATACCTGGAGTGTATTACATCAAGAAATTCCTGGCAATGGGAATGTTGCACAAGTACTTGATTTTGAAATTATAGATGACGGAATAGTTTACCTCACAGCATTGGGAGGCCTGTACTATTTGGAATCAAGTGTTTTAAGTACTGACAAGATAAGTGATGAAAAGGTACAAATTCAGCTATATCCCAATCCGGTGTGGAGCAATGTCACACTAAGAAGCAGTGAAATCATAGAAGAATTAACTATCTGCGATAATCTGGGACGGGTCGTAAGGAGTGAAATAGTGAATTCAACTACTTACAATTTGAACGTTGAGAGTTTTGAACGAGGGGTTTATTATCTGCATGTTTTAACCCATAGCGGCAAACAGCTTAAAAAGATGGTGAAGAATTGATATTCATTTTGGATTTTCGGCGCTTCATTGATTTTGATTGAGTTAGTTGACAAAGAGATTAGTTCTTGTCGGCTGCCCCTAGCATGACAATAAATTCCAAATCGATACGTATTTGCTTCATGAAATACAGACTATTCTTCCTGGCCTTTCTCATATGCAATATGGTTGATGGTCAGGAAAAATCAATATTGGTCTTTGATTTGGTTAATCAAACTCTTGATTCAATAACCAACATCACCTATGACAATTCCATTCTGAGTGAGAGTACCCCACACAATGTGGGCTGTTTCAGTCCATCGACAGCTCCATTAAACACTGATTTGCCCACTTCAAATGTATTTCCAGGAAGTCAGTTTACCAGAAAGAAAAGAGCTTCACTTGACTTTGATTTGAACAGCTTCCCCATCCGAACGAGTGTGAAAATATTTCGCGTTTTCAGTGATTCCCTCGGTGATCTTTGCTCTGGAAGTATGATTAGTAAAAGACATGTAATCACGGCCGCACACTGTGTTTCAAATCTGAATACGAATGAACTGAATTACGATTCTCTTTTTGTATCTCCGGTATTCGACAATGGAGAATTCAATGAGAACTTTCAAAGCAGCTTAGTAACTAAAGTGTATTTTTTTAGCAACTGGACATTAAATGGTGAAGATATTGCCCTTCTGGAGCTGGAAGAGCCAATTGGTGAATTAACGGGATGGGTTAGTATTGGGTTTACTGCCGATGATGCAGATTTAAAAGATGGTGTTTTTTATAAATTCTCCTATCCAACATTTACCAACCCAAATCTCGACCCGAACGAATACAATGGAGATACACTTTATTACAACTATGGCGCAGTAGATAAGGTCACAGAAAATAGGATAAGTATTACCAATGCTGTAGGAGTGGGAGGTGATAGTGGCAGTTCCATAATCAAGGTAGAAAATGGAGAAAGTTACATCTCATACGGTGTGCTCTCTCTGGCATTGAATATCACGCACAGCAGAATCAATAATTGGAGGTATTATGCCATAAAATCAATTATTGAAGAAGAATTAAGCACGGAAAATATTTATTCAGATAGTGATTTTATTGTTTATCCCAATCCTACCAACAATATCATTAACGTAAAGAAACCGGAAGAACTAGAAGTGTTAGACCTAATGCTATTCGATAGTATGGGTAGGGAATGTAAGATTCAAAAGGATCCAAACTCCTGCTTAATGTTGGATATGTCTCATTTAGCTAGCGGTATCTATTATCTGAAACTCACAAGTTCTGCAATAACGGTTACTAAGAGAATTATAAAAAACTGATCTGAAATGGAAGGGTATTGTATTTTTTCATGAAACCTTCCTCAGCATTTCATAAATAAAAAGATGTCCTGCTCGATTGGCTTGAGACCTTACTCAATTTCTTCTTTTTTTGAGCATTACCCGTGTCCTACAGTGAAAAGCGTAGACAAGAATTTGTTGAACATAAACCATTTCAATCATCTTGAATTAATTGCTGCACTCTTTCAATTAACTTTACCCAACTAAACATCTTAACCATTGGATAATCTACTTCAGGCTTTTCAGTTAAGCGATACATTAAAAGAGTTGGACAAGACTCAACTTCAGTTTCTTATTGATCGCGGCGAAGTCATCTCTTTTAAGAAAGGCGACTTCCTATTCGAAAAAGACAAGCCCGCCGATTATCTTATATATGTCATTTCCGGAAGATTCAGAATCTATTTGATACAAAACAATCAAAAGCGCGAAGTTGCCACATTAGAGCCCGGAAATATCACCGGTGTTTTGCCCTACAGCCGGATGACGCATGCTTCGGGTTATGCCCAGGCCCTTGAACCTTCTACAATCTTACAGCTTCACAAAGAGCACTTCAGAGAGATGAGCGTTGATTACCACCCCTTAGCTGAAGCGCTTGTTCATCATATGGCTACCCGTATCCGAGACTTTACCAAAATGCGGATGCAGGATGAGAAGCTGATGTCACTGGGTAAACTTTCAGCCGGACTGGCACACGAGTTGAATAATCCGGCTTCTGCTATGGTCCGTAGCTCTGAAGCGCTGAGTAAGCATCTAAAACTTTTGCCCGATGGTTTTAAGCGGGTGATGAAGTCCAACCTCGACCCCGATGTGGTAGATGAAGTGAACGACTGGCTTTTTGAACTTTTAAAAGAAGAGAGCAAGCAGCTTTCCCTGATGGATCGGAACAAGAAGGAAGATGAACTCATAGATTACCTGGAAGACCTGCAATTGGAGAATGCATTTGAGCTGGCAGAAGAGCTGGTGGAATACGGCATTGAGATTGAAAAAGTAAAGGAGCTGAAGGAGAAAATTGGCAATGGCGACTTTGAAACGGTTCTGACTTGGGTGGCCAATAATATCAATACCGAGCGAATGGTCGAAGAAATCAATACGAGTGCCCAGCGCATTGCTGAGCTCATTGGCTCCATAAAGGAGTACAGCCATATGGATCGGAGCAAGGATCGCCAGGGGGTTGATGTGAATCACGGTATCCAAAGCACCCTGACCATGCTTAAGCATAAAATCAAGAAATCTAATATTCAGGTGGAAGCTGAACTCTCGGAGACCCTTCCACAGGTAACCGGATTCCCAGGCGAATTGAACCAGGTTTGGACCAACTTAATAGACAATGCCATTGATGCCATGAGCGAGAATGGTGGTACGCTTTCCCTTAAAACAGAATGGTGTGAGCCTCTGGTGGCTATTGAAATTGGAGATACCGGTTCCGGAATCCCGGAAGAAATCCAGGGACAGATATTCGATCCCTTTTTTACAACGAAGGAAGTTGGGAAGGGAACGGGGCTCGGCCTCGATATCGTTTCAAGGATCATCAGCCAGCATCGTGCGAGCATTGATCTCAATTCAAAGCCCGGAAAAACAACCTTTAGAATTTTATTACCCGCAACAGAAGAAATATAAATGGCTAAACAACCCATCATTTTTGTAGTGGATGACGATCCCCAGGTTTTACGGGCCGTATCTCGAGATTTGAAAAAACAGTACAGACAATCGTACCGGGTAATGAGCACGGACTCTGCTAGAGAAGCGTTGGATGTTCTGGAAAGTCTAAAGAAACAGGGAGATGAAGTGGCTCTTTTTATCAGTGATCAACGCATGCCTGAAATGCTTGGCGTAGATTACCTGGAAAAAGCCCGTGACTATTACCCGAATGCACGGAGAGTTTTGCTCACTGCTTACTCTGATACAGATGCCGCCATTAAGGCCATAAATGAAGTGGCGCTTGATTACTATTTAATGAAGCCCTGGGATCCTCCCAACGAGAAACTTTACCCGGTCGTTACTGATCAACTGGATGAGTGGACAGCCACCAACTCAAAGCCCATTCACAGCATTCGTTTGCTGGGCTATCAATACTCGCCCAAATCCCATCGCATAAAAGACTTTCTGGCTGGAAACCTTTTCCCTTACGAATGGCTGGATATTGAAAGCAGTACAAAGGCTTCTGAATTGATGATGCTCCACCAGATCAAACCCCAGCAATTGCCCGCGGTTTTGTTCGAAGATGGAGATGTCGTTTTTGGAGATGACCTGGCGCCGATAGCCGCTAAGCTTGGATTAAAGTCTTCGGCGCAAAAAGAACTTTACGACGTATCCATAATTGGTGCCGGTCCTGCGGGCTTAGCGGCTGGAGTATACGGCGGGAGCGAAGGCTTAAATACCTTGCTCGTAGAAAAAAGAGCCCCGGGCGGCCAGGCCGGAACCTCTTCGCGAATTGAAAACTACCTGGGCTTTCCAAAGGGTTTGAGTGGTTCTGACCTAAGCCGAAGAGCCATTTCTCAGGCTACGCGGTTTGGAATTGAATTCCTGAATCCGCAATCGGTAGAAAAAATTGAAGTAAAGGATGGATACAAAATTCTGACATTGGGAGATGGCAAAACGGTACACTCGAAATCTGTCGTGGTAACAACAGGTGTGGCCTATAGAATGCTTCAGGCCAAGGGACTGGATAAATTCACCGGAGCGGGAGTTTACTACGGAGCGGCCACAACCGAAGCTGCGGCTTGTCGCGATAGAGAGATCTATATCGTTGGTGGGGGCAATTCTGCCGGTCAGGGAGCTGTTTACCTTTCCAACTTTGCCAAACACGTACATATTATTCTACGCAGAGATAATTTGAAAGACACCATGTCGTCTTATCTCATCGACCAGATTGATGGAATTGATAACATCACCGTGGAGCCTTTCCGCGAAGTAGAAGAAGCCCATGGAGATAATCAACTGGAATCTCTCTCCATTAAGAATAATCAAACGGGCGAAATTGAGAAGAATCCGGCCGGGGCACTCTTTATTTTTATCGGAGCCAAACCTTATACAGATTGGCTTCCCGGCGAAATTATCAAAGACGAAAATGGATTTGTTATCACGGGAAGAGAATTATTGGGACATCCCGACTTTAAGAAAAGCTGGACACTTGATAGAGAGCCCTATTCGCTTGAAACATCTACTCCCGGTATCTTCGCAGCAGGAGATGTCCGCTCCGGAGCTATGAATAGGGTAGCTTCAGCCGTAGGCGAAGGAGCCATGTCCATATCATTCACTCATAAATACTTAGCTGAGATTTAATGATCGTTTACAAGTCGAATAAGAACTTTTTTGGGGATATCAGGCATCTTTTTACATCCTGGACTTTGAGAAAAGTGATGAACGGAGTTCTGCTGTCCGGCGTTTACACAGCTATTATTTGTATTCCCGCCTTGCAGATTGATGCCATTGAAATTGAGAGCTTAGATATTGTCGTCTTTAGCTTTCTCGGTTTTGTATTGGGGATTTTGCTGGTTTTCAGAACCAACACCGCTTATGACAGATGGTGGGAGGGAAGAAAGCAGTGGGGTGCTTTGGTAAACCACTGCCGCAATTTGGCCATCCAACTCAACGTGGTAATCCCTTCCGATGACAGGGAATCGCGTAATTATTTTGCCAGGCAAATCAGCAATTTTTGTTTTGCCTTCAAGGAGCACTTAAGGCATGGTACGAAGATTGAAGAGCTAATTGGTCTTTCGGAAAATGAAGTACAGAAATACCAAAGCCTTTCGCATGTACCTGCCCACATTTCGATGGAAATTCAGCAGCGTGTTCAAGACATGTATAAGAGCGATGTAATTACCGGCTTTGATTCACGAAATATTAAGCCCCACACCCAGGCATTACTCGATATTCTTGGAGCTTGTGAAAGAATTAAGAAAACTCCCATTCCATTTTCTTACGCTGTTTTCATAAAAATCTTCATACTCGCTTATGCCTTTTTGTTGCCCTTTTCTTTAGTAGATATTTTTGGCTGGGGAACCGTTCTTATCAATATGGCCGTTATGTTTGCCTTTCTAGGAATGGAATTAATGGCCGATGAAATTGAAGAACCTTTTGGTCTAGATTGTAACGACTTACCCACGGGAACGATAGCTACTAACATTAGTCAAAATATCTTCGAAATATTCGGAATCAAAAGCGCTGTTTCTTCCGAAAAACCTGAGCTCTACCAAAAGATTTTTTAACTTTGTAGTGGATATTTGAGCTGCTTCAAATTACCACCTGTCCTTAAAATTTAAGACTATGATACAATTAAAAGAAGCCTTTTCCGGACTATCAAAAGAAGAGTTTACTCAACTTATTGATGTTCCCGTTTGGCTGGCTCTTTTTGCCGCGTATTCTCAAGATGGGGTGGTAAGCGAATACGAAAAGTCAGAAGCAGTTAAACTGGCTCACCTGAGAACATTTACATCCCCTAAATCCATCCGCAAGTTTTACGAAAAAGTAGATGAGCACTTTGAGGAGCGCTTTGATATTTTGAATCAGAGACTTCCCGATGGAGACCAGGATAAAAAGCTTTATCTGGAAGCCCAGATTAAAAACGGACATGCAATTCTTCACAAACTAGACCCGGATGTAACCGAAACGCTGGAAGAAAGCCTGGAGAGTTTTTACGAGCACGTTTTCAGAGCAGATCAAAGCTTCTTTCAGTACTTTGCCTTGCCGATTATTTCAAATAATCTTGAAAAGAAATCGGGACAATTCAAGTTTCATAAAGAGTCCTGATTAAGCCAGGTTTTCCAGATCGCGGATAAGAATTCTTCCGCGCTCGAAGAAAATTTGATCTTCATTTCGGAGCGCATTCAGAACTTCACTCACTGTTTGGCGAGAAGTTGCTGTAAGCTTGGCAATATCGTTATGAGTTAATTTTGTTTTTATCAGTACTTCGTGGCCAACAGGCTTACCTTTCCACGCGGCGGCATCTTTTAGAAATTCAACAATTCGTGCTCTGGAATCACGAAATGCGAGGAGTTCAACTTTGCGCTCCAATTTTTGGATTCTTAAGCCCATCCATTTCATTATTCTCACACTCATGTCTTTATCGTTTAGCATAAGCTCCTTAAGCTCATCCATATCAAGGCTGCAGATTAGCGTGTTGTGGTCAATAGCTTCGGCAAAATTCTCGCGCTTCTCCTGACCGGCAAGGACCATTTCTCCAAAGACTTCACCTTCGCCCAGTATAGCCATGGTCGCTTCTTTTCCATCGGGTAGACACTTGCCAATTTTCACCCTTCCCTGAACAATCATGTGAAGTTCATTGGCCTTTTGCTCCGGAATATAAATCACGTCTCCAGCACCATACTCAGTAGGTTTGGAAACAGAATCATTGGATTTTGATTTTATAGGGCAAAGCTTCCCGAATAAATCTAGCCCTTCTAAGTACCACAATGCCTGTGCATTCATAGCGTAAAATTATCCAAACAGATTCAATTATAAGCAAGCCTTTATGCTTTTTAGCATAGGCACTACAATTAAATACAGAGATGCGATTTCAATCCTGATCATTTTTTGGGTACTGCCAAATGAAGCTTGTCTGCTGAACGACGTTTAATTTCGGACTTTTAGTTCAACTTGCAGTCATGATTCGGTATATCACTTTTGTTATCATATTGATTGGCACCTTTGGATGCATAGGAGTTGATGAAGTAGACGACCCAATTGTTGGAGAATCGATTGGATTGAATTCTTATCAGGAAGCGCTATTGGTCGGTACAAATACCCAGGTCACTGCCCGGTATTTTGATCAGTATGGCATTGAGCAGGATTTACAGATAACCTGGACATCATCGAATGAAATGGTTTGTACGGTAGAAATTGACGGTACGATCTCGGGCCTTAGCGCAGGCCAATCACTGGTAATAGCATCTGTTGGTGAAATTCAGAGTCCGCCGCTTTTGGTAACCGTTGTGGAAAACCCGAAAGATGTTGCTACCGTGAGTATTTCATCGCCCGCCGGTAATCAAATAGAAATAGAACAAGCTGTTCAGTTAAATATAGATATACTCAATTTGAATGGTGAACCTGTTGAACCCGGAAGTATTACATGGGTAAGTGAAAATGAATCTATTTTAACGGTTAGCGACCAGGGAGAGATATTCGGTGTGAGTTTAGGATTTACAAATGTCAGGGCTGTAGTTGATGGAAT
>Ga0207419_1002877_pt1 | contig 10800 bp, 10 predicted proteins | sample ElkSloMetagenome_4_FD_184723 | JGI IMG/M metagenome (GOLD analysis project Ga0207419, IMG submission 184723) | Hot spring microbial communities from Elkhorn Slough, Monterey Bay, USA - MD2A (version 2) | ecosystem: Environmental > Aquatic > Marine > Intertidal zone > Estuary: Microbial mat ... | reverse complement strand
TGAGAATTGGGAAATGTCATCTGATTATGTCGATAGGAATTGAGAGCTTTTGTTGCCATTTGTAATGGATTTTCGATGATAGAAATATGGGCTGGAAAAATAGAAATTCCGCTCAGGTTGCCAATGCGTTCAATGCGATGAATCCTGACTTCCGTTGTCCCAGTTTTAGTTTCGGTATCAAATGCAATAAAATAAAGGTTTTTGGAGACAGGAATTTCAGTCGTTAGTTTTCCGCTGCTGAAACGGGTTGAACTGACTTGATAGGTGCAGAGTTCCCTTTTTCCTCCAAGTAAGAGTTCGTTACCATTCCAGATAAAGAAACCGTCATTTGTTAAATTGTTATCACTGGAAATCAACTCCCAAATAATTTTATATTGTCCTGGCGTAACGGAATAGGAAATAATGCTTCCCTCGGTCGGAATTAACCCCTCAACTCCCTGTTGAATTATTGGGTCAGAAAATCCCATGAACTCATCTAAACTGGAAGCTGCACGAGAACCCGTCCCGGTATTTGCATAGCTATAGGGTTGATTGTATCCGCCCGAACCGAATATTTCGTATTGTTGGTTATCGTAAACTATCGGAACTGGGTAAGGTAAATCTTTGATTCGTGAAAGCTCTGTAACGTGAGCAATGGTTGTCCCCGTTTTAGAAGTTTCGTCAACTAAAATAATTGCAAGACTACCGTAAGGAACTTCTACCTCAGCGGTCATCAAAGGAATTGTTTCGTAGAATCCTGTGTCTTTTCCAATGATAAATTTGGTATCAGCAATCGCAATAATATCCCGTTGATTCCAGGCAAAAAGAACGTCCTTTGATTCCGGTTCCCGTTCCTGAGTTTCCAGCCAAACCCCAATTTTATACACCCCAGGCTGAAGATTTTTATACTCGGCAAAAGAACCCTCCTGTCCCGGTAGTTCTTCTTCAGTTAATCCCAAATTTTTGTGAATTCCTGAGATTGCCCTTGCGCCCGTTCCCGTCGATAAATTGAGTTCGTGAACTGCAAAAGCAGCACCATAAGTTATATTCGCGGATGCAATTTTATTTTCCATTTTTGTCAGTTTTCAGGAAGTAAACATCATCTATTTTATCATAAAAAATCCCGGAACTTATCCGAGATTTTATAAATTTTCTAATTAACTTTGTTAAATTTAAAATTGAGGAAATTGCCGAACTTTTAATGGATCAGGAAATTCTTCAATATCTCCTTTCTTAGAATGTTTGTATTTGGTTTTGTGTTTAAAAGATTCGTTCGGGTGAATAAAATTTCTACCCAGTTGCTTAACAAATACAGGAATTGTCAACGCTTCGCAATCTTTCACAACTTTGAGAATCCAGTCATAATAACAAGGTCTAGCTCTATCTCCAGATTCTCCGCCAACAATGACCCAATTAGCAAAATCATTGAGATATATTTGCTGTTCATTATCAATTAATTCATCAATCTCAATAGGAATAGAACTCAATAATTCAAGAGGCTCTAGTAATGGCTCACAAGAAAGGAATTTAACCTTTGCTGGAATTTGATACAGTAGCGGAATTCGTTCATCGGCTCTGGCTTGATTTTCCACACTTACGCCAAACCAAACATTGGGAAGGGGAATTTGTGATTTGAAATTAACCGCCACATTTTTTCCTAAAGTAACCCATCTTAGCCCTATATCTGGTAAGTAATCATTGAAGTAGAAATTAGCTCGGTCTGGACGCTTAGTAAGAACTTGAAAAGTATGATGTTTGCAATAACACATGACTGCCATCACTTTATCTATCCATTCAAAGTTTACATCCTCATGGAATAAATCACCCATCGAGCAGACAAATATTTTCTTTGGAGTTTTCCAAGATAAAGGCTTATACAATTGACTTTCTACAAATTCAACTGTTCCATCCCAATCCGATACTTTTTGATATTGTTCAAACTGTTGAAGTCGGGGAGATTTTGCGAGTGATTCTGCATAGCAGTTAATACAACCTTCACTAATTTTAGAACAGCCGACAATAGGATTCCAGGTTTCGTCAGTCCACTGAATTTTGCTCATTATTATCCTTGAAATTAACAACTAACTAAAAATAGAAGCGGTAGTTAGAAAAAAAGCCAGGGATTTCCCCTGACTCTAGTGAAGTAAAAACTACACTTTAGGCTTCAGTGCTTTGTTATTCTTCGCAGGTAGAAGTTGAGCAGCTTCCGGCATAGCCAAACTTGCCATTGAATTTGCATGATTTTCTTCCAGGCGTGGGTCGGTGCAGTATCCCAGTCCCTTATTTTGGGACTTATAGATTTCCTTTGCTGCCTGAAGTGCCGCCAACTCCAGCTTATTCTCCGGGTTCGGTTCCCGATAGGTTGTTTGAATGAAGAAATACGGCCCATAGCTTCCTTCAGTTAGTGTCATCTCAAACCGAAAGATTTTCGTGAAATAAACTTCCGCCGCCTTTGCGATCGCATACTCGCTTGCATCTCCTTTCATTCCTTCGGCTACCCATTGGTTGAATGCCTCCCGTGAGAATACTTCAATCAATCCTGCCATCTTGTCCTTACTCTGACGATGAATTAGGAAAGTAGACAGTTCAGAACACTTTTCGTTAAAAGCATCCTTCATTCCCCCCGCAACCGGAATTCCCCAAATTTCCGTGAAATCTTCATTGATATAATTGGGTTCAAATGTTAGAGTTTTCTGACTGACCCAACATAGAGCCATTTCAACAAAATTACCACGAGTTAAGCCTGCCTTTTCAGCCTGTGAACAGGTTAATTTCTTAGTGTCACCCGTAACGAATAAACCCCATTCACGGCTACAATTTGCCCGATATCGAGCAGGCAATTCAGGAATGCGAAACGCAAATTCATCAGTGGTGATAATGTTCATATTTCTCCTTATTTTTCAGTTTCAGTTTTGGTTTCAGTTTTGGTTTGAACTTCAAAAAACCAACAAATAAAAGCGGTAGTAAAAAAAATAGCAAGCAAGCTGCAACGCTCACTTACTATTATTACTTTTAAGGGTTATTACTTTTTGAAATGTACCACTAACTTAGGCACTTTATAAGCAGAATCAGCAATAATTCGTTGATAACGAGCTTCCATTGCAGCCATACTTTTACTTTGAGTTAGCTTCCCCTTTTGTTCTTCTAGCTGACTAATCTGGTTTTCCAGTTCACTAATTTGTTCATCAAGCTTTCGTAACTTCAATGAATTTTTCTTCATCAAAGAGACTTCCTCAGACCGAATATTTTCCTCCAATCTTGCCAACTCTACTGAATCTTTTACATTTGCATACTTTTGACGGAAACATAACACAACCTTTGCTACGCTATCTTGATAGACGATATTGTTCTTGCTATGCTCTTGGTTGTATTGATGGATGGTGAGAGCTTCAGGAATCGCTTCAAGTTCAGCAGATTCTAACTGTTGATTAAATTCATTCATTTTAGCTTTGACTTGAACAAACTTACGAATAGCTTGGTCAGTTTCAGTTTCAGGAAGAACATCAGATTGAAGTTCAGATTTAATTGAGTTAATTTCAGACTTTTTAGGAATCATGGACTTTACAAGTGTGTGAATTACTTACCGAGAAAAAACCAGGAGTAAATAGATAAATTTCTATCTAATCCTGGTATAATTAACGAGGTGTTTGAACATTTACTGTGCGCGTTTCTCAGAACTTGCTATTAGCGACAATAGTGGCAGGTTCTTTTTGTTGAGAAATCACTTCGACTTGCACAAAATCACTATCATCTTCTTCACATTCAAAAACAGGTTCAGGAAGGTGTGCATAGAAATCGCTGATATTATGATTCTGCACCCACCACTCAGGTTCGTCATTGATACTCTCAACGATGGTATTCAGCCATTTTGTTAGAGCTTGTTTCACTTCACTAGCGCTCATCAAACCGCAGTTGTTAGAGTTCAATAACTGCAAACGTTCTACAATCAAATCCAAGTCAAACTTTTCAATTTCCATTTGAGTTAACTTCCAAAAAACAACTAATCCAAAAAAGCGGTAGCAATCAAGGATAAAAAACAACTAATCCATAAAAGCGGTAGCAGCCTAAAACTTAACGGGAGCAATTAGAATTGCATTCCCTTCGGTAGTTAGGAAATAACTTCCCGGCTTAAACACATTTCTTACATGATTAATTCGTAAATGTTGCCAGGTAATTGTTCCGCAAGAATAGGTTTGCCAGAGTCCAGCTTGCCAAATGTATTCGCAGAGATAATAGCTATATTTTGGGTCTAAACATTTAGGAGTTAACATCCCAAAACAGCCTTTCTTATATTCCTGAATTGGTCTGCCCAATTGTTCTCGACTTCCCTTGCTAATCAGCCAGAAATCACCACTCTTGGAACTTTGAGATGAATTTCCTCGCATATATTCGTGGCGACTAAAATGGGGTTGATATTTAGTTTCCATTTCCCTAACATCAGCAATAAAGAACTGAGGTTAAGAAGCGGTAGAAATTAAGGATAAAAAATAAACCCCCTTTCTGGGGGCAAGTTTTCTAGAAATGAATAGCTGTACGCACTCTCTTACGAACTTTGCTCTCGCCGGAAACCGCCGGGCCGCAAGTTCGCACATCCTCACAGTGACCATCAAGGGTTTGAACAATTTTTCGGAGTTTGAGATGTTCAGTTTTAGACTTGCAGCCAATGTAAGTGATGAAACTTATAAACCCTGATTGGTGTTCTGGAATTTCCGACCAATTAAACTTGTTGCTGAACGTTCCACAAATAACCACCCGCTTACTGAGTTGGACTACTTGAAAATTTCCATGGGGTGAAGATTTTAAAACTTTTCCATTCAAGCCAGAAAATTTGATAGAATTAGTCATGTTTGTTATCTTCATAGATAGAGTCAAAATCGATAAGCGGTAGAAATTGGTAATGTCACTTCTTGCAAACTTTGCTCTCGCCGGAAACCGCCGGGCCGCAAGGCAAGCGCTATTCCCACCCCCTATGATTTTTACCGCTTATCTTTTTCAACACTAAAAAATTATTATGAAAGATGTAATTTTTAAGAGAGCTGCAAGAATTTACCTTGAAATGGGAAGGCGGCTTATCGAACCATCCGGCGGATTTGGGGGGATTAACTAACAAGGGAATTATTCAAACCAACTATCTGAATTGGCCTCAACGACAGAATGATTGTGTCTCAAAGATTACCGACGAAGAAGTTAAGAAATATTACTGGGACGAAGTTTGGCAGAGAGCCGAGTGTAATCGCCTTTTAATGCCATTGGCTATCACCCACTTTGATACAGCTGTTAATTTTGGAGATTGGGGAGCAACTCAGTTTCTGGCTGAAGCGCTGGATATTTCACTAAGCCAGCATAACCTAAAAAGATTAACCCTGGGGTTGGTAGAAGAAATCAAATCATCAACCGATGCTAAAGCTCTAGCAATCAAATATTGTCAGGGGCGAAAGGCATATCGACATCAACGGGTTAAAGAAAATTCAACTCAAAAGGTTTTCTTGGATGGCTGGTTAAACCGAGACAATGACTTGTTAGAACTTCTTGAAAAATTATCGACAAATTTGGTGTTGAGAATAATCAAGCCAACCGTTATCAAATTAAAACCTATTCAATCCTCTGAATTACCTGACTCTGAAAAAGTTCAAATCCCAGAACCTCGAATTTTATCGATTAACTCATATCAGAGAATTAGGTCGCATATTAGAGCCTATGTCAACGCGAACGATGAACCCTTGAGGACTTCACCAATTTGGTACGTTTTTGAAGAACATTGTGAAGTTTATGAGTTTGAATCTGACTTGAGTTCAGGTACTTCACTTGTTTATCAAACAACAAAACAAGTCAAATTAAATGTTCCCTACAAGAGTCAAACTGATAATTTATTTAACCCAACCGGAGCCTGCAACGTTACCAGCGTCGCTATGTGTCTCGAATATTTTAAAGCCTGTCGAAATCCCCAATATTCTAGGTTTACTCAATTTGAAGATGAGTTGTATCAATATTGCCTAGATAGAGGATATTCCCGTCACAATCCTTATCATTTGGCTGAAGTTATTCGGGATTATGGTTGCCAGGACAAGTTCACTGAATACGCTGTTATTGAACAAGTTAAAGACTGGATAGATGAGGGAAATCCCACAATAATTCACGGATATTTCACAAGCTTTGGTCATATTATTGTTGGGGTTGGATATGATGAAAAAGGACTAATTGTTCACGACCCCTATGGGGAATGGTTCTCTACCGGATATCGAACTGATTTAACGGGAGCGTATTTACATTATTCTTATGAATTAATTAAAAAAACCTGCATCCCAGACGGGAAATTTTGGGTTCACTTTCTTAGTGCGCTTCCTCTAGCGGCTTGAGAAGCCGCGAGGTCGCACCGCTTGTTTCAAGTTAGTTAGGGGTTAGGAGTTAGGATTTAGGAGTTAGGAGTTAGGATTTAGGATTTAGGGGTTAGAGGAAGTGCTTAACTCAACTATACTCATGCACCCAACTCCCAACTCCCAACTCCCAATTCCTAATCACCCAACACCCAACTCCCAACTCCCAACTCCCAACTCCTAGACTTGCGCTAAGATTTGTCCAACTTGCTCGTATTTTTCAAACAAATCTCGGTCATAATAATCTGTGCAACAGCAATAAACCATCACTCCAAATCGGCCTAAGTTCTCATCGGGTAAGAAAATAGTACAATCATGCCGATAATATTGAAACAAATTCCCTAAATGCGGTTTAATGTTGACACGGTCATCATTATATTTCTTAGACAATGCTTCCAAGCGCGAACTTGCAGCCTGGCGGTTTCCGTCGAGAGCAAAGTTCGCAAGAGAGCGTTCCGAGGCACTAAGTCGGGGGTTTTCATAAGGCTTGACCTTAGAAGCAAATTTAGATGGAATTCGGATTTTCATTTTGTTCAGCTTTTAACCTCAATTATACAATAACTCAAACTGCTAATAGCGATAGCGAACAATTATAACTTTGTTTTCAATCCCAACCCTAAAAATTAAACCCCACAATAGAATACTCTATTGCAAGGTTTATTGATTAGAGCTTAAAACGGAATGTCAGGAATTACTTCAGTATAAGCTTCGATTAAGCAAGCTATAAAGTTGCTTTTGCGACCAACACCTTCCCAATGGCTACTCTTAACACCTTGCCAATGGCTACTCTTAACACCTACTAGGTGGGAACAAGTTTTAAGCCAAGCAACTCCACCCCTGAAAGTGATGGCAGATAACAACTGTGGATGTTGTTCTAATTTGGCTTTAATAACTGAGGTCATTATTTGCTTATCTGGTTCAATATACCCGGTTCTGTAGGCTTGAAAGACAGCTTCAGCATCAACAAAACTTTGGTTGTTAAATACAACGGGGTAATGATGCTTAATTTTGCCTTTCTTAAAGCTTAACTCAGTTGGGTTGGTGAGAGCGGCACCTAAGCCATTCATCTCAGAAGAACCTGACCAAATATTTAATGGAGATGCAAGTTTCATTCGCTGAATGTAAAAACTTCATCATCATTCAACGGTAGTTTTAACTTAACTCATCTTTTAATGATAAACTAGAGAAAAGTAGATGTAAAAAACCGGAGGTTAAGCAAAGCGAACGATGCCTTTAACTTTAAGTTATTCAATTTTAAAAAACCGAATCCAAGATGGGTTGTGGTTGGGGAGAGATGTTCTCAAAGTTCCTCCCGAACTTTCTAGTTTAGTAGGTGGTGCAACATCACCAATAATTTCGGAATTGGCTTCAATAGAAGAATTCTTCACGATAGCTGATTTAGCTTTATCAATGCCCAGTATTTCTATTAGAGCAAGTCTTTTGACTTTGCAAACTTGTCATAGTGTTAATCGGGCTGTCAATTCCAAAACTCGAACCAACCCGACTGAATGGGGAAATCGAATTTTAAGTCGAGATTTACCATCAGATAACGAAGTTATTGCTTATTCTAGAGCTATTGAAACTTGGAATGAAACTCTTGATGTTCCCTTTCTTAACGAAAATTTTCAGTCCCTTCAACAAGAATTTTCACAACGATTTGGGAATATTAAGGAGACGGCAAGCACTCAAATTTTACAATTTCAGGATGAGTTTGGATTGTCATTTATTGAAGAAAATATTAATACAATAAGAACTTTAGCAGACAATGCTTCAGGCAGAGAAGAAGGGAGATTGCGAAATCAATTATCGAGGTTAAGGAAACTTCTTAATTCTCTAAATCCACTGGATAACACTCCAATTGGAGAAACACCAAGCTTTGATTTTGACAATTATCTAGCTGTTAGTCCCAGAAGTGCAGTTAATATTTTTGACGTGGTGGGAGCAGTTCAACAATTAGCTACTTGGTTCTTGTCTTTGTTTCAAGTTGGTTCAATAATAGAAGCACTAAGTTATACTGTTACATCAGTTGTTTGCAAAGCCCTTAATTTATCAGGAGCTAGAGGTTGTCGCTATTTGGCTGCTGGTGCTTTAAAGAATTTATCTCTACCTGCTGCTGTTAGTTCATCGGGAAGTTTATTTGCGGGAGCATGGGCAACTTTATTCCCTTATTTTGCCATTATTGCAGTAATTTCAATCCTTATTATTGCTGCTTTACATCATTCTAAATCCACCGAACTTGGCAATTTAATTTATGTCTTTGGAATCAAAGCTCCCGAGCTGGCTCCCGATTTTGGATTTTCAATGGTGTTGGAAGGAGAGGAAGGAGAAACCCGGGCTTATTTGGGAGAGTTAGTTGATAAATTTCTCAAGGAAGCGGGACGTAGCTATCAACGAGTTTTACTTTTTGTTAAACGAGAAGGGCATCTTCCCAACTTCTGCACCGATTACACTAACTTATACAGCCCCGTTCCTATCACAAACGAAACCCAAATAAAAATGCTTTGGAACTCTGTCAAGCCCTTCTTAGATGAGTTTGATGAAGATTAAGCGCTTGCCTTGCGGCGGGCGCGGTTTCCGGCGAGACTTAGCTCGTAAGACAATTAGGAGAAATCCAAATGCCAATAACATTTGAAAACTTTAGATATGACCGTGAGGGAGAGAAAGGACGACTGGAGACCGTTGCCAGTTGGATTGTGTGGAAATGTTCCGAACGACAATTCTCAAAAGGCCCCCGTGTGGTTCTCAGAAACACAATGTTAGCAGCCTTGCATCCAGGAAAGGTTTTTTGCATTGGGGAAATAAATAAGAACGAGAAAAATCCTAGAAAGCTTGATTCTTTTAGACCTAAAAATTCAGAGTTTGCATTCTTCTTGGATTTGGCTTCAAACAGTAGAACGCATGGAAGATTTACCTTCACCCAGAAAAATACAGTTGGTTCACCCTATTACGGGGAAGACTGGAAACGGATAATCTACGGTTCGATCCTTCACACCGGATGCAACCGAATGTTCTACCAACAGATGAATTATATTGTTGTTGACGACGAACACCGAACAACAACAGGAAACCCGCAGGATGACCCCGTAAATCAAACTCACTGGGACACGGGCGACTCCCATGCAAAAGCCAGCAGCCAACTTATGGCACTCCTCGAAGCCTATCCAACATCTCCTTATAATCCTGATGGAAAAAACGAGGAAAACAACGAGACTTTACCTCCCGAAATTCCAAATCCAATCGCAGTTCAATTTAGGGCATCGTTAAGAAACGAATGGGTTGGCAAGGGTACTATTTCCCATAATCCTAAGTTGGATGACACTGAATTTGACCTTGTTATTCCCCTGTCTTCTTTGAAGGGCAACAAACCCAGTTTGGGAAACCATGAGGGGAAAATTCTGATCGGAGTCGTCCACGAGGCTGAAGAACGACGGGCAAAACCCGGTTGGATGATTTGGCAATGGTTTGATTTTGAAACCCTAGAACAAGATGGAATTATTACTCGACTCCATGAGAAATGTCAAAATTTAGCAGCCGCTTTTGACTCGATTCAAAATTTAGCAGAAATTATGAGAGTTGAACTTAGGGAAGCTGAACTTGAATTGACTAATTTAGAGGATAATCCCGATGCTGAGGCGGAATATGCCAACATCGCAGTGAATGTTATCAAAGCTGATAGAAATGGCTTGTTATTGCTTCATCCTTATATTGTCAAAAAGGTGAAGGAACGGTGTCAGCAGATGTGGAAGAACCTTGCCAAAGCTGCCGGGGTAAGATTCTACTCCGTGATGTGTATGCCTGACCAACATTTTGAACGGTATCAAGACAAAATGCCCGATGGCACATGGCGCTACAATCCCAAAGCTTTCTGTTCTAAATCCTTTCCAGACGGTCGCGATTATATTGTTTTCTGCAACCCGATGAGACACTGGGGCGATATTCAACTCTGGAATAACACCCATGAGGGGATGTTCCGAGATGACCCTGGCGTTCTGGCTGCCACCCGAGAACTTCTCCTTGAACTTGGTCGCGATACCGATGGGGATTTTGTGCAATTAATCACGGCATCAACTTATCCAAATGTGGCAGATGCGATTGCCGACTTTAACGAACCACCTTCCGTAAAGAAATTCCCCAAAGTCCCCCTAGTTGGGAGTTTCCAACAAATCGCTATCAACTCAATGAACGACCTAACTGGCGTTGTAGCATCGATGCTGGCGAGGTCTAGGGCAAGCGGTGCCGAACATATCGTTTTATCTATCCCCGGCGAAGGGTCTATGAGAATTATCGATTTTCTCTCCCAAGAGTTGCAGGTGGCTGTCGATAGTTTGAAATCTGCTTATCCAAACAATATTGAAGGTTTGGATGCGGTTAAGAAGTTTTTGGATGAAACCGAAACAGATGTTATGTGGTTGGCTGACCTGAAAACTGATGATTGCTATTTTACCCG
>Ga0207419_1002876_pt1 | contig 10801 bp, 11 predicted proteins | sample ElkSloMetagenome_4_FD_184723 | JGI IMG/M metagenome (GOLD analysis project Ga0207419, IMG submission 184723) | Hot spring microbial communities from Elkhorn Slough, Monterey Bay, USA - MD2A (version 2) | ecosystem: Environmental > Aquatic > Marine > Intertidal zone > Estuary: Microbial mat ... | reverse complement strand
GTAGCGAGCAAATAGCATGCGCAAACGGGGGTCTCTGAAACTTTTGCCGAGTCGCCGCCAGAGGGTTTCGAATGGCTGAATGCGCCAGAGATCGCCCAGGCCGCGCAAGCCAGATGCGGCGACCAGTGAGAACACGCTAGGGCGCTGGCTGCGAATGAAGGGTTGATAGAGCGTATCGAAAACCTGGTTGGCTCGCTGGCAGAATGCTCTGTAGCGATCTGATTCGTTCTGGTCGGCAAATTGGGCGATCGCATCCGCTGATTGATCGAGATCAGCGAACAAATCAAGCTGAGTGCCGTCGCGCCAGGCATGACGCGCTAAAACATCGGCAGCCTTCAACTCGACGTGCTCGTGCAGGGCGCTGCCGGCAGCGGAAAATAGTTCTTCGAAGACCCAAGGCATTGTCAGTACCGTGGGGCCGGCGTCAATCAGGCGACCTTGAACGTTTATTTCGCGCATTTTTCCGCCGGGCTGGGCTGAACGTTCAAAGACAGTCACTTTAAATCCGCGACTAATCAGATCAAGCGCGGTGACCAGGCCGCCGATTCCCGCCCCAACGACGATCACGTGTTTGTTTTTCAAGCGACGCATCCTGTCGGTTTGACACGTTTGGGCGCAGCGCAAAGCCGCCAGCAGCCCATACTTGGTAACTTGCTTGATGTCTCGTTAGGTTGGATCCAGTGCAGCGGCCGGGCGATCTTTTTAACGGGCGGGGAGAGCAATGGTTGACTCGCAATGAACAGAGTCAGTAGTCTACACGAGGAGCGCGATTCGGCGACGAAAATGACGGCATCTGCGTCCACTATGAATCTTGCATGCGGGCCGGGTAGATGGAGTCAGTTAATCGTGATGAGGAGTGTGACCGAATTGACAGGTGCCGCGATTGATTCCTTCTAGGTTCTGGCCGCCGGCCCTTCTGCGCTGGCGAGATCGCTTGCTGACCAGTCCCGAATTCCAGCGACGCTCATTTCGCTGGCCCGTGCTGCGCTGGGTTGCCCGACGGCGAATGCGGTCCTTGTTTGATCTGTGCAGCGGGTTCGTCTATTCACAAGTTCTCTTGGCGTGCACACGCCTCAATCTGTTTGAACTGGTCTCCGCATCACCGCGCAGCCCGGCTGATATCGCAGCAAACCTGAAGTTGCCCCAGCAGTCGATTGATCGCCTGTTGGAGGCCGCCCAGTCGCTTGAATTGCTTGAAGCGCGCGCGAACGATCAGATTGGTCTCGGACCGCTCGGGGCGGCCTTGCTCGGCAACCCTGCGGTGGCAATGATGATCGAACACCACAGCGCGTTGTATGCCGATCTGAGTGATCCTGTTGCCTTGCTGCGCGAGCGGCATGGTGCGACCGAATTGGGGCGATATTGGGCCTATTCGAAAAACGCAGACGACAACAGTCTCGATTGCGACCAGACAGCTGGCTACAGTGCGCTGATGGCTGCCTCTCAGCAGATGATCGCTGATCAAGTGCTGTCTGCGTACTCCTTCTCTCGACACCGAAGGCTACTCGATGTCGGTGGTGGTGCCGGTGCATTCGCTGTGGCGGCATTAAAGCAAAATCCCGAACTCGAAGCTCAGGTTTTTGATTTGCCCTCGGTCGCTGAACTCGCCACTCAACGCTTCGATACAGAAGGAGTCGCCGAACGAGCCATCGCCGTTGGCGGTAATTTTCTTGATGATCCGCTGCCCGAGGGATTTGACGCGATCTCGGTGGTGAGAATCTTGCACGACCACGACGACGATGCGGTGATGACCTTGCTGCGAGGCGTGCGTCAGGCCATACCACCCCACGGCACGCTTTTGATTGCCGAACCCATGCTCGGAACTCCCGGTGCAGAGCGGGTCACAGCTGCCTATTTCGGGTTTTATCTGATGGCAATGGGGCAGGGACGTGCGCGCGCGCCGGATGAAATTACGCGGATGTTGGGTCAGGCGGGTTTTGGTCGGATAAAAATGCACCGAACTACAGCACCGTTGCTTGTTCGCGTGATTAGCGCGCGGCCTTGAAACCTTCTTAACAACGACTTTAAGCTTTGCATATTACGCTCAACTGAGCGGTTCAACGATGCCTGCGACCCCGCCCGCTTACTTGACACTGCCTTCACGACGCGTATGGTGGAAACCGTGTCGTTCGATTCAATTCAAAAACATAGCAGTGAACGCGCTGCTTGTCCTCGATTGTCAGATAATGAAAAAAATGTGAATGCTAGAGCGTTAATTTGATTGATATCAAATGCAAATCCCCCTCGAAATTATATAAATACATTATTCCCCGACTGATCGTTGGGAAAGTCCGTCGCGGAGCCGATGCGCGGCGAAGTCCAAGAAGACCTTGTTAAGGAGAAAGTAAGTATGGATCACCAAGAGCACAATCAATCCATATCGGGCCTGAGCGAAAAAGAAGCCAAAGAGTTCCACAAAATTTTTGTTGTGAGTTTTCTGGTCTTCACTGCCATTGCGGTAGTTGCTCATATCTTGGCCTGGCAATGGCGTCCGTGGCTGCCGGGACCTGAGGGTTACGCGATGATCGATTCCGCAAGTGCGGCCGTTAGTTCTTTAATTTCAATGATTAGCTAGGAGAAAAATTATGTGGCGTATATGGCTTATTTTCGATCCTCGCCGGGTGCTCGTAGCGTTGGGCGCATTTTTGTTCACGCTAGCGATTTTGATCCACTTCGTGCTGTTGAGCACCGATCGCTTTAACTGGCTCGAAGGGCCGGCTGCTGCGGATGCGACTGCACAGCAAGGCATGAGTGCATTACCAGAACAAGATTTCAGCGTTCTTGAAATTCCCAGCAACGACTGGGTCTAGTAGTGGACCGGCGCAGCGGGGGTATAGCTCCCCGCTCGTCCGTCCAGCATAAATTAGTTAAGTCGTAGAGGTGCAAGCATGTCGATGCTGAGCTATGAAAAGAAATATCGCGTGCGTGGCGGCACTCTGATCGGAGGCGACCTGTTTGATTTTTGGGTCGGTCCTTTTTATGTTGGCTTCTTTGGGGTAACCACGATATTTTTCGCGGTTCTGGGTACCGCCTTGCTTGTCTACGGGGCTGCTATTGGCCCAACATGGAACCTTTGGCAGATCAATATTGCCCCACCCGACCTCAGTTACGGCCTCGGTTTCGCGCCCCTGAAAGAAGGGGGAATCTGGCAGATCGTCACTATTTGCGCGACCGGTGCTTTTGTTTCCTGGGCGCTGCGAGAAGTTGAGATCTGCCGAAAACTGGGGATGGGTTTCCACGTGCCGATTGCTTTCGGTGCGGCTATTTTTGCTTATGTCAGTCTGGTCATCATTCGGCCGTTTCTGATGGGTGCCTGGGGCCACGGTTTTCCCTATGGAATCCTGAGTCACCTCGATTGGGTGTCGAATGTGGGCTACCAGTATCTCCATTTCCACTACAACCCGGCTCACATGCTGGCTGTAACGTTTTTCTTCACAACAACTTTTGCACTGGCGCTTCACGGCGGAGCAGTGCTGTCAGTTCTGAATCCAGGTGAAGGCAAGCCAATTGGCACGGCTGAGCATATCAACACCTTTTTCCGAGACACCCAAGGTTACTCCATCGGTGAGCTCGGCATTCATAGACTCGGTTTGTTTCTTGCCATCGCGGCGGGCTTCTTTAGCGCAGTCTGCATCATCATCAGCGGTCCATTTTGGACTCGCGGCTGGCCGGAATGGTGGAACTGGTGGCTCCAGTTGCCTATCTGGTCGAGCTAATCGGAGACAGTGCTCATGCTTCAAGTTGAGAACACGAATATATTCACTCGAGCGCAAGTCCATGGTCCGGCTGATTATGGAACGCCGCTACCAAAAGGCCGCTTTCCACGAATTGGCACGCCCTTCAAGTCTTATTGGCTTGGCAAGATTGGTGATGCTCAAGTAGGTCCAATCTATCTGGGCCACTATGGTTTTATTTCGCTGGTCTGCGGTTTCATCGCGATCGAAATCATCGGCTTAAACATGTGGGCGTCTGTCGGGTGGGATCCCGTCGAGTTCGTCCGTCAACTTCCATGGTTGGCGTTAGAGCCGCCGTCGCCTGAATACGGATTAAGCCTGCCACCGTTGAATGAAGGTGGGTGGTGGTTACTGGCCGGCTTCTTTCTGACAGCATCAATATTTTTCTGGTGGATGCGAATCTATACGCGAGCACGTGATCTTGGCCTAGGGTCGCACGTCGCCTGGGCATTTGCAGCAGCTATATGGCTTTATCTGGTGCTTGGGTTCATTCGCCCCATTGCCATGGGCAGCTGGAGCGAAGCGGTACCGTTCGGCATCTTCCCGCATCTGGATTGGACGGCTGCGTTTTCCATTCGCTATGGCAACCTGTTCTACAACCCATTTCATATGCTGTCGATTGCCTTCCTTTACGGTTCGGTGCTTTTGTTTGCCATGCACGGAGGCACGGTGATGGCGACCAGTCGTTTTGGAGCCGAGCGTGAAATTGAACAGGCTTTTGATCGCGGAACGGCTTTTGAACGCGGCGCCTTGTTCTGGCGCTGGACCATGGGTTTTTGCGCCAATGCGGAGTCCATTCACCGTTGGGCCTGGTGGTTCGCGGTTTTAACACCGCTGACCGGCGGTATCGGAATCCTATTGACTGGCACCGTCGTGGAAAATTGGTACCTCTGGGGAATGCAGCATGGATTGGTCCCACCTTATCCTGAGACCGGCGTGATTGATCCCGCGATGGCACCCGCTCAAGGAGGTGGCCAATGAAGATTTTTGCCGGATTTATCGGATTCATCGCCCTGGTTCTGACTGGCTTCATGTTGTTGACCGCCGGCTGGGAACGCCCGCCAGTCGTGACTGAGCAAAGTGGTTATCGTGGAACCGGAATGTTGGAAGTAATCAACCCGCGCGTTGACCCCGTTGCCCTTCAGGCTCAGTTGGATCAGGTGCCGGAATCACAGCCGCTTGGTCCTGATGTGGGACCCAGAGCAAGGGATGTTTACCAGAACGTTCAGGTCCTTGGTGATCTTTCAGTTGTCCGTTTTAACCGTGTCATGCAGTCGATGACCAACTGGCTCTACCCGGAAGAGGGCTGCGCGGGCTGCCATAACCTCAATAACCTGGCCGAGGATTCTGTCTATACCAAGCTTGTCTCTCGTCGAATGGTGCAGATGACACGCACCATCAACAGCGAGTGGGATTCTCACGTTGGCGCGACTGGCGTGACGTGTTACACCTGTCACCGAGGCAACAACGTCCCGCAATATACCTGGTTCAATGCTGATGAAGATCCCGGCAGTGGAATGTTGGGCTGGACCGGCAACGGTCAAAATCGTGCCAACGAGCAGGTTGGCCTGACCTCAATGGACGCCGACCCGTTTACTGATCTAATCGAAGATACTGGCAAGATTCGAGTTGGCGGGAAGACCGTTCTACCGCAATCAGACGTGGCGTCAAGCAGCATCCAAGACACAGAGAAGACCTATTCATTGATGATGCACATGTCCACCGCGCTGGACGTCAACTGCACGTACTGCCACAACAGTCGTAATTTTGGAACATGGACGTCAAGTACACCGCAGCGAGTCACTGCATGGCATGGAATCAATATGGCGCAGGTTTTGAATACGGAGTACGTGGCGCCGTTGAGCAGCGTTTTGCCTGAACACCGGCTGGGCCCAACGGGCGAAGGACAAAAGATCAACTGTCAGACCTGCCACCAGGGAGTCGCAAAGCCGCTCGGTGGTCTTGAAATGGCCAAAAACTATCCGTCATTACAAGGCGAGGCGGGCAGTGCCGAGGCTTCTATCGCAGAGCAAGATGCCGAAGCGCTCGCGATATTGGAGTCACTGGACAACGGCCAGTCCTCTGCGGCTGGCGATGGTTAAAGTATAGATTCAAACCTGACTCGTCGCTCCTGCGGGCGCGGGTCTGTAATCAATCAACCCTGATCTAGTTCGACTAGGTCGGGGTTTTTTTACGCCAGATTTCGCACAGGCGTTTTTATCAATCTGCGGCATCAACCTTAGTTGATTCAGCGGACTCGAGAAACTCCTTGTGTTTGCTGAGAAAGTCTTCTGTAACTTCGAAGTAGGGGAGCGCACCGGTCTGGAATTCCGTGATTCGCCAGTTCGGCATTTCGGCAATGCTGTCGGTTTTGGAAAAATCATTGAAGTCACCGCGCACACCATGGCTTAGCCAGACAGGGTGATCCAGTGCCTTGAAAGTGGTCAGTATATCGGCGCTGAAAAGGTAGCCCGAGATAAAATGAAACGGAGCATGTTGAGCGCCACTGACTTCAACCATCCGGCAGGATGTCTCAAAAAATTCTTCATCGATCTCTTTCCGGCCCCAGGTTTTCTTGAGAAAGAAACGAATTACCGGCGCGCTGCTCAAAAGCTTGAATAATCCCTGGCCAATATAGGGTGTCTGCAAAAACCGTAAAACGCCGGGGCGACCGCAGTTTGCCTCAGGGGGACCTTTGGTTTCGGCAATTTTCGCGAAACCAGTTGGGCTTACGAGGGCCAGCGTGCGGAAAAAATCGGGATACTCAAGGGCAGCCTGAGCGATAAACTCGCAGGAAAGTGATACCGCTAGCGCATCTATTCTGTGTTTATCCTGCTCGGAAGCGATTTCTCTGATAAGAGCGTGAATAGCCGCAACCATTAAAGATTGGTCATAGGTTCGATCGCTGCGTTCAGAGTGCCCGAATCCCGGTAGATCCAGAGCAAACACCTGTCGATGCTTTTTGTAGGCATCAAATATCGGTTTTGCCTCATGGGCCGAAGCGGATGCATTGATGCTGTGCACAAGTAATAGCGGCGGATCGTTTGAATTTGGCTCAGTACCTGGTGCAGGTCCGTCCACGTAGTAGCTCACCCGACCCGCTACCGGGTCGTCGATGTGCTTGAGCGTGCCGCTCAGGACGTGCGGCAACGTGCTCGTGCCTGGTGTCATATTGGTGTCTGGCCGGTTGTTCGCTCGACTGAACTATCGTCGTTAAGACTCCAGCGCCACAATGCATCGGCGCGAATCGGAAGGATCATGAACCAATGCTCGATTACGGCGAGCGCCATCATGGTCGCAAGCAGGATGAAACCGACAAACCCAAACGGATTCGAATCGAGCGAGATGGCGTGTTGAATCAAAAGTATCGTAATAATCGTCCCCACCGTTACTGAGAACGGAAACAGCAAATTCATTGGTGCCTGGCGAAAATAGGTCGACAAGTAGGCAAGGCGTTGCGGTATGAATTCAACGTTGAGATTACGTATGCCAAGAAAGACATTGAGCTTGGCGCTCACGTGCATCCCCCAGAGTAGTAAATAAGTCCACAAGCCGAAAAGATTAGGCTGATCCCACGTCATCCACACCAGAATTCCTGCAGTAAGGATAATCAGGAGTTCGTGGTAAAGGCTGGTGCCAATGGCCAGAAAAAAGCGCGTGAGGCCGCTGCAACCAGCGGGGCAGGGTTTTCGCCTCGGGCCGGTGATGATGCCCATAAAATAGCTCATCGTTTGCCAGCCCCAAATCACAAGTCCGCAGGTAAACGCCAGATAGGTTCCAGCCAGGCTCTCAATACTGGCGCTCACCCACAGGCCATAGAGCGCAGCCGCTACTATCAAGGTCGCGGCGATCATGCTCAAGCGGAAGGTGTGTGCTGGTCTGGCGTTGAGGTAAAAAATAATGCCGGTGCTGAACCACCATAAAAATGCTGAATACAGAGCGGCTGCAATGGCTAGTTGCACGATGTGAATCCTGCAGCTTGACCTTCTTGAGCTTGACTATCCTCAGGTTGGACATCCTTGGTTGACCTACCCTCAGTTGAAATACTGAGACCAAAGCACCGGTCATCGGCTGGCCCGCAAACGTAGGGGTGGTTAACTAGCCATGTTGTAGAACGAAACGTCGCCCTCTCAATCAGTTTCACCGCTAAATCTCGTCGCTGTCCAACATGACTCGAAAGGATTCAATGTTGGTTGGTCCAAACGCTCGAAGGTCAATTCGTTGCTCGGTTTGTGGATCCTCAAGAACCAGCGATCCGTTGTAATGTTGTTCGAGAACAAAAGGGTGCTCAGCGCCGATTCCTTTGGCATTACGTGCTCGCGACAGGCTGCGTAAAACGCCGCGAATGAATCCTCCTTCCCCAGCCTGGACGCGTTTGATCACCTCGTCAGATCGATCCTGATTTACCTCGTAAATGATGACTGATCCATCGGCGCCGTCTTCAAAGCGCAGTTCTTGCGTGACAATTGAGTTTTCGTACTCAGGCACTTGAGCGGCTGGAGCCAAGCCGGCCAATCTGAAAGCACCAACTAATGTGACGGTAAATAAAATCAATACGCCTGTTGCGATCAGGGCGCCGCGTGGAACCACGATGCCGTGGTGGTGTTCTCGCTCACTCATAGTCAGATATTAAGGTGTAGCTGTGTTGCGAATGTCAGATTCGTGATCAGCGCTGGTTTGCGTCGCCCGCTGGCCGCGTGCAGCCTGTTCAGCTGGCTGGTCGGCTGCAAGGGCTTGACCAAGAATTTCAGCCGCCTTATGCGGCTCAGCGAGTGCACGCATGACAGGAATCGGGCGCTTCAACCGAAGAAATCGAACGTTTGGCCAAACCATGCTGTAGAGCAATCGAGGCCCCGACAAAGACAGCTCGATGTCTCCAGTCTGATCTTTGAAAGTTTTCATGTCAGCGCTGCTGATCTTGGTGAACGGCAGATTTGCCGAAGTCTGGAAAGCCAGGCCTGACTGTATTACGACGCGCTTGTTCGTGATCGTGTAGACCGAAGTGCGCGCGTACAGCCAAGCGATAAAGCCCAGCACCGCCAAAACGCCTATGGCAGGAGGTAGCGACCAGGTCAGCGCCCGCACGACCGCGAGAAGGCTGCCGTTGTCAAAATACGCTGAACCGGCGACCCACAAGATTATGATCAGAAAATAAAGCGCAATCTTGTCAAGGACAAAAGCTCTGCGGCTGAAAGGCTGCCAGACGGGTGAGCGCTGCCAGAGCACGCGCTCACCCTCCGGCAATGGTTCGGGTAACGGCTTTAAGGCCTTGACTCGAATCTCACTCAAATCAGCGGCTCCTGGCGCTGAGCCGTGCCATAAAGCAGTCCACTTGAGAAATAAGCGGTGATGCGATCTTCTTCGAGGCGAGTGACTTGATCGCCACTTGCAGTCCGTGGGACAGCGGTAAATTGCTCTGCTGAAATTGACACCACGCTGATTGTGCGATTGAAAAATTTCACGCTCGCGAAACCATACGGCAGGAGCGGGTTGACTAATTCAGACTCATTGTCGGCGGCAAAAGATTCACTCAACTCGACCTCGAAAAATAGAATGCGGTGCTCGGCGCGATCAACCCAGAGATCAGAAACCGTACCGACGACCACGCCATCGGCAGCAACAACCGCCATGCCGCGAGGGTCGGGATCGTTTGTCTCGATGTGGAAGTCTTGAGCGATGCGCATTGGGACCACTTTCGGCAGGCCCGATACGGCCAGATCAGGTAAATCGTCACGATCAGCATAGCTGGCTGGGCCAACGCCGTCGCGCATCGGGTCGCCGGTGGGTTCAAGCGGCGTGCCATAGCCGTAAGTTGACGGCTGTGTTGTGCCTGGTATTTCGCCGCCATAAGTCTCTGCGTGCGGAGCCTGGCGGGTACCTTGATCAAGTGGTAAGCGGTAGGTCTTGGGCTTTGGTGGAAGGGGCCATCCGACGACCTTGACGCGCGAAGAACGATCGCTGCGGTCAGACTCCAGCGGATAGCCCTCTCGCTTATCTTCGCGCCGCAAATAGATGATCAGACCGGCAAAGAATATCCAGAATGCATAAAGTACAAGTTGGGCGACGTTGACGTAGCTCGTGATTTCACCAATCGGCATAACATTTTCTCCTAATCATGCGGGGCTAGCCTGGCAGGTGGTCCATACCAAACCGCTTATTCGACACCGCGCCAGTATGATCGCGACGCCAAGGCTGAGCCAAGGGGCCAGCAATTGCCAGTGTGACAAACAATAAAATAATTTCAAGTTGATAAACAGCGCCGTAGCCGACCGCGGGTCCGGTAAGCACGCTGCCAAGATGGCCTTCCATCGCTAAGCCATCGACAAAGTCACGCAGCGCGCCCCCGCTGGCAATGCCTAAGCCAATTGCGGTCGCTTGAACCGCGCCCCAAGCGCCCATCACAAGTCCGTTGTCGCTGGTGCCGGCCATGGCCATCGCCGAGGTCAGCGTGCTCACTGCAAACAAGCCGCCGCCAAAGCCAATCAACACAGTCCCCAGCCGAAACATCAGGTCCGATTCAATCGGTGCCGCCAGCAGTACGACGGTGAAAGCAATGATGCCAACCATCAAACCAGCAGCCGCTAATCGCTGTGGATCGCCGCCGCGACTCAGCCGGCGAGCAGCATAGCCGAACGCAGCAAGTGCACCCAAGGCCAACAGCGCCGTTAGAAACGTCGTTGCGCTGACGCTCAATCCCAGCACCTCGGCACCGTAGGGTTCGAGCAGAATATCTTGCATGCTGAAGGCAGCACTGCCCAGGCCGACCACGATGAGAAAGCGGACCATGCCATTTTGCTGAAGCAGCTTTTTCCACGCCTTGATGAATTTGGGGCGATGGATTTGATTGGCGCTGCGTTCTGGGTTGCGAACTTCCTGCTTCCATAGCGCAAAACAGTTCAACACCATGGTCGCAAGTGCGGCGCCCTGGATAACTCTGATCATCCGAACTTGATCGAAGTTTGCCAAGGCCAGAGAGAAAATCAGTGCGCTGCCGACCATACCGAGCAGGAGCATGACATAGAGTAGGGCGATGACTCGGGGCCTTGATGCTTCAGGTGCCAAATCGC
>Ga0207419_1002874_pt1 | contig 10803 bp, 3 predicted proteins | sample ElkSloMetagenome_4_FD_184723 | JGI IMG/M metagenome (GOLD analysis project Ga0207419, IMG submission 184723) | Hot spring microbial communities from Elkhorn Slough, Monterey Bay, USA - MD2A (version 2) | ecosystem: Environmental > Aquatic > Marine > Intertidal zone > Estuary: Microbial mat ... | reverse complement strand
CATCAGCAGCAGCAGTGGAATGATGGTACCCAGGCACCGTATATGATGATGCAGCCGAATGGTCTGTATACACCGGGACAGAACCCGACAGCCAGGCCGTATAGCGCCCAGGGGGTCAACGACTTCGTGGAAGCTAAGGCATTCGGCCGCATGCTGGTGAAAGACAGCACGAAAGCCCAGCAATGGTACCAGATGGTGACGCCACCGTCATCGTCAGGCTTCATTCGCCAGGCGAATATGCGTGGGACCGGAACCGAGATGAACGAGATTGTATGTACTCTTGAAGAAATCGGTGACGATCCAAGAGAGCTGAAATTGGAAGTGCTGAATGGTCGAATTCCGGGGAAAACGGTACCTTGGAACAAGACCTGGAATCGTCTGAAAGACTGTGAGCAGTGCAAGACCCAGGAGATAATCGATGGTCTCCTGGCGATCTCGAATAAAGCACAAACTGAATGCCCTGAGCATGCGGCAAGGGCAAAGAGACTGCGTGAAATGGCGGGCGAAGCGATCGACAACTTCGTCTGCACGGGCGCATTGACGATCGGCAGCCAATTCATTTTGGATGTCTTACATGATACGGGAGCGCAGATAAACGCCATGAGCCTGAAAGCGTTCTGGAGTTTGATCGGGCGTGACCCTGAAATTCAAAAATGTTGCAATTCGCTTGACTTCACACCGAATTTCAAGCATGAAGTGTTCACGTCGGCAGGTGGTGTGCATGTACCCATCTTCTGCAACGCGCTGTTACCAGTGCGAGCAGGAGACCGGGATTTGGAGATGGTGTTCGCCATTCACGACGACACCAGCTGCATTATCATGCTGGGCACGCCTGGAATGAGACGTCTGGGTTTTCAACTGACCGCGCCGCACTTGGGTGAGGTCGATCTGATCGATCCTGCCAGCACGTGCAACGGATGGCGGGAAGTGAGAAAGGACGAACTGGCCTCCATCAGGGCGGCAGGCGTCAAATTGGGTAAAACGCAGTTCATCGGCCAGGAGATGCAGGATCGCATTGACCAGGCAGGATGGAAAGAGAATGCGTCAAAGAATGAAATGTTGCACTTCATGGCCGCGCAAGCGAGCATGGAGCGCGGTTACTTCGACGAAGATACGATCGATAAACGATCAGAGTGGAAACATCAAGCCAGCCAGGAATCGGCGCAGGCGACTGATGAGACACCACCAGAGGTATTGACGATCAATTCGAGTTCGGATATTGGTCTGTCACCGATACCGCCAGCATTGGGCGAGGCAGTCGAGGGATCGGCGGGCCATACCCCATATCCGCAGGCGACGAAAGAGTCTAAGGCCAAGGGCGACACACCAGTGGTGTTGCCTGGCAGGCTGAAGACGAGGGACGACACGCCGGCAGGTATCGCACTGGGAATGCGAATGATTGTGCCGCGTCAGTCGATTGATGATGATGTCGTCGACCTGACTCCCATAACAGGACAACGCAAGTCCAGGGTTGGAGAGGAAGGCAAAAGCGACAGTGTGAAGCGTGCGGAGAAGTTTGACAAACTACTCAACGCGCAAAAAGAAATGACCGATGAGATGAAGAAACTCATGGAGAGTGTGAAGGCAAATGCCGATGCCATCGGGCAGCTGAAGGCAGCATCGGTGAGACCCCGAATGGAGTCGCAGTCGGTGCAGGTAGCTGAGGCAAGGGCAGTGACGGCGAGGAAGCCTGAGCTCACTGAAATGCCGCGGCTGGTGCCTGAAGGCCAGAGTGATGCCGATGCGCAGGATGGCGGCGCCGAGAAGAAAGGGTCGAGGGGAAGCCGTAAGTCGTCGAGGACGGAGACTGCCTTCGCGGCAACTTCCGGCACGAGCGATGACGGCCAACCTCAGCGAAAAATGTCGAAGACTGATGAGACCTTCGTGGTGCCGAGGAGTCGGTCGACGAGTGGATCATCGAGGAAGAGGTCGAGCACGGTGTTTACACTGCAGAAGGCAGCGCCCAAAACCCGGGCCAAGACGACCAAATCTGAGAGCGATGGCGTGCGTAAGACATCGACGTTGTCTACGATCGCGCAGGTGTTCAGGCGCTCGACCGGCAATCGTCTGATTGACGGCCCGGTCGCGTCGAATGATGAGGATCGCGCGAATACAGCCGATCAGGGTACAACGCCAGCGACAGAATGATGAGAGTGAAAATACTCAGAGAGAGTGTTGAGATGGCTGGATGTTACTACGTAACGCCAGTGATCTGCAATGAGAGAAGGGTATGCTTGCGAGCGCGACAAGCCGGTCGAAAGGCAGCAGGCACGAATTGGGCTCAGCCACCGGGACCTAGATCGGAGAGAGATCAACGGCCGGCCGGGAGGTTGTACATCTTATGGTTGAATCCGGAGGGGGGGAGTGACGATTCCATCGCCACTTCAACCCGCAGAAGGATAATGAACGGCAGATCGAATCTGGGGGGGGGAGTAGTGATTGTCATCACCACTACCCCAAACCCCGTGAAATTCGATCTGAAAAGGCCGATTTTTGCACTTGCGAGGTGCTTGGAATTATTTGGTTGCGCAATTTTCATAAGTGTGTCAGAAAATTTGAACGCGCGCCAAAAAGATTTTGCCTGCGCGGTCGCCCTGAAATTTCGCAATTCGAAATTTTCGAGACGGCGTCCGCAAAATCTCGACGAAACGACGACAAAACCTCCTCCAACCATCTGAAATCGTCGAAAGAAGGAGTAACAAACGTCAACAAACACCAGAGTAAGCGAATCGCGACGACATCGCGCGCGAATCGCGACAAAATCTCGACCGAAGGTCGAAAAGGCGCTAATGGGAAAGAGCGCCAAACGAAAGAAGGAGAAGGCGGCCCGGAAGGCCTCCGAGAATGATGATCCGGGAGGAACCCGGGTAGAGAGCTCCGAGGAGACATCCGGAAGCGAAAGAAAAGAGTCGATGTCGGCGGAAGGCGGTGGGATCGAGAAATCTGAGCCCCTGCCTGGAAAGTTGACGAAAACGGACGCGAAAGTCGCCTCGACGAACGAATCGTCGGCGAAAGTGGGTGCGTCAAACGGTAACGGTGAGCCTATGACGGGAAAATCGTCGGAAGCATTGCCGAATGATCGGAAAAGCCAGGAAGGCGGACCGCCGATGCAAAAGCACGCGGCGCCGACGGCATATGAAGAAAATCGCACGGAAACGATGAGATCGATCCGCGATGAGTTGGGTTCGGGCAGATCACCGGCGGCGGAGAAGCCGTCGGCAGAGAGCCTGAAAGAAGCGTTGACGAAGTACGAGCGAGACCGTGAGGCCCGCTTGGAATCAATTCCGGCTAAAAAGCCGCGAAAGGGCGCGCCGGCGAGCGTCAGGCCGAACCGGCCGCCGGGCGACGGTAGTTGGATCGAGGATCGAGGATATCCATCCCCGGTCATCGACAATCATGAAGGCCCGGTCGAAGGAAAACCGGCATACAAGGGTTTCAAGGGCACCCGCGACGCGATGCCAATGCGGCAAGCGGATAGAGCGGCGAAGCCCACAAGGAAGCATGAAACTGCGGGTGTCTATTATGGCATCAAGGGCAATCGGATGCTTCACCTCGAACCGTTCGAAGCGGCAGACGAGGCGAACGCAGATTTGATTGATGAATGCGAATATTGGACTTATCCCACTTTGTTGGATGTGGCCGGCGTAGTTGGCGAAAAAACGCTGCAGCCTATGTACCAATGCAAAGTGGCGGGTAAGATCCAAGCGAAGCGTGGGTACGCCGACTCGGTGAACAAGCCGACGTACGTTGAAATCTGTCGGGGCGAGTGCAAACAACCCTATGTGGTTCAGAGCATGACCTTCGAAACATTGGATAGTGCGATATACGGTCGTGATCCGGGCTCGGTGGTGAACACACCGGCGGGCCTTTGGGTGGTCCAAGAATGGGATAGCGACGATCATTTCATCGAGCCGGCGAACAGTGACATGATGACTTATGTCCTGAAGGATCGAAGAGAGTTGATTCCGATCGCGTCGAAGCCACTGGAAGAGTCGATGGTGCGAGGCCCGGACGACCGAATCGTCGAGGTCATCGACTATCCTCGAAATCATGGTCTCACCTTCCACCACCCGAAGTTGGCGAAGGTTGAGACACCATCGGGACCGAAAGACGTCATGTTCCCACCGTTCAATCGAGATGCGGCGGGAAACGAGATGTTTCATTGGATCACAGATGTGATACAAGACGGCCATTTCTTGTGGTCAGTGGAGGCGGAGCATACGATATGCAGGAGCCCACCACGCGCGATTTGGTTCGGTCGAGATCTGTGGGCGGGCGGTGTCATCGACATCGACGACCGCAAAACAGTGCATGCGCTGCCCGGATTCGTTGTCCTGACGGACAAGCAAATCGAGGCGAAACGCTCATTTGGTTGTTTGACGCTTGAGAACGCGAAGTGGATTGACATGGCAGAGCGCCTACTGCGCCGCCAGCACTTTCTGCATGGCGGAAACGAGCGATTTGAGAAGCAGCACGTTCCCGGCCAGGCGGGCCCTCTGTCGATATATCTGATTGACGAGGACATCCGACCTGAGGATCCGGCGAACTATCTGCCAGAAACGATGCGATGGGTGGACACGGCACTGCCGAAGGGCTGCCTCATCAACATGCAGAATTCGGCGGTGTACATGGTGACCTGTGCCGCGAAGGGCCGGGAACTGTGTCGGGCACGCGCCGAATTGAAGAAAACGTACAAGAGCCTCGAGAACTGTTACGAGGAAATGTTCGGTCAGGCCGAAGCGGCGCTGGATGCTCGATTCAGAGCGGCAGCCGAATGCTTCCGTCTGGCTAAAAGGGAATGTATCAAGGCGTCATATGACTTGGCGTGGCTGGCAGACAACCAGGCCCGCATGTACACGCCTTCCTACGAAATGTCGCGCGCCCTAGTGCACTTGGCGACCATCGACACGCTGACGATGAGTCGTGACGAGATGCAGATGTATACGGGCAATGATGAAGCATCGCGGAAGCGCGAACGCGAACGGTATGAGATCGCCTTGAGCGTCAATCCGTCGGCAATCATAGGCTTGCCTATGCCGGCGAACGATTTGTCGTATCTATGGCTGAAGCTGATGAGCGTGCTGCAGGCCTCGCTGCTCCATTTGGACGTGGTGATGCTGTGCGGTATGCACGATGAGAAAGCCGGCGAGTCCGTCGAATGGTTGCCCAACCAGGCGGCCTATCTGATGGGACAAGCTCGCGACGAGTTTGAACGAGCATCGGTCGAAGACGTGCTGCCGCGCGTCAAGGCCTTGTTCGCGAGTGATAGAGTATGGGACATCTTGAAAGTCAACCTACTCCAGAAGATGCCCGAGAAGGGCTACAAAGAGCGCGCAATGCAGCTCGAGCACCCGCCATGCGTCGCCTGGCGTTATGTGATGCCGAGGCATTGGGATGAATGCGCTGTGTTTCCGAGATTGGCGGGACTGTCGCACGAGCCAATCGGCGAGCAGAAACAATTGGTTGATGCTAGCCGACGACGCAGTGAGACGCAGAGTCGTCAAGAAGAGTATGTCGACACCCTAGCGGCAGCGAATGTCGAGAGTGTCCGACGCGACGAATGGGACCCAGACAGAGAAGTGTACTGGTCCGAGAGAGTGACATCGAGTATCTACCGGGGTGAGGCTTGGATCGGCCGACGCAAGCAGCTGGGCCAGGTCTTCACCAAGGTGATGCTGAGAAAAATGCGCAAGTACATGGCTGATGAGCCCGTGTGCGCGATTACGAAGGCGTTGAGGGACGACGTCAAGAAACCGATCGACGACGTGGAAGGATGGTTCATGAACCCACCGTACGATCCGGAAGATCTTCCATCGGATGAGGAAGATGAGACGGTAGAAACAGAGCAGGAAGGCGAACGGCGGGAGGCGACGCCCCCGAGCCGCGGAGCCCGACTGACAGAGGATAACTCAACGAGCGAGTCGTCGACAGAAGGCGGACCGCCCATCAAAGAAGAATCGTTTGTGAAATACGAGAACGATCCCTTGCCGCCATCGACGGCATCGGAATCGAGCATGGTGACAGTGCGCCAGAAAGCGCCGGTGAGTGGAAATCTGGCGGCGAACCCGACCAACGGGGGCGACGCGCAGGTTGACACAACAAAAGCGAGTGAAGGCGAGCAAGTACCGAGTCAGCCCGCAGGGAATGACTTGGGAAATAAGCAGCCTCAAGCGAATCAGGTGGAGGAAGCACCTGTGGAAGAAGAGGGCGAGAACGACCCCGATTTCTTTACGATAACGTTGAGCCTGAGCGCCAAGGAATATTACGCTCAGCCTACTATCGAAGAGTGGCGTGAAATGCCGGAAGATGTGCATTGGAACGTGCTCCAGTCTCGCCCGAAACCGAAACTGTTGAGCATCGCGTACAATGTCGCTGAAAAAGAACAAAGTGAGATCGCAATGGTTGAGCTGGAAAAGGTCAAGCCTACCACTGTGGGCGGTGAAAAACCAGTTCGATCGAAAACGAAGGTCCAGTCAGTCGTTGAGCAAGCCACAATGGAGGCGCCCAATGACTGGCAAGACAAAGCGGCGATCCAGCTGTCGACGAAGGGTCGTTTTGAGTACATACTGAGCTCGAACGATTACTTCCCGATAGCGCAATCGATATGTTACCGAGAGGCTCGAACGGGCTACGGTGAGGCGCTTGAGGTGGCGCTGGCAAAACCAGCCGTGCTGCCCGGAGCGGTCCCAGCCGAACAGCCAAAAGCCAAACAGAGAGAATTGCTCACGCAGCACAATGCCGAGACAGAGGCATGGCGGGGCGTGGTAGCGATCATGGATACACACCTGTCGCAAGGATACGTCGACTTATACGCGGCGAAACTCCCGTACGACAGGGTGATGGTATACGATAACTTCATGCTGATCACGCAAAGCGAATGGAATACGCTGGATAAGTCGTTGACAGCCATGAAAATGGCGATGTCGGAGCTGAAGGCTCTTGAGCAGCATTGCTATGTGCCGATCGAAGGTAGATCGTTCTACATTGAGGCCGATCGTAAGCTTCGTGAGGTGGCGACCCACCTTATAAAGTTTGCGGAAATCGTGCAACAAGGTCGAAGCAGAGCCCTGCGCCAGGTCGAAGAAGCTCGACTGGTGGAAACGCAGGAGGAACTGCAACAGTGTTTCCAAGAGTGGAATGAGAAAAATGAGAATGTGCCATTGGAAGACCCGAAGAGTGTCGTCATGGTACAATTCGCGAATATGAAACGGTGGTCATCGTTGGGCGGTCGAGCCGAGACGGTGGCGGTCAGCTTTCACACGCGACCGTACGTCTGGGCGTATCTACCGACGCCAATGATTCGATCGACTGATATGGTGGATCCAGAAGGGTTCATGAAAGAAGAGTCGGGCGCAATCCTGGCCAGCTGCATGATGCTGCTGGGTGTACGCGTTTTCGGCAAAGATGTGTTACAAGGAGAGCTGCATTGGTTCTGCCCGGGCTTTTTCTGCCGAGCACTCGGTGAGAAGAACCCGGATGGCGGACCTAGAGATGCAGAATGCCTTCAATTGTTCCGTACGAGATCGCTGAGGCACGTGGTCCTGCTGGACTACGAGCTTCAGGCGCAGACGGGCTTGCAGAGTTCGGAGGCGTGGCTCGCCGAGCGATGCTATCGGCGAATCACGAACCGTCCCGACGACGAATACAAAAATCGAAATGAATACAACGCGTACGGCCCGTCGGCGTACCTGTTGAATGTGACGACGAGTGACTGGCGCAAGATGACCGGTAAGCCCCCGGGCACACCGGGCGTCGTGGGCGAGATTGAGTCAATACCGGGCGTGAAGTGCGGTTACCGATGCCGGGGCTGCCACACGAGAATGTACCCGAGTACGAGCTGTCAAGAGTACTGTCTGTATCGGACTGAAAACCATCAGTTCGGTTCGATAATGCTCAAGCATTGGTGTGTTCCGGAGAGCAAACGGCCTCTGCCGGAAATTCATGAAAAAGAGAGACAATTCCGCGCGATCCAGGACAGACGCCTGACATCGGCTCTGGAGACCTACAAGGATCCGCAGAACGAGTTGACGTTGAAGGAGATTGCGGCGGTATACAATATCCCGTGCAATATCCTAACGAATGCGTTGCAAACCCGCGAGGAACCCGCCGAGACAGGCTGGGAGAAGTGGCAACGGGAAGTCAGTAGACTTGAAGAGTGGAATTCGAGCGCGCAAAACGCGACGGAGTTGGAGCCATGCAGTAAATGCGGTGGCTTCAACCACAAAATGACGAATTGTATGTCGGGCTCGGCGGCACGTGCCCTGCACGCGTCGCGAGTCTTGAACCAGTTGGTACAACCCACCCCGAGAAACCTACCGCTGCACTTGATGCCGATGGGTGAGAATTGGCGTGAAGATTCTTTGAAAAGAATGAAGAGTGGCACCATGCAAGTGGCCCCGCCAATCAACAATGGTTCGGCGATGGACCCAATGCAGGTGGCGACGAGAAGTACCACGTATGCCTCGGTCTTGACCAAAGGTGGTCCGCAAGGGCGCCCGAGTCCCGAGCCAGCATCAAGGGAACCGAGTTTCGCGAAGAGCACTGGTAGTGGAAGACCTACCAGCAGCGCTTATCGCAGGAGTACATACGGCTCTGGTTGGGCGGCAAGCCAGAACCAGCAGTCGTACAGTGGACGCATGACGCCGGGCAACGCTAGGTCGGCCGGTCAGGGTTTTCACAAATCCTATGCCGGTCAACCAGCGTATGGGGCTCCGCCAGCGCCGCGCCAGCCGATAGAGCAGGCACCGGCGCAAGAGATCGTCGATAAATACTGCCCGGACATTGATGCCGGAGTTCTGATGAAGTGCTACCCGCCGCCAGACATGAAACTGCCGACGGGCTGGGACTTTGTGGTCACCGAAAACGGCCAGAAGCCGCGAAAGCGAGCTCGCGAGACAGCGTTGCTCCCAAAAGTGAATGGCGGATTCCACTCATATTTCGATATTGACGAGGAACTCAGCCGCGCAGTGTACGAAAACAAGGGTTTCATGCCGGCCTTGCTGCGCAAGTGCGCGCAGCATGGTTTTGACGTGCCCGATGTGTCGATTCCCTCTGATCGCAGAGTGCCCTGCAAGACAGCGGCGCTTGGCGTGATCGGCAGAGAGGAGGTATGGACTAAATGGAACGCTGACCAGAGAAAGCGTCATGTGGACTTTTACAAGTCGGCGACCTACGCCGAGTTGTCGAAGCAATGGTGTCTGCAGTGTTTGTGCCCGGGTCACCTGGCGTCGGCATGCCGCCGATACCGGACCGGAACGCACAAGCTGCTGTGCAACTTCTGCGGAGACGGAACGCATGATGAAGATGTGTGCCCGTTGAAGACCAATGGAGTTGGATGTGACCAGTGCGGCTCAGAGAATCATGGCCGACTGATGTGTGGACATAACGAGCCACTGTATGGTGATGCGACGTGCAGCGTCCGCATCGCCATTTTGGGTAAATATGCGAAGTACCTTCCGCAGTTCCACGCGGACAGCGGAGGGCACAAGGCGATGATTGCCTCTGACAAGGCGCTGACGAGCAAAAATGGCAGAAAGCACTTGTCAGAGATGATGCGAGTTCTGGGTGTTCTCGAGGTGGACGAAGGCTACTACTAGGCTTAGGTCGTAGTAGCGGCCTCAAACGTTCCACAGTAGAAAAATAGCCAATACCCACAACCAGACCGAGCCGATTGTGTATGTGATACATTGTGTTCCGGATGTGTAGCGACCTCTACGACGTCTACGCTACTGGTGCACATCGACATGGCACCCGGCGCTCGAACGTCATGAAAGAGCGGCCGTGATCCGAAGAGGCGCGCAGCTACGTCACCAATAGTGCGCCGCCTACGGGCGATGCGGGAGTTCTCCTCCTTGTGCATCGTCAGAAGCCGAAAATTTCGTGTATTACCGATGATATTGTGAGGCCGGCTGGTTGCCCCTGTGACCCTGAAACAGAAAAAGATGGCACAGTGGGCTGTCCTGGTGACCGAATCCAAAAACGGCACCAGTGACCGGCGAAAGGGAAAAAAATAGAGGTGAGTGGGCAAAACCTCACCCCTATATCGAGACCAGAACCGCATCATACGTGTATGTGTGACAGTGCGGTTTGAGTACCACCTGATCACCTGGGATCGCCGGGAAAATCGCATTCCGGTGTCTACAGAGTATCAGTCGATGGCCGAAGGTAGTGTGCGTGCCGAAACCGACCCGAAGTCGGCGAAAGGGTAAACACACAAAAGAGTTGAACTGAGTCCAGGACAGCGAAAAAGTCTGCAGATCACCACTTGTTGACGCAGGCCAGTGAAGTAGTCCGAACGACTGGGTGGAGATACCCGAAAGTACACTGAAGTGAGGTAGCGACGAATGCGCTAACCCTGTTGGTCGTGACCGATCAGAACTGACGACAGTATATCAGACGTGAAGCGAAGCGAACGCAAGATGAAGCGAACGCGGAGCGCAAGAGAAAAGAAGTAGCGCCTTCTAGATATTTGATCCCTACCAGTGTGTGATCAAATATACTTCAGGCCTGAATGCGTCTTGCGTGAGAGACTCCTTTTGACATGAGCCTAGACCCGACCCTGAGCTAATTGATCTTCAGAAGCTCTTGGTGGTCGGCTACGGCATCAGTCTTTGACGACAGAAGTTGAAGTTGTGCGAGTCAGTTGAAGAACCAACCTTCGGCTGTTGAAGTGCGACCTACTGAATTGTGTTTGAGATATGACAATTGTTGATGAGGTCATGGTGTGTAGCTGCTCGTGACAGTGAAGCACACCAGGTACCTGTTTGCAGGACTAACCTTCCAAGTCTGGCGCGAACCGGCCAA
>Ga0207419_1002873_pt1 | contig 10810 bp, 9 predicted proteins | sample ElkSloMetagenome_4_FD_184723 | JGI IMG/M metagenome (GOLD analysis project Ga0207419, IMG submission 184723) | Hot spring microbial communities from Elkhorn Slough, Monterey Bay, USA - MD2A (version 2) | ecosystem: Environmental > Aquatic > Marine > Intertidal zone > Estuary: Microbial mat ... | reverse complement strand
ATATCCAAATCTCAGCATTGGTAATTGGTAATTTCCTCCCACTCCTCCCACTCCTCCCCCTCCTCCCACTCCTCCCACTCCTCCCACTCCTCCCACTCTGGGCGGGGAAACCCCGCCCCTACACGCCCACTGCCCCTTAGAAACTGATTACTAACCATCCAGCGCAAAACAATCTTTAGCCCGTCCGGTGGCAAAGCGCCAAGAATGGGGTAAGTTTTTGCCCCCTTGGGTGACGAAAATGATCAACGCCAGCCAAGCAAAGCCCGAAGCCAAGAAATATAAACCACGATAGCCAATGGAGTTGGCAAAAAGACCCAAAACCGGCCCCCCGATCGCGATCCCTAAATCAAAGCCACCAATACAAATGGCATAAACCAAGCCCCTTTCGTGATTTTGAGAACGATCGGACATCAGCGCGATCGCCATGGGAATCAGCATTCCCGCACCACAACCTTCGAGCATAGCAGCCAATAAGAAAGTTACACCCGTTTGCGCGATCGCCAACAAAATCATCGAAACGCCATAACAAATCAAACTCACGGTAATAAACAAACCGCGACCATAGCGATCGGACGCACTCCCGGTTAATAATCGCACCACAAAGCTCGCGATCGCCGTCCCCGTATAAAACAAACCAATATTGAGATCAATCCCACTGGCTCGAAAATACAACGGCAAAAACGTAATCAACGTGCCAAACAATAACCCAATCAACATCATAATCGCCGCCGGAACCCGTAACGAGCGACTGGTCAGCAACTGCCAAAACCGTTGCTTGGCTTGAGCCGGACTGCTATCTTTGTCCCTCACCAAAGCCGTAAAATCCTCTTGTACCAAACTCGCGAATATCAAAGCCAACAAACCCGCGATCGCCGAAGCCACAAACAACGGCCCATACCCGAAACCCGTAGACATATAACCCCCCACCGCCGGGCCCATCGACATCCCAATCGGCACCACCAAGCTCATATAGCCAATCAACTCGCCGCGATGCTTCAACGGCGACAAATCCACCACCAAAGCACTATAGCCCGTCGTAAACGCCGCAATACTAATACCATGAAAACCCCGCAACACCATCAACAACGGAATCGACTCCACAAACAAATAGCCCAACGGAGCCAAAGCCACCACCGTCGTCCCAATCAAAACCGCCACCTTGCGCCCTCGGATATCCGCCAACCGTCCCACCCGACTGCGAGACAGCAGCAAACCCACCGCAAAGCATCCCATCACCAAACCCACTTGAGACTCCACCGACAAAAACCAACGAAAACCCCACCATTCCAGCGTCACGCTCCCCGGACTCACATCCTGGATATAAGCAGGTAAAACGGGTAACAGGGAAGTCATACTTAGCCAAAATAACAACCCCGAACCAAATAACAAAATGAGATTACGTCGTTTGTGTCGCTCCAATGCGATAAAAACTTTCACGCCCTTTTAGCCTTTGCGAAACTTAAATTCATTTACTTTACTATTCTTAACATTTTAGCTTTCAGCTTATCTCAAATGAAAAACCCCTGATTTATGCCGTAAGAAAGATTTATCACCCCAGCGATCGAGGGAAGAAACCTCGAACGATATACTGTTAAGCAGCACCAGTTAAAAAACTTCACAGAAAGCGACTACCTTGTCCACTCATTGAATAAACCGGACCGATAGTCGCCTGTCGCTTTGTCATTAGTCCTTGGCCTTTTGTCATTTGTAATGACCAACGACCAATGACGCGAAAGCTACACCGCTTATAAATCTCTAACGCCATCAAAATCAATGAATTCAGGAATCGATCTACAAGGAACTTTTATCGAATCCCTCACGGATATGGGGATATCCCCCGGCCTCGCCAAAACCATGTGGATTCCTTTACCCATGACCCTCGTCATCATCGGGGCCACCGTTGGCGTTTTGGTCGTGGTTTGGCTAGAGCGTAAAATCTCCGCCGCCGCTCAACAACGCATCGGCCCCGAATTTGCCGGGCCCTTGGGCGTATTGCAGCCCGTCGCCGATGGCTTAAAACTCGTTTTCAAAGAAGATATCGTCCCGACTAAATCCGACCCCATCTTATTTACCTTGGGGCCAATTTTAGTGGTGATCCCCGTGTTTTTGTCTTATCTGATCATCCCCTTCGGGCAAAACCTGGTCATCACCGACCTCAATGTGGGGATTTTCATCTGGATTTCCTTGTCCAGTATTGCCCCCATCGGCTTGTTGATGTCCGGTTATGCCTCAAACAACAAATACTCCCTGTTAGGGGGCTTGCGGGCAGCAGCACAAGCCATTAGCTACGAAATCCCCTTGGCTTTGGCTGTGCTGGCCGTGGTGATGATGTCCAACAGCCTCAGCACCATTGATATCGTCGAACAGCAATCCGGTTATGGCATCCTCAGTTGGAACATCTGGAGACAGCCCGTAGGTTTATTAATCTTCTGGATTGCCGCCCTCGCTGAATGCGAACGTCTCCCCTTTGACTTACCCGAAGCCGAAGAAGAATTAGTCGCAGGCTACCAAACCGAATACACCGGGATGAAATTCGGCTTATTTTACATCGGGTCTTACGTCAACTTGGTGCTGTCTTCTTTAGTTTTCGCCATTCTTTACCTCGGCGGTTGGGACTTCCCCATTCCCTTAGACCGTTTAGCCAGTTGGCTCGGAACCAGTGAAGATACCGCTTGGCTGCAAGTCGTCACCGCTTCTTTAGGCATTATCATGACGATTCTCAAAACCTATTTCCTCATCTTCATCGCCATTCTGATGCGTTGGACTGTACCCCGCGTCCGCATTGACCAACTGCTGGATTTGGGTTGGAAGTTCTTGCTGCCAGTGGCTTTGGTTAACTTACTGTTGACCGCCGCCTTAAAACTGACCTTTCCCATGGCTTTCGGGGGATAAGTTTTTAATTTATCCGCCGCTTTTATCTTTTCTTTGTGTCGTGATTTCTCAAATCAACCATGTTTAAATTTCTGCAACAAGTCGGTGATTATGCCAAAGGTACGGTTCAAGCCGCCAAATACATCGGCCAAGGCTTGTCTGTCACCTTCGACCACATGCAACGTCGTCCAGTCACCGTACAGTATCCCTACGAAAAACTCATTCCCTCTGAGCGTTTTCGGGGTCGCATTCACTTTGAATTTGATAAGTGTATTTCCTGCGAAGTCTGCGTGCGGGTTTGCCCGATTAACCTCCCCGTAGTCGATTGGGAATTTGACCGGACTTCTAAAAAGAAAAAGCTCAATCACTACAGCATCGACTTCGGCGTTTGTATCTTCTGCGGTAACTGTGTGGAATACTGCCCCACCAATTGCCTGTCTATGACCGAAGAATACGAACTGTCCACCTACGACCGTCACGATTTGAATTACGACAACGTGGCGTTAGGACGCTTACCCTATAAAGTCACCCAAGACCCAATGGTAACCCCGTTGCGGGAGTTGGCTTACTTACCCAAAGGGGTCTCAGACCCCCACGATTTACCCGCAGGTGCGCCGCGACCGGGTAAATTCCCCCAAGACATTATCGAAGCGACTAAAGCCCAAGAAGACAGCGAAAAAGATAAAGCTGAAGCGGCTCAATAACCTTAAACTCAGGGTGGGTTATTTCAGTTATCAATAGATAGATCAGTAATCAGTTATCAGGAGCCACCTCTGCCATGTTGGTAGCTCGAAATTAGGAAGATTTTCCGTTTCATCGAGTGGAAAAAGGAGGGGGCTTGTTATCCCTAATTCTGGGTCATACTCGTCCTAGTTTTGGGGACAATTGACTCTGTGACCAACTCAGGTCATTATTTTTGCAAGAGAAAAGGAGATCGAAAAAGCGTGAATTTAGCCGAAGGCGTTCAAATTGTTTCGTTTGGCATCTTGGCTGCCTTGATGATTGCGGCAGCTTTGGGTGTGGTTTTGTTTGAGAAAATCGTCTACTCTGCATTTTTGCTGGGGGGCGTGTTTATTAGTATTTCGGGTTTGTATATTCTGCTGAATGCAGATTTTGTAGCGGCGGCTCAAATTTTGATTTATGTTGGGGCGGTGAATGTTTTAATTTTGTTCGCAATTATGTTGGTGAACAAAGAAGAAGTGTTTAAGCCTATATCGGGTCGCTGGATTCGTAAAGCGGCGACGGCGTTGGTCTGTGTGGGTTTGTTTGCCCTCCTCAGCACGATGGTTTTGGCGACTCCTTGGAATTTGGCTGCGCCGATTACGGCCCCTGAAAGCACTTTAATCCTCATTGGGAAGCACTTTTTCAGCGATTATTTATTACCGTTTGAGTTGGCTTCGGTGTTGTTGTTAATGGCGATGATTGGGGCGATTATTATTGCTCGTCGCGATTTTATCCCGGATATTGAGGCGGCTAGTTCCGACCAACCGTTACAAACGGTTTGGCGTTTACCGGAACGTCCCCGCGAGTTAACGCCAACCCAAGGCTCATCGAATCAGCGCAAATAAGAATCATTTTGGAATAAGTTTGAGGAGGATTTATGCAACTTCAGCTCGAGTATTTTCTGTTATTGGCGGCGGCTTTATTTTGCATTGGCATTTATGGCTTGATTACGAGTCGTAATGCGGTGCGGGTGTTGATGTCGATTGAGTTGCTGTTGAATGCGGTTAATTTGAATTTGATGGGGTTTTCTAATTTTTTAGACCCCGATACGATTAGAGGTCAGGTTTTTACGGTGTTTGTGATTACGGTGGCTGCGGCGGAAGCGGCGGTGGGTTTGGCGATTATTTTGGCGATTTACCGCAACCGCGAAACGATTGATATGGAGCAGTTTAATTTGCTTAAGTGGTGATTTCAGTTATCAGTTATCAGTCATCAGTTATCAGTTTTTTGGGCAGTCGGCAATCGGCAATCGGCAGTCGGGGGGGGAGGTGGGATGCAAGCCCTAGAAAGAAGATCAGAAACTTCTGGCTGTAGGGTAGACTCTATAAAAAGTCTAAAAGCTAGACTAGATGGGCGTTACAGCCCGAAAAAGTAAAATTAACGTTTCAAAGAGAGTTTTTTGGGCAATCGGCAGTGGGGGGAGTGGGGATGAATGATCCAGTAATCAGAAAGTTTGGCTCTTAGGGCTTTTAACAGTTGGTTTCAAAAAGGCTCAAAGCGATCGCGCTGACGGGGTGGATTAGGCTCAAATTTGCAAAACCCCCCTTTTTTTCGTTATCGTAAAGGTAGAAATAGACCCAAAGAAGGAGGTGTAACTCTCGATTTGCATCAATTGAAATTAAAAGGATCGATTTTATTTCTGGCCGCTCTACTGATTGGATTAACGGGCTGGCACGACCGATCGCGAGGTAGAATTTTAGAAGTGCGATCGCGTTCGTCATTAACGGCTCAAAGAAAAGCTTTACAAACTCAAAAAGTCTTTTGGCGTAACTTAGCTGTAGCGCCCTTGGGATTCAATCCGCAAAAAACAAATGCGATCGCGGAATAACTTTCAGAAAAGTTATGCGATCGCATTTTCGAGTTTGACTCAGAAAGGGGACAACCCCGATGAGATTGTCCCCTAGGGGAGTCCCTACAACTCTCCCCGAATTTCCTCAACCACGCCATCTCGGACTAAGATTTCCACGTTCATTTTTTTGACGAGATTATCCCCGACACCAACGCGGAAAAAGCTATCAATTTGGCCTTGGGCCACTTCTTGTTCCATGCTGAGTTGCTGCACTTGTTCAAGTTGCTGGAGGAACTGATTTTTCCGTTCTTGGAGTTCAGTTCTTTTTTGATTCACTTGACTGTTAATGCTTTCGACTTGCTGAGTCGCTTGGGGTGATTGCTGTTTTTGGAGTTCGGAGATCGCCCGTTGTCCCTGCATTTCTAGTTGTTGCAGTTGACCGTCATGCTGACTCATTTGGTCTTTGAGTTGACGCTCGACTTCTTCTTTCCAACGAGGCGTAACCACCACCTTGAGTAACACTGAGCGTCTTAGGAGCAAGTTAGATTGCGCTTCATCCATGAAATTTTAATCCTTAATAAACTAGCCGTTCGCTCTTTAGTTATTTTGCAAACATTCTGTTAATGATATCGCGATGACGTTCGTAGACAACAGGACGACGAATTTTCAATGTCTGGGTGAGCATTCCATTTTCAATCGAAAACGGTTCGAGTAACAGACGAAACTTGCTAATGCGATCGTCAGAACGATACCCAGGCCGATCTTTAACTTCCCGGTCTAACTCTTGACGAAAGAGCTTTTGAATCGCCTCGCTATCAATATCCTTTCGTTCTGTATCTTCTTCTGTCGGGATATCGAGGCCAAGGTTTTGTGCCTTGACCCATTTTTGTAGCGCATCCAAATTCGGCACAATCAACGCCCCTAACGCCCGTTGATCTTGACCGACTAACATAATCTGGTCAACAAAGTCACTGCGAACGCAAGCATCCTCAATCGGTTGCGGTTCGATATTTTCCCCCGTGGAGAGAACAATCGTATCTTTCGCTCGTCCGGTCAAGACCAAATCATTGTCCCGCGTGACCCAGCCCAAATCGCCGCTATTAAACCAGCCTTCTTGGTCTAAGACTTTTTCAGTAGCTTCGGGGTTTTTATAATAGCCCTGCATCACTTGAGGCCCGCGAATATACACCAAACCCGTTTCGCGAGGGGGTAAAGTTTGGTGCGTGTCCGGGTGAACAATGCGAATTTCGGTGTAGGGGAGGGGTTGACCCGAAGACCCCCGTAGATTGTGCTTCAGGCGGCGAGCTGTGGCAATCGGGGAAGTTTCCGTGAGGCCATACCCTACTACCAAAGGCACGCCGACAATTTCATAAAAGGTATCGAGGTGTCTGGCCAAAGACCCACCACCACTCACGGTACATTTAATTTGGCCCCCCGTAGCGGCGCGAACTTGCTTGTAAACGAGGCGATCGCCCAAACTGTGGAGGGGAGCTAAAGTTGAAGCTTGCAATCGGGCTATCAAGCGATCGCGACCGGAAGGTTTAGAGTTTTCTAAATCCAAACCATTACATATTCGTTTCGCCTTCACATACCGTTCAGAAGCCCCCAAGAAAAACCGCACCAAACGCTGTTTATTCGCAGACTGAGCGCGAAAATTCTTTTGTACGCCTTCATACACCGATTCCCACAAACGCGGCACAGCAACCATATAATTCGGCTGGTATTCTTTTAAATCTTGTTTGAAATAACGAATACTGGTATAAATTTGGGTGCAGCCTTGGGATAACAAATAATATTCGGCGGCCCGTTCGTAAGCGTGCCAACTGGGTAAAATACTGAGGACGCGATCGCCCGCTTCAGGTTTTAAAATCTTCCCGGCAGTATTCACTTGATGTAACAAATTGCCGTGGGTCAACATCACCCCCTTCGGCTTGCCTGTCGTTCCCGAAGTGTAGAGCAACGTCGCCAAACTATCCGGCTTTTGCTTGGCTAACTGCAAAGTGCGATTTTCGCCCCGCACCATCAACTGCCGATAATTCAGAATCGTCAGAGACTCATCTTCAGAGACTTCTTCATCCGACAATAACACCACCAACTCTACAGATAAATCATCCAAGCCAGAGCGTAACTTATCGAGGGTCTTGAGATTTTCGACCACTAAACTGGCACTGCCGCTGTTTTCGTAAATATACAGTAACTCTCGATGATCCGCCCCCGAGGAGCGAACCGCATTCACCGCCCCCGCCGTCATAATCCCTTGGTCAGCCACCAACCAACGGGGGCTATTATCAGAAAATAAAGCCACCTTGGAGTCTGCCTTGACCCCCATCGCTTGTAATCCGGCAGCAAACTGCTGAATTTCTTGATAAAGCTCTTTGTAGCTTAGTTGAACTTCAGGATCGCTATGGGGGTCATGGAGGGCGATAATGGGGCTAAATCGTTTGGCCGCCAATCGCCAGATTTCTGGTAAACACTTAACCTCGGAGTAATCGTAATTGCCGAAGGACTGGGGAATACCCGGAGAAATAGAGCTAGAAGTCATAGTTCAGTCTCAAATGCTGTAGGAGTCTATGTTTTTTTACGATACTCTTTTACAGCAACGATGGCATTCTTTCAGTAGACAGAATTCAATGCGTCTGACTGCAAGCTGTCGCTTTGTCATTCGTCCTTTGTCCTTGGTATTAATACACAATAGACAATTACGGATTTTCCAGTTGGCAACTTTTAAGCTGACAATTGTCTAAATTCATACTGGGTGGCAAGTTGGCGAAAAACAAACTATAAGCGGGTAACTCGACTAACTGCTTGCCGTCTTCTTCGATGAAGGTATAGGAAAAGCCCAAACCTTGAACCGGGTCAAACTCCTCATATAGTGATAAATTGCACTGTATCACCTCATCGCTCATATTAAACAAGCAGAGTAAGCATTGTTCAGCGTAGTGGCGAATAAAGCCAAATACAGGGTCATCCACGGCTAAAATGCGGAAGTCTCCGGCTTCGACTGCGGGTTGTTTTTTGCGCCAGTGAAGTATCCGTCGCCAAGTATTTAAGATAGAATCCGGGTTGTGGTTTTGGAGATTCACCGAACGGTCGATATGATGTTCGGGAATGGGCAGCCAGGGTTCGTCTGAGGTGGTAAAGTCTGCAAAGGGTTTGGTCGAATCCCAAGGCATCGGTGTACGGGAGGTATCGCGTCCTTTGATCGCCGGGTACAAAGCTTTGCCAAAGGGGTCTTGAATTTTCTCGACGGGGATATCTTCAGGAATGCGGGCTTCGCTAAGACCCAACTCATCCCCTTGATACAAGCAAAACGCCCCTGGCAAACATAACAGCAACGCCGTCATCATCTGATAAAAATCCTCTGAATAGGGATTGCCATTGATATCTTTGCCTGTCCAGCGCGATCGCAACCGTCCATAATCATGATTACCCACCATCCAACAATCGCCACCCCGATTGAAATGCTCTTGCATTTTGGTCATCATCTTTTTCATAAAGGCGGCCGTCATGGGTTCATCGGCCAGCAAAGCGCTGTGATAAGTCGAATGCAAGCGGTCTTCCCCGACATATTCACTGGCTAAGGCGATTGTATCTTCACAGAAAGTTACCTCACCCAGGGTCACAGTGCCAGGATATTGATCCATGAGTTGGCGAATTTTGTTTAATGCTTCGATAGTTTCGGGACGACAGAAGCTATATTTAAACAACTGTCTGACAATTGGGTTGTCCGGGGCAACCCCATCAGGACGCGGCGCATCATCCGGTCGGGGGGGATTGTCCCGCAGTTGGTTGTCGTGCATGAAGAAGTTAGGCGCATCGATGCGAAAGCCATCAACCCCTAACTCTAACCAGAACTTGGCGCGATTGAGGACTGTTTCGACGACGCGGGGATTATGCCAATTTAAATCGGGTTGACTCGCCAGAAAATTGTACATATAAAACTGTTCCCGTTCGGGCCCCCATTGCCAAGCTGAATGACCCATAAACGCCGATAACCAGTTATTAGGAGGTGAACCATCGGGTTTGGGGTCAGCCCAGATATACCAATCGGCTTTCGAGTTTTCCCGGTCTTTGCGACTTTCGAGAAACCAAGGATGTTTGTCGGAGGTGTGATTCCACACTTGGTCAATAATCACTCGCAGTCCCATGCTGTGAGCAATCTTGAGCATCCGCTTGAAGTCGGAAATACTACCAAATAAAGGATCGACTCCTCGCATATCGGTAATGTCGTAGCCGAAGTCATCCATCGGGGATTCGTAAAACGGACATAGCCATAGGGCATCGACTCCCAGAGAAACAATATAATCGAGTTTTTCGATTACACCATCAATATCCCCCGATCCATTGCCATCACTGTCTTTAAAACTTTGGGGAGAAATTTGGTAAATAACGGCGTGTTGCCACCATTCCCCTTGATGCTGCATATTTTTATCATCTTCCCACACCCAGGCGCGACGATTAACCACCGGATCGCGCCACCATTGGCTGGTTTTGCGTCTGGGATCGACAAATTGGAATTTGGTTTTTCTTTCTTCGTCGTGATTGGATTGGCGTTGTTGTTGTTGTTGTTGCTGGTGTTTTTGTGGTTTTTTGGGCTGTGTTGAAGTCATATCAAAAAAAATCCTGGAATATTTTAGCCGAATGAATTTGAATTGGGTTGTGTTTTAAACTTAATATTACGTTGCGTTTTAAATATTGTTCGTCTTCAAACCAATTTTGGCATTTAATGCTTTATTTGAGCATCCCTCCAGAGTTCGATACGTTTTCTTTTTTCTGTTTCTTAGGCAGAATCAAATAAAGACCTATAACCGTTTACGATTTATAGAGAAAGTGACAAAAAACAAAAAATATTCAAGTAATTCACCCACATTTTTTTGTTCTTGGCGGCTAAAAGGGTATTTCTGAGCAGTGCTGGAACTTTCTATCGAGAGACACAGAAGGAAAATCACTTTTTCTTTCTTTGGTTTGAAGACTGCTAAGACATCATTTTGTACGATCGAAACAGAGCTAATTTTGTAGTTAATTTATTAATTTATTTATGGTAAGCACTAACGGCAATATGCCCAAAAAAGTCGCAATTTTAATTGAAAACGGCTTTGAAGATTCAGAGTTTAAGATTCCCTATAGCGCTCTCAAACAAGCGAAAGCCCAAGTTTGGGTATTAGGAGCGCGGATGAACGAAGAATATCAAGGAAAACGGGGTAAAGAAACCATAAAACCCGATGCAACGGTTACAGAAGTGCGGAGCGAAGACTTCGACGCGATCGTGATTCCGGGTGGAGCAGCCCCCGACAAAATTCGGACGAACCCGAATGCGGTACGCTTGATTATGAATGCGATGGCTCAAGAAAAAATAGTCGCTGCTGTGTGTCATGGGCCGCAAGTGTTGATCGAGGCCGATCAATTACAAGGCAAACAAGCCACTGG
>Ga0207419_1002872_pt1 | contig 10811 bp, 7 predicted proteins | sample ElkSloMetagenome_4_FD_184723 | JGI IMG/M metagenome (GOLD analysis project Ga0207419, IMG submission 184723) | Hot spring microbial communities from Elkhorn Slough, Monterey Bay, USA - MD2A (version 2) | ecosystem: Environmental > Aquatic > Marine > Intertidal zone > Estuary: Microbial mat ... | reverse complement strand
GGTTTTAAGTCCAACACCCTTTTATTTGTCCTTTTGGTCGATGGAACGTATATTTTGCCTTTGTCAAGCTGCAGATGGCCTGTTTCAAGCTTTGCCAGTTCCTGTTCCTGTAAGCCCTGGTAAATCCTTAACCCTAAAATAAGATGGTAAGTTTTTAAAGTATTCTCATGCGTCCAGTGGTTCTTGCTGTCGGGGAACTTGTTGTAAATCTCGTTTAGCTGCTTTTCGGTAAATAAATCATGTGGCACCCTTCGCTGTATGCCCTTTAACCTTATGGGTTCGGCTATATTTGGAGCCCCCTTAAACTCTAAAAAGTAACTGACTTTCTTTAGTTCTAAATTGATGGTTTTTGCCTGTACGCCCTGGCTTTTCCTGTAGCGGATGTACTGCATTAAATTTTCGTGCTCTAAATTTTCAATTACAACGTGATTTTCATGTAAATACAGCTTAAATTTCTTTTCAATAAACTTGTTGTAATCGTTGGCTGTATTGATGCCAAAGCCTTTGTTTATTAGCCATCCTTTAAAATTCATCTTGTTTGGCTAAGTGGGTATACTTTTGGGTAGTTTCTAAACTCTTATGCCCTAAAAACCGGCTTATGTATTCCAGTTTCATGCCTGATTGCAGTAAATGTGTGGCGATGGAGTGCCGTAAAATATGTAAACCAAAGGTTTTATGTTTCAGCTTCTCATCGGTTGTTTGGCTTTTTAGCAGTTGCAAGCGGTTGTACATGCCACCAAAGCCCCACCTTGTGCCACGCCTGCCGAGTAACAAGGCTTCTGTTTTTGCACCGTTCAACAAATCGTTGCGCTGTCCGGTGATGTAATTCGTTAAATCCTTCTTAACCTGTTTGTTCAGTGGTACGTAGCGTTCCCGGTAGTTCTTGCCCTTTCGCACGTAAACCAGCCCTTTTTCAAAAAGGATGTCGCCTATGTTTAATGCTGCGCCTTCACTGGCCCGCAAACCACAGCCGTAAAATATGCTTAGCATTGCGGTATCCCTTTGATTATAGGTGTTTAAATCATCCTTGGCCGCTTTATACAGGGCTTTTATTTCTTCTTTGGTTAAATAAGTGGCGGTTTCGGTGGTTTTAAAAAGTTCGTGTTTGATGGTAAAGCTTGCTTTGCCTGTGGTCTGTAAAAATTTGCCCAACAGTTTCAAATTGGTAATGTGCTTGTTGATGTAGCTTACACTTAAGCCCCCGGTTTTGTTGTAGTTGGGGCGGTGCTGCAGGTATTCAAGGTATTGGCCCAGGTGGCTGTCTTTGTAACCTTTTAAATGGGCTACCTCATTTTGTTCCAGGAAAGAGAAAAATTCTTGTGTGATATTTCTTGCAAGCTTCGCGGATTTTGGATTGTAGCCTAATGTTTCCAACCAAAGGACGAAGCTTTTGCAGAGGTGTTTAAACTGGCTGCTTTTGATTTCCCTATATACATACTTTTTGGGTCGCGGGTCGCCAAGGGGTATTTGTAGTGCTGGCGTGGGATCTGGTGACCCATTTGGCGATTCAAGGTGTGGGTCGCCAGGCTTACTTCCGGGTATCATTGTTCAGGCTATTTAATTGGTTTAAAAGGTGCTGGCGTATTTGGTTGCGTAGCTTTGTTATATTGTCCCAATAACTGATTTTGTATTTTAACCCCCTGTTTTGAAAGCCGCCCGATACGTTTAAATATTCCAGTTCGATAAGTTCATTTATGTAGCGTTGCAACTGGCTTTTGCTCATCCCCAAGCCGTGCCGGATTTCCCGTTGTGTAAACTCATAGTTCTGCGGGTTCTCCTTTTCCTGCACGTAGGTTTTCAAATTCTCAAAAAACTGCCTTAAACTCCCGTCCAGTTCGTCTACCTTTAAAAAAATGCTGTCGAACATGATTTCGACAGCGGTCTGTAAATCTTCTTGTTCGGTGATTAACCGGCCTTGTGCATCTTTATTCCTTTGGTATTGGTTGATTAAGGTTATCTGCTTTACAAAGCACAAAAACAGTTCGTGCAGCCTTCGGATTTTATGTGCCTGTTGTGGCAGTTTTATTTTGTCGGCATAAGGGTTGATTACTTTCATCGGTTTTAACATGCGCACGCAGTTTTGTAAAAACTCCTTTGCCTCGTTCTCGTCCTCTTTTTTGATTAGCCCGGCGGCCAGTTTGCTTTGGTATTCGATTATCCTTGCGGTTTGCTCCGGGCTTTCATCCACGGCAATAATGAAAAGGCGGCTCATGTTATCTTCATAAATGTGTCCGTGGGTTGTGGCGCACATTGAGGCCATCGGGCCACGGACGATGCGCTTTGCGCCACGGCTGTTGCCGTTGTCATCCTTTTGGCTGGTACTGCTTCTAAGTATGTTGTTGCTTATCAGTTCACGCCAGGCAAAGAGGGCTTCTTCTTTTAGCCCGTCTACATCTTCCAGGCATAGAAGATGGTGCATCAGTTCAAATTCGCCATAGTTATAAAGGCTGTTGTCGGTTATCCTGGTAAACCGCTCGACCCTTTCCTGGGGCATCAGGTCGGCCACCTTGCCCAAAAGGTGGGTCTTGCCGCTGCCGCTGCTGCCTTGAATGAGCGCATGCAGGGTATCGGGCATTTTGTAGCTGCTGGCGATGATGAAAAGGAATATGCGGTTGTTGAACTCGCCTGTAATGCCGGATTTTCCGATATGTTCGTTAATTCGGTTTATCAGGTTTGGTTTGCTTAAAAAATCTTTGCATTTGGATTGTGTTGGCAGATCGGGCAATGGATCGGGGTCGCCCGGGCTGTTTTCCTGCAAGCCGTTTTCACGGTGTTCTTCCAGTAAGTCGCAGAGGTTGGACAAATCGGTTTCTATCAAATCACTTCTCAAATCAAGCTTTTCGGCGGCTTCCCTGGCTTCTTTCCGGGTTTGTTTTTCTTCGTACAAGTCAAGGCGGCAGCGGTATTTTAAGCCTGTTTCTAAATGTTGTACATCGAGGCTTATGAGCATCTTGTCAAGCTGCCGGGGAAGGCCGCCTTTGACGATATACCTTGCTGTTTGAGTTTCATAGGTGATTTTATTGGGGTTTTCGGTGTTTAATGGAGATTTTGGCTTAAATTCTTGTGTTGTGGCTTCTTTCTTTTCAATTAAAGGAATATCAGTTGAAAGAAAAGGGCTTGTCCGGCTTTCGGTGTGTTCAATATCTGTTACTGGCTTTCTTTCATTGATTAACTGGGTTAGGCAGTCTTTACCGTATTTCACGTAAAGGCTGTTTACATCTTCTTTTTCAGGGGTGGCAACGGCTGTTACTTCGACTCCGCTCAGTAACCCGTTTTTCTTTATCTGCTGCATGATTTCGCTTACATGCTTTATTCCATCTAAACCGCCCTGATCACCATCAAAAAATATGATTACTTCTTTCAAGGTTGGTAAGTTTTTTACCGCTTCCTGGGCTTCTTTTACAAAGGCAAGGTTGCCAAAGCAGGATAATATTGTAAACTGGCTGGTGATTTCCGGAACCTGCAGCAAAGTGGCCGCATCAATAATGGCTTCGGTTAAAATTAATGTTTCTGTCTCCGGGTTGGGGTAGCAGGGGTACAGGCCGCTGCGGTTCTCACTGTAATAGTGCTTGCCATACTCGAGGTTGTAGCCTTTACCGGATGCTGAGCTTGTCGAAGTATCGCTTATCCTGCGGCCGTAAAGGCTGCAAACATTCCCTTCTTTGTCTTTTAAGGGGGAAATTATGCAGTGTTTTAGTTTGTTGGAAAGTTTACCACCGTTGTAGCCTATTTGTAGTTGTTTGAAGTCCAGACCCCGGCCGGTGCAGTACCTCTGGGCTTTGTCGCTGCGCTCGATGCTGTTCAGGAACAGTGGGAACAATTCGGAGTAGGGTTTTTGTGGTTTTTTGGCTTTGGTGGGGGTTATGGTTTGTGGTCCTTCTTTCGTTCCGGTAATCATTTCCTTCGCCTTTAAAATAGCCTCATGCTTGGTGCATTGTTCTGTGTACATGATAAAGTCGATTACATCGCCGTTTTTGCCGCAGCCGAAGCAATGGAAGGTGTTTGTCAGCGTGTAAATTTTCATGCTGGGGGTGCCATCGTCGTGGAAAGGGCAGCGCAGGTGGTTGTTTTTGTCGGGTTTTAGGCTGTAGTGGGCCAAAACCTGCTGGATGGGGAGGCGGGATTTTATTTCTTCAATCTGCATACAAGAAAAATGTTTTAAAAAATTTAAAAACACATTATCGTATGCAAAGAAACATAATCATATTTACATAAACAATATTTTACTGTTTTTATTTATATTTTAATATTCATAATTTCGCACACAAACGTCTTTTTAAGGTTTTTGTAAATATAATAAGGTTTATTTATGGCAACTTTTGGCAAAAAATTGGCTGAATGCCGGAAAGCAAAAAATCTCTCCCAAAAGGAACTGGCCGAGATTTTTAATACTTCCCATACAACCATCGGAAAATATGAGCGTGACGAAATGACCCCTTCCATTGAGGCTGCCAAAAAACTGGCCAAAATATTGGATGCTTCCGTAGGTTATTTACTCGATGAAACAGAACAATCGAACCTGTTCAGGGACAAGAAAATGTTGCAGCGCCTGCAGGACATTGCCAACCTGCCCGAAAAGGAAAAGGAAAGCCTGTTGACTACCATTGACCATTTTATTAAAGCATCTAAACTAAGCCTTATCTGATGAAAACACTTAATATCGCTGTTGTATTGTTGCTTGTTTTGTCCGCGTGCGACAACCCTAAGTCAATAAGGCATTTGTTCCGCGCCGCCAACAGGGCAAGCGAAATAGATGAAGGCAAAGAAAAAAAAAGCCCAAAAGATTATCTTATTTCATACGAACAGGCAAAAGATTCTGCCGGAAATACCGTTTTTACGGCCCTTTACACCTTGCCAAAAGACACCAATATGTTTTTCCTGAACCTCTCTTACAATATGCCCGAAAAACTGGGCTTTGATGGAAAAGTTGATTCCTGTACAGTAAATGCCTTCTTTTTTAAATCTGTTGCCGATACAGCTAGTAATAAGTTTGCTATTTCTAAGTCGTTCGGGTTTAAAAAAAAGGGAGGATTTTACAAAGTTGGAGAGTTATAGCTTACCTTCTTCCAGAGCTAAGGCATTCACCAAACTCTCCTGTTTCTGGGTTTAAAACCCTCCCTTCTCTCCATTCCCATCCAAACCCAATTGTAACAGAACAAACAATTTCGTCATAACTGTCTTTTGCCCACTGCACATTCTCAAAATATAAATAAACTGGATTAATAGTATCAGCTGTGACTCCATGTTTCTTAGCTAATTCTGACACAAGCTTAGGCGGTTTTAGTTGCAAGTGTATACTCCCATCTGCATTGTAGATTACTGCATTGTAAGGTGCCCGATAAACCGGATGCTTTATGGGATATATTGCCACTACTTTTCTTAGATCAGGCGTGGGACAGCCTATGATATTTTGTTCTTGCTCAAATAGATAAACTTCACTATCCCTATACTTCCATTTTATTCCTACAGTCTTGTTGTTAATATATTCTCTATATAGTTGTTCACTGACAAACTCAAAGATTGAATCTCCACGATTTGGAGAAATATTTGGTTTAAAGCTGTTTCTTTTTGCTGTCAAAAACTCAAAGTGCTCAATCATAAATTAAGTTTTATGCCGCCTTTGGGGCCTATTTCTTCTAAATAACTTTTCCAATTTTCACCTCTTAAATAATCGATAATCTCATATTGATGCCCACCTCCGGGAAGGGTTACGCCATTTTCAATTTGCGGTCCGATCAAACCACTTCTACATCTTAACGAAGATTTTACTTTATAGGCACGTAATGTCGGTATATCTGATGTTTTCTTCCAGGCTTCTTTCACAGCTAGTCTTTCTCTAAGCTCTTTAATTGTTGATATAGGATCTTTAGAGGCATATTGCCCAGGATTGGGCATGCCATTATTGAAGTCTTCTACAAAATAGATTACTTCAGCATTATTGCCAAGTACAACTTCATCTATTCGGGTTCCATTAAGGTAAGGTTGTCCATCTGCATCTTTTCCTTGACCATGAATTAAATAATCGTTTACTTCTTCTGCATCAAGAGCTTTTCTTTCTGCAAAACCTAAGTCTATTGAATATTCATCACCATCTTTTATAAGCCAATAGCCATTTTTCAATTCCTTTTCAACTGTTCCGTTATAGTGTGCTTGCCATTTTTTTACATTAAAGCTTCCATCAGTAATTTCTATAATTTCATCGCCATTAGTACTAAAAAACTTTATAGAAGTACCATCATCCAAATGTCTAACGCCTGCGCTTATTAATTCATCGCATGAGACTTTTATCACACCTGAAAGATTATCGGCATATTTATTTACAACTACAATCAAACCATTGTTAACTGTAAGCTGTGGTGTATTTGGATCATCAGCATCCAGCCTACGTATCCATTTATTACCATCCCTACGGTAAAACTGATAGCCCAAAGGTGCAACGGTAAGCTTTTCTATTTCCAGCCCCAAAGCATTCTTTTTCCAATCTTCGGCAATACCGGAAATGGCCTTTGCATAATTATTGTCAAAATCAGGTGTTTTGCTTACCAGGGTGGTATGTTCTGTCTGTTTTAAGGCTTCTTCGGTCTTATCTACAAGTCCTTCAACTGTTTTATACCTTTCCGGCCCACCAACAGCATTGATAACTTTTTTAGGGTCATCGGCATGGGCATTTTTAAACTTCCGCCACGAATCAGATAGCCCGCTTAAAACCTCCGGTGAATTTGTAAGGTTATCTGCCCCAAAAAGCAACAGGCCGCTCAATGCACTATATACCTTATATTTTTCTAGAAATTCTTGCCCGCCATCAAGCTCTTGGAGATCGTCTTCTACCAACGTTATCAAAATATCACTGGAGGTGATAACAACATCGGCGGTCATGGCTGCAAGGCGCAGCATTTTAATGGCTGTAGTACCATTTTTTATGGCTTTTATGGCCATGTTAAGCTCGCCTACGCCTATGCATAGCGAACCAACATCTATTACAATACCGGCAGTTGTTTTACCAACATCAACATTCCTTTTGGTGTTTAGCGCCATTAAATAAACCAAGGGCACAAACGTAATGTCGCTGCCATCATCACTTAATGTTTTCAGGTATTTTTCGCCCTTTGGAAACTTAACTGGCACGAATGTAAAAGGGGACAAGGTGTATTTATCCGATGTTTCTGCCCAGGAAGAAACACAGCCTGTGCCAGCCCCATAATACGAGGGGTAACAGGTAAATTCCTTTTTAAAACCTTGCAATGTAACTTTGCCTTCGGTGGCGAAATCAATTTTTACCTTGTCTGACCTGAACAAGTCGCCAACCCAAATAAACAAAGGGTCGCCCTGGATGCCGAAAGTGGCTGTGTTGTTTTTGGCCATGTGGGAAAGCAGCATAATAAAAGTAGAGAAATTGTCACCCCCGCCTTCATCGCCCATCCGGTTAAAGAGGGTTTTTAATAGGTCGTTTTGTGTGAGTTCTGTTAAGAACGCTGCTTGTTCTTTGGTGTCATTAATGCCGTAGATGATCCTGTTGGCCAGGTATTCCTGCCCTTTTCCAAAGAATCGGTTCCCATACATGGCATCTTCGCTTAACTTCTTGATTATGTGAATGCGGACTTCATAATCTATGTTTTTCGAATATTTTTCGACCAGCAGCCAGGCAAGGTCGGTCAATTTGTCCCGGTCTTTTTCTTCAAGGATAATCTTTTCAAGGTTTTTCTGGTTGTTGATGTAAGCTTCTAAGGCCTTTTCAAACAACTTGTAATCGTCAGGTGTGCCCCATAAATCAGGGTTTCCGTAATATCTCCTTGATCCTGCTTTGTTACAGTACTTTTCGTAATCTTTAAATAATGCGTCGCCCCCGCCTTCAATTGAACTGAGCAGGTTGGCAATCCTTAAAAGTGTTTCTTTATGTTCTTCGTGGTTGGCCTCTAAATGCCCTTCATAAAATTCTTTGGCATATTTATTAAGGCAGGCCGTATTGTCACCAACCACAACAGGTTCCTTACCATCTAAATTATAAGCCAATGGCTGGTTATTAAAAGTTCCTGTGCCACAATAACCTTCCTCTGAAATACCAGTTTTATCGCTTACTTCTGAATATATTATTTGATATAAGTCGATGGCACAATCAGATTTTTTGCCTAACAGCACACGGCTTTCTTCAGTTAATGTTTTTGTAACATCATCAACCCTACAATCGGGAATTTTCTTCGCTTCGTCTTTGTAGCCGATCCTGTCTTTAGCTTTTTCAGCATCGGGGTTTATTACTTGGGCATAACCTAAGAAATTTTTGCTTTTTCGTTTGAATACAGCAACATAAGTTTCATTCTCTTTTGTGCGAAAACCTACCAATGCCCCATCTGGAAAATCATCTGTATTACTAGTGAAATCCAATGTCTTTATATTAGATGGCAATGTATAAGGTTTCCCTGCGGGGGTAATACAAGTAATTGTGCCAGTTCCATCAAATCCGATTCCTTGCTCTTGTGCATCAGAGATAATAATGTCAAGGTCAATAGCCGCCCCTTCCTCTTCATCCTGCGCCCAGGCAAAGAGCGTGCTTTGAGGGTCATGTATCACGTCCCACTGGTATTTACTTGTGCATTGAGTTTTTTTCCTGCCATAGTTGCTATAAGCTACCTTTAGAGTAGGTGAAAAATGATCATATATAAGCTTTCTGCATCCCATTCAAAGCGCAATATACATAAAATATCACACATCTTTTTTTCAACTGAAAACACTTTAATTGAAGTGGTTGGATAATGATAAACGGCTCATAATGGTTGGTATAAGTCATTAAAACGCCCCATACCTTGGCATTATGAGCCATTTGGGCTGGTGCTTCTTGGATAGCTTGGTACTTGACTTTGGAGTATTTCAATTCGCTTGCAGCGGGCTTTTTCAATTGAAAAAAAAGATACAGGATTTACAACGACACCAACCCATATTATTTTCCCAAAAGAAAAAAGGAAAAAAAAGAAAGCCATCCATCAAGTGAAGGGATGCAAAGATGCAAGGGCGGTGAGGTACGAGCCGTTTATATACCCTTGCATCTTTGTCAGCCCGGAACTTACATTTGCTCTCTTTTTTATTCTTTTGGGCTAATAATCACCGCCACTTTAGGGGTGGTGGTCGGGGCTACGGAGGGTAAGACACTTTCAAAAGGTGCTTGCAAAGCTCCTTTTACCACTTCCAGGGCAGCAAACAGCTTTTTAAAAAACTTTGGTTTTCGAGGGTCGGCATTTTGAGCGGTTTTTTAATGGGCTGTTTGTCAAGGTCGGCGTGGGTCAGGGTGTGCAGGGAATGCGGCTATTTTGCATAATACTTGTTATAACTGACAGCTTTGGCTTTTGAGCGTTGGGTTTTCGTGTGGCTGCTCTTATAACTCGTATTATGTAACTTAGCTTGGGGTTTTATTTTTTGGCGTAGGTTTTTGTTCGTGTGTCGGGGCAGCTCTTTGATTTTTCTTTTTTACCGCTTAAAAATCATTTTCAATTGAAAAAGAAAAAGCAATGTGCTGCATGAGCGGTGGCACAAAAACTATGACGAAAAATAAAACAGAAGGGTTGGCGTAGCGGAAGGGCAAAAAAGACAGGGGGAGTTTTAATAAATACCTTTAAAAATCAATCAACTCCATTTATTAAAACGGCTGGGTTTTTTGCCCTGTGGGGTGCATGAGCTGTGGGTTCTTAGAGTTCCTGCCATCCTTTGAAGTCCTTAAAATCTTCAAAAGCTGTTTCCCATATATCGGCGGTTTCCTGTGCCTGGGTTTGTGGTATAAGTTCATAGTTTTGTAATTGTCGGTAGCCTTTGCCGTTCTTTCGGACAAGATTTAATTCGCACAGACCTTGTAATATGCGGTTGCAACTGGTCTTTGATTTTCCGGTAAGGGTTTGTAAATCTCTCCAATTGAAAGAAGAAGATAAACCAATTTCATCAACTAAGATTTGATAGTAATTTCTGATATTACCTGATATATCAAGCTTTTGGGCTGTAAACAATGGGCTGATAAGCATTAAAGCCGTGGCATAATCTTCTCTTTGGCTGATGTAGTTTCCTTCGCTGTCTTTTTGCCTGTATAGCTTATTGATAATGGTTAGTGAGTGAACAAGGGATTCAAAAAGGATTCTGATATCGTTTTGTAAAATGGTGTTGCTTTCTATTTCTGTGGTCGGGTCGTGTACCGTTGTTGCCTGTGGAAACAGGTTTTTAAGGGCGATTACTAAGCTTGTTATTTTTCGGTATCTGCATTCCATTTTTTTTAATTCTCTCTTTACACTTTTTTGGGACGCGGGACACCAGAGGGTATTTGTAGGACTGGCGTGGATTCTAGTGTCCCATCTGGCGTTTCAGTGGCTTGGGATGCCAGATTATTGATTTAAGTTATCTAACTGGTTATTAAGATATTCTTTGATTTGCTCACGCAGCTTTACCACATTGTCCCAATAGCTTATTTTATAGCGTAAGCCTTTGTTTTGGTAACCACCACTTATTGAGATATATTCCAAGTCAATAAGATTGTTTAAATAACGATGTATTGCAGAACGGCTAAGGTTTAAAGCTTGCCTGACTTCCCGTTGCGTAAACTCATAATTCTGCGGATTTTCCTTTTGTAAAATGTATTCTTTTAGTTCTTCAAAGAACTGCCGTAAACTTCCGTCCAGTTCGTCCACCTTCAAAAAAATACTGTCGAACATGATTTCTACGGCTATTTTTAAGTCCTCCGGTTCTGTGATTACCCTGCCTTGCCCGTCTCGTTTCCGTTGGTATTGGTGTATTAAGGTTACCTGCTTTACAAAGCTCAAAAACAACTCGTGTAAACGCCT
>Ga0207419_1002871_pt1 | contig 10815 bp, 5 predicted proteins | sample ElkSloMetagenome_4_FD_184723 | JGI IMG/M metagenome (GOLD analysis project Ga0207419, IMG submission 184723) | Hot spring microbial communities from Elkhorn Slough, Monterey Bay, USA - MD2A (version 2) | ecosystem: Environmental > Aquatic > Marine > Intertidal zone > Estuary: Microbial mat ... | reverse complement strand
GGTTAGCCATAATTTTTGAAGGTCGTGATGCAGCCGGTAAGGGCGGAGCCATAAAACGATTTGTAGAACACTTAAACCCAAGGAGTATGCGGGTGGTGGCGCTCTCAAAACCCACGCAAAAAGAACAAGGGCAGTGGTATTTTAGGCGCTACATTAAAGAACTACCTAACCCTGGTGAAATCGTGTTTTTTGATAGAAGCTGGTACAACCGGGCAGGAGTTGAACGCGTAATGGGTTTTTGTACAGAGGAAGAGTACAGAGAGTTCTTGAGGTCTTGTCCTGAGTTTGAAAGAATGCTGAAACGCTCGGGTATCATACTTATAAAATACTGGTTTTCTGTAAGCTATGATGAGCAAGAAGCAAGGTTGAGAGATCGGCTCAATAATCCGCTCAAACGCTGGAAATTTAGTCCTATGGACGTAAAATCGCGCATCAAATGGAACGATTATTCCAAAGCAAAAGATGAGATGTTTGCTTATACAGACACTAAGCAAAACCCTTGGTACGTGGTCAACTCAGACATCAAGAAGAAAGCTCGCCTAAACTGCATCAGCCATTTACTCAGTTTGATAGATTATGGTGAAATACCTTTCGACCAAATAGAATTACCAGAGAAAGACGATTCTAAAAAATACATCAGACCGCCAAAGTCCGATCAAAACTATATTCCTGAGATTTATTGATATAAAGTGAGTTGATTAGGCTTAAATATGATTTAAGCGTATTTTTTCAAAATACTAAGCCGAGTGTAATCATTTATTTTAGGAATATTTTACTTTAGGAATTACTGACTGATTACATTCGATCACAACTTCTTACAGAAAATGAAACTATTTAAATTTCTTTTAGCGCTCATTATAAATTTAGCATTGATCTATGCGCTAAGCACAAAATTTGGACAAATACCGTCTTTGGGCTATTTTCTGAGTCCAGCTACTGGCTTTTGGCAAAATGCCGAAACAGTTGGCAAGACCTTCGATTTTGACTTGGAAGAGGATATTCTCAAAGCCCCAGTTACAATAAAATACGATTCGTTCTTAGTGCCCCATCTATTTGCTGAAAATGACCATGACCTTTATTTTGCCCAAGGCTATATAACTGCCCGCCATCGCTTGTGGCAAATGGAGTTTCAGACCCATTTTGCGGCGGGTAGGATCAGCGAGATTGTCGGTGAACAGGCCTTGCAATTAGACAGAGAGTCTAGAAGAAAGGGCTTGGGACTGGCAGCCGAAAGAGCTGTTGGGATGATGGAGCAAGACGAAAAGGTGTTTGAAATGGTTTCTGCCTACTCAGATGGTGTAAACGCTTACATCAATTCTTTAGATGCTTCATCCTTACCTCTAGAATACAAATTACTTGGCTATAAGCCAGAAGCTTGGGCACCTATTAAAAGTGCGTATTTGCTCAAATACATGGCCAATGATCTAAGCTACCACAATGCAGACTTTGAGTACACCAATGCGGTAAAGCTCTTTGGTAGAAAAACCTTTGATTTTTTATTTCCTGATGTACATCCAGAACAAGAGCCCATTGTACAAAAAATCAATCAATGGGATTTTGAAAAGGTAGATACTGTTCAAGCACCAACCAAACTGCCTTTTGCTTCAGATGCGGTCAATGCTATTACTGAAGTTTATCGACCGGATCCTAAAAATGGCAGTAATAATTGGGCAGTTGCAGGGAATAAAACCCAGAGTGGCAATCCTATTTTATGTGGCGATCCGCACCTAGGTCTCAATTTACCTTCTATTTGGTTTGCCATGCAATTGTCTGCCCCGGGTGTAGAGGTAAAAGGAGTAACGCTGCCAGGCTCGCCTAACATTATTATCGGTTTTAATAAAGATGTGGCTTGGAGTGTAACTAATGCTTTGCGCGATGTGGTAGACTGGTATAAAATAGAATATACCGATAAAAGCAGGAGTGCCTACCTGCTTGATGGAAAAAATAAGCCGATAGAGTTTAGGATTGAAGAGATAAAGTTAAGGGGAAAGCCCTCATTTTATGATACCGTGGCCATTACCGATTGGGGGCCAGTAATGTACGATGAAAGCTTTCCTACTGATTCAAAAGAAGGCGCCTATGCTTTGCGCTGGATCGCACATGACCCTTCTTTAGAGGTAAAGACCTTTTATCTGCTCAACAGAGCTAAAAGTTATAAAGATTACAGAGAGGCTTTAACTTATTACAAATGCCCTGCCCAAAACTTTGTGTTTGCTTCTAATGAAGGTGACATTGCCATGGTGATACAAGGGAAATTTGCCAATAAATGGCCCGAGCAAGGCAAGTTTATTATGGATGGTACTACCAAGACTGCTGCGTGGCAAGATTACATTCCGATGGAGCACAATGTCTTTGAACTGAATCCCGAGCGTGGATTTGTGGGGTCTGCCAATCAGCATCCTGTAGATACTACTTATCCTTATTATGCCTATGCCCATTCTTACGAGTACTACCGAAACAGGCGTATAAACGATTTGCTCGATAGTTTAAACGGTATTTCCCTTTCTACGATGGAGGTCATTCAAAATGATAACTACAACTTGACCGCTGCTGAAAATTTGCCTTATTGGTTGGAGCAGGTTAACGGTCAGCTATCGGGGCAGGAAGAGCAAAAAGTATATAAATTGTTAAAAGCATGGGATTTTGTAAACTCTGTAGATGCAGAGGCTGCAAGTTATTTTGAAGCTTGGCAAGATGTATTGAGATACGATCTTTGGGATGAGTTCAGAAATGGACAAGATTTGGATTGGCCATCTACCTTTACGGGTTTCAAATTGTTAAAGCAGTATCCAAATAATGAGTTTATTGATGATAAGGGAACCAATGAAGTGGAAGATGCCCAAGCCTTGATTTACCGTGCATTTAAGAAAGGTATTGAAAGAGTAAATAAAGAGATTGAAGAAAAAGGCTTGGATAATGCCGCATGGTCGAAATACAAAAACACCTCTGTGGTACATTTGGCTAGGTTACCTGCCTTTAGTGAAAGTAATATTTCGATTGGTGGTAACCATAATATCATTAATGCCACCAGTGAAAGGCATGGTGCCTCTTGGCGAATGATTGTAGAACTCACCGAAAATGGACCGATTGCCAAAGGCATTTACCCCGGCGGCCAATCAGGCAACCCCGGCAGTCCTTACTATAAAAACATGATTCCTAACTGGGCTGCCGGCAACTATATTGATTTTGGTTTGAGAAAGGTAGGGGATTTTGAATGATTGCTCAACCATTGTCCGGATTTGTAATGCGAATGAGCGTGAAAAATCGTGATTGGTAAAAGCAATAAGTACATTAAAAATGCCCTTCTATTCCCACCTTGTTCTATCCATCGTCCGAATTTGTGATACGGATTCGTTGAGGGTAGCATTTTTAATTCGAAAGTTTCAGCGATGATTTGTGATGGCTTGGTGCAACGCAGACATTACAAATGCATCCATCGTCCGAATTTGTAATTCGGATGAGTTGAGAGCAGCATTTGTAATGCGCTAAGAAAAATGCCATTTTTAAAACGTTGTCGTTATTGAAGCCATAATAACAGAAATATTGAAAATACAATGGCTGGTGATAGATATAGAATTCAAGATTAAGAGGGTATATACTTTTGTACTTTTACCGTAGTGAGATGGATAGATATCTTTAGCAGAATGGAATACAGAGATATTATAGTCGACTCTTTAAATTACTGTATAGCACAAAAAGGTTTCAAAGTATTCAGTTGGGTAATCATGACAAACCATGTTCATATCGTTGCACAAGCTGTCGGTAAATATACCTTTTCAGAGGTTTTAAGGGACATGAAAAAGTTCATTACCAAGAGAATAATTGATGTTATTGAGCACTCGAACGAAAGTAGGTGCTTATGGTTGCTAGATACCTTTTCATTTGAAGCTAAAAAGGCAAGGAGATGGAAGTATTTTAAGCTTTGGCAAGATGGAAATCACGCCATAGAAATAGATAGCAACATAGACATATTTCAAAAAAATAGACTATATCCACAACAATCCTGTTCGTGCAGGTTGGGTAGATAACATAGATGATTATCGGTACAGTAGCGCAAGAGACTACACTGGTAAGAAAGGCTTGGTTAATATTTAAGTAATTGAATAGGGCATTACAAATGCCCTTCTCTTTGCACCCTCATTGCAAATGAGGGCGATTTTCCGTAGGCCCATCTTCTGTCCAACGTTTACCATCTTCTGGATTTATAATTTGGATGCGTTGAGGGTCGCATTTTTAATGCGAAAACCGCATCTTTAAGCCAAGATATTTTAACTAAAATGTGAATAGTTTACTACCTTTAATCCATAAGGTTGGTAGGGCCATAACCGATTTTATTTAGCTAAAATCAAAATATTTTTTGTATTTGTTTCGTAACAAACAACTATAATTACATTTCAGCATAATCGAAACAGAGAAATATTTTTTTACCTAAAAGCAAAACCATGGAAGGCATAAGTTTTATTACAGATAAGCTTGGCAATAAAAAACAAATAGTAGTGGATCTGGACATGCACGCCAGACTACTTAAAAAACTCTTCAGAAAGCTGGACCTCACTATGGACATTTACGATGAGCCTTCACCAAGAAATTTATTTGTTAACGATGGGGGCGGGCTTGAAGCGGTTAAAGTTTCCCAAAAGCAAATAGAAGAAGTAAGAGCTCAAAAGAAAGAGGAAATAGCCAAAGAGGAAGAACAAGAAATCCATACTACCAAATTTAAGCAGCCTATGAGTGTGCTTACTGCCATGTCTCTTCAAGAGCAGGAAAAAACACTAAAGATAGAAGCCATTTTAGATAAAGCACATACCTTTATGGGTACTCCTTACCAGTTTGGCGGAGATTCGCCCGCGGGTATGGACTGCTCGGGTTTCACATTCGTTACTTTTAAAGCTGCAGATATTGAATTGCCTAGGGTATCTAGGCAGCAGGCTTTAGTAGGCAACAAAATAGAACCTGAAGAATTAAAACCTGGTGATTTGGTATTTTTCGGTACAGGTATACCTAATAGAGTGAACCACGTAGGAATAGTCGCTAAAACCGATGACCCACAAGATATTAAATTCATTCATGCTTCTAGCAGCCAAGGGGTAACAGTGTCTTCTTTAAATAGAGGCTATTGGTCTGGAGTGTTTATTAAAGCCAAAAGGGTAGTTTAAGAATAAATACTTAAATTTTTTAGAAGAAAATTCTATTAAAAATAGGCAAGTACTATTTTTACTTTTTTGTTTGCCACAAACTTTATATGAAAGAACTCGATCAGCAACAAGACTTTTTTTGGTCAATTAACGAAGCGTACGTTCACGACTACAAATTCTTTTATCGATATTTTAATAAATTACCTAATGTCTGCGAAATAAGGGGACTTAAGCTACAAAAGGCCATTAATGTTTTTGAGGGTATTTATAAAGATGAGGTAAAAGAAAAGTACTTTAAAAAGTACTATAATTACAAAAGTAAAAAGTCTGAATACGAAGAGGTGTTTTTTATTTTAAAAAATAACTTAGTAGTGGCTTTTAACGACCATCATATTTGCCGTGTAATGAGTGTTGGGCACGATACAAGTGAGTTTGAGAGCATCGCTACGCATTTAAAAAAATGCCGCTTAAAACGCGGTAAAAAACCACATCAGATGAATCTGATCACCATGCATCATGGTAATCTAGATTTGAGCGTGATTGATATCAACAAAACCCAACTTGACATTCCTACACATTATAACGATGATTTTTTGCCCGTACACGAGTTGATTATCGATCGCCTCAATAACAAAAACGATAAAGGCATCGTATTGCTTCATGGCTTACCCGGTACCGGTAAAACCACTTACCTAAGGCATTTGATGGGTATTATCAAGAAGAGAATGACCTTTGTGCCACCCAATGTGGCAGCAAATATGGCCAATCCAGAGTTTATTAATATTTTGGTAGATAATCCTAATTCTGTGCTGATCATAGAAGATGCCGAAAACATCATTGTAAACAGGGCCAATGCCTCGCACTCTGCGGTGTCTACCTTGCTAAATGTAGCAGACGGCCTGCTTTCTGACTGCCTCAACATTCAGATCATCTGTACATTTAATGTGCCTATTTCTTCTGTAGATGATGCTCTATTGAGAAAAGGCCGCCTCATTGCCAAATATGAATTTGGAAAGCTCGAAGTGCCTAAGGCACAGGCATTGTCAAATCAGCTTGGCAATAAAGTAACCATTCATGAAGAAATGACCTTGAGCGACATTTACAATCAGGCGCATCCAGATTTTAATAAAAAAGAGCAAAAGCGCATTGGCTTTTAAAATAAAACCTTGTTACTATTTGATAAATTTAATTCGACTATTAATTCACAATACTCACTTTTTAAAATGAAAAAACTACTATTTACAAGCTACATCTTTTTACTGTTGGCGGGTCTTACTGCTTGCTCTGAGGAACAAAACGAAGAGGCTACTGATACAGCAGCTACTCAAGAAGAAAATACAGAAAGCAGCGATTGGCTAACACTAGATCGCAGCGCTTGGAGAAATTACAAGGCAGACACCCTCTCTGAACTTTGGGTGGCGGGCGATACTTTTTCTTTACACCTGACTGAAAGAGGCGGGGGCGATATTATTACCAAAGAAAAGTTTGAGAACTTTGAATTAGAACTAGATTGGTTGATTGCAGAAGGTGGCAACAGTGGCGTATTTTTTAGAGTGATTGAAGCCGATAGCCTTAACGCTGTGTACTACTCAGGACCCGAAATGCAAGTGTTGGATGACGAGCGCCACCCCGACGCAAAAATAGTGACGCACAGAGCAGGAGACAATTATGATTTACAGTCGGTTTCTGAAGAGACCGTAAATCCTGCTGGACAGTGGAATTCTGCTAAATTGGTAGTGAACGAGGGCAAAGTTGAACATTGGCTCAACGGCAAAAAAGTAATCGAATACGAAATAGGCAGTCCTGAGTGGCAAGAGCAGTACAATAGTAGCAAATTTGCGGAGTGGTCAGAATATGCCAAGCATGCCAATGGCCATATAGCGCTTCAAGATCATGGAGATAAGGTTTGGTTTAAAAATGTAAGAATTAAAAGGCTATAGTTTTTTAACTAGCTTATAAAATTTAGCCTATGCTCTGTGCATGGGCTAAATTCATTATAGCCCTTTAATTGTCATTCATCCTACCATTTACTATCTTAGGCTACCTTACTCAATGACCAGCTTTATTCAAAAAAATCCAATCTCGATTGTATCTTTTGTATAGTTGTGCATTATATCAATAACGCCATCCATACATACCCAATCTTTTTAATTTTATTTTAAACTACATAGTTTATGCAAAAGGCATGGATGGCACCTTTTATATGTGTGCTCTTTTTTATCAATTTCAATATAAATCCCATTTTTGCTCAAAATACCTATCAGAGCACTAAAAATATCGGTGATGTTTTAGAAAAAGCAGTTGCGGGTGTTGTAACCGTTGCGGTATTTAAAACCGATTTTGCCAACCGCTTATTGGGGATGCGATCAGAGACCAATGCCGAGATAGACAGTTTGCTACAAATTGCTTATGGTAGAGCTTTGGATATGGCAGGGGCCAAGGGCAGGGGCTCCGGTTTTGCAATTGCTTATGCCGGCGAAAAGTACATAGTGACCAATGCACACGTAATAGACAATGCAGCAAACAGCCAAGGCAGTCTTTACATTTACAGCATTGCCCAAAACAGATACGAGGTTGAGGTAATTGGGGGAGATACTTTTTATGACATCGCAGTGCTAAGATTTATAGATGAGCCAGGCAGCGAAATCATTCCCATATTATTTAATGAAGGACCGGTACCCAAACTTGGAGAAAAAGTTTTTGCCATTGGCAATCCTTTGGGTGAATATCCTTTTACCGTAACAGATGGAATCATCAGCGCCAAAAACCGGGTTAGGGGCGGTATTACTGGTAAATTTGGCTTTTTACAGTCCTCGGCAACTACTATTTGGGGCAACAGTGGCGGCCCTTTGGTAAACGAGCTAGGTAAAGTCGTGGGCATCAATTCACAAATCGCTCCTTTAACCGATTACGAAGGCACTAAATTTTTGCAACCTCAGATCAACTTTGCACTAGAAGCCCATTTAGCAGAAAGGTTGGTAAAAGATATTATAGACAGAAATGGCCGAGTACAACGTGCTTACTTTGGCATAGAACTCTCCCAGGATTATGATGTGATCAAAACCAAAAGTGCGCAACAACAACGTGAAGCCGATGTGTATCCCATCTTTACGGGTGCCATTTCTGGCTCTCCTGCAGATTTAGGAATAGATGAGAATCTTAAAGGCGCTGCGGTAATTGAAATCAATGGCGAAAAAGTGAGAAATTTGGAAGAAGCCCTAGGTGCATTTGAGATGAGTAGGCCGGGGCAAGCGATTGAGCTTACTTTTAAACAAAATGGGCAGATTACAAAGACCAGTCTTGAAGCAGGGGCACTCAAAACTATAGAGTTAATAGACATTGCCAAACATGCAATTATTTCTCATGGGGGCGATATGGTATTGAATGAAGAAAGCGCTACCACCATGATATCATTTCCTGTGGGCCGTATTTACAGAGAAAAAGACGGCAAATATTTTAAAACAGTTTCTGAAAAAGGGGAGGGATTGAGGTTTTATGATGTGCTTTCAGCTGGATTGGTTACTGGTGCCCGAAGGCAAAATATGTGGAAAATACTCAGACCAGAAGAAATGGGCGCAGCTATAAAAATGGCTGCACTTTCTGGAGTAGTAGACTTTACAGGCTTTGAGCAATTGAGCGGAGAAGATTTTTTACCCGTGGGTCAAATGCAGCAATTTCGGCTTAACTTATCCGATAACCCAAAAAAATTAAAGAAAGTACTATGGTATTGATTAAAAAGATAGGCCTTTCGGCTTTAATCCTGTGTGTTTTCAAGGTTGCTTTGGCAAAAAGTCCTGCTTTTATTCCAGAGAAACCACCCAAACGCCATGCTTTGGTAATTGCTGTAAGTGATTACCCCCAAGAAACGGGGTGGAGCAAAATCAATTCTGTAAATGATGTACCGCTTGTTACTGCTGCTTTGCAGTACCATGGCTTTGAAAACATCTATACACTAAAAAATGCAGAAGCCACCAAGTCAGGCATACTGCAAGCCATTAAAACAAAATTGCTCAATAAGGTTTCACAAGGCGATGTGGTGGTCATACACTTTTCAGGACATGGTCAGCAAATTTATGACGACAACGGCGATGAATTAGATGGTTTTGATGAAGCACTTGTACCTTACGATGCTCATATGAAATACCAATTAGGTGTGTATGAAGGCCAAAAACATATTCGGGATGATCAAGTAGGAGCGCTGTTGCAGCAAATTCAGCAAAAGCTAGGAAAAGAGGGTAATTTAATGATGGTGGTCGATGCATGTTATTCTGGCACGATATCTAGAGGTACTGACTTTGCCGAATCGCGCGGGACAGACGACAAATTGATGCCTACCAATTACATTGCTAAGCTTAATCCAGAAAACGGTGGTGGGTTAGACGCATTAAGCAGGGGAAAAGACGACGGGATGGCCCCGTTGGTCGTCTTTAGCGGAGCAAGACAAAATCAAAAAAACTACGAGACTTATGACGACTTTAACAATCCGGTTGGCTCATTATCTCTTGCTTTAAGCAAGAACTTAATGCAAGTGGCTCCAAGTACCACTTATAGAGAGCTGTTCGACATGGTAAAAGCAGATATGGCAGTAAGCTCGCCCATGCAAAGCCCACAATTAGAGGGCAATGGCCTAGACCAAATGATTTTCAGTAAAGAACGCAACGAATTTGGGAATTACTTTATACCTGAGAGATACGTAAATAAATTAGAAGTTGAGATACCTGCAGGTACTTTAGCAGGCCTTCATCCCGGTTCTAAGGTAGCTTTTTATAATTTTAGAGGAGATGACAATGAGCCAAAAGCATATGGTGAAGTAAAAAAAAGTAGCACGCTTGGCAGTACGATTGTACTCGATAGAGGAATGAGTAAGCGTTCTGCCTTAAAATCTAAAGTAAAAGTTACAGATTATGCCATGCGTGGCCTTGAGGTGCACGTAAAAGTTGAAATTTCAGATCAAAACATAGATCAAGCGGTAGAGGCCTTTTTAAAGCAGAATGAATCCATTCAATTAGTCCAAAGCTTCCCTGATTTAATTGTGTCAGACTTGAGTTTTGAACAAGCCTCAGCAAGGGGAGATGAGATAAAGGTTTACAACCACATGGGTTTGATCATTGAGCGCTTAGCGGTATTCGATAGTCCCCAAGAATATGCACGAGAGATACAAAATAAAATAAATCAGTACGCAGTGGCTACTTATATAAGTAGGTTGCAAGACATTGAGCCTGACGAGACTTTTGGAGTAAATCTTGAAATAGTGCCCATAGATTATGACATGAGGTCTGGTAGGGCAGTTTTTACAGCCGAGAGAGATGCCGCTCAGTATTCTGATGCTGCTGGTAATGTGCAATTTCCTGAGGGACAGGCTTTTGCGTTTAGGGTAAATAATTTTGGTAGAAATGATGCCTACTTTAATATTTTAGAAGTAGACCCACAAGGGGAAATATCCTTGCTTTTGCCCGTGAAAGAAATCACACATACAGAATTGTTCGTAGAGGGCGGAAAGAGCCATTTTTTTAATCAACCACAATATCTTTTTGGCTTTAGTGGTCCGGTTGGTTCTCATGTTATTAAGGTAATCGCCTCTGATAAACCTTTTGATCTAAGGCCTGTCATCAATTCAGTCAATTCAGGTGGTCGTTCGGGTCGTTCTGATGGAGATCCCGTACAAACGCATTTGAGCGAT
>Ga0207419_1002870_pt1 | contig 10816 bp, 7 predicted proteins | sample ElkSloMetagenome_4_FD_184723 | JGI IMG/M metagenome (GOLD analysis project Ga0207419, IMG submission 184723) | Hot spring microbial communities from Elkhorn Slough, Monterey Bay, USA - MD2A (version 2) | ecosystem: Environmental > Aquatic > Marine > Intertidal zone > Estuary: Microbial mat ... | reverse complement strand
AAATTTGTTATTTAAGAAATTTAATTTCTGTCGAGCGCCCCGAAGCTTCGGGGGAACCGCTGTACAAGGTTTTGCAGACCTCTGCCTAGCCACTCGGCCACGACACCCTAATTTTATTTAGAATTACAAATTTATAAAATATATCTGTATGTAAAGTAAATTTTACTCTATTTATGAATCTATTCTTTTCTTTGATAACGTTTTTCTAGTATGTTCGATAATACTTCAGGATTATCAATTACTTTTTGAATAAATGTTTTGCTTCAAATGATTTAAAGTACTCCTTAAATAATGGTCTTGAGAAAGATCAATTTAACAAATTAACACTTGTTAGTTAACTTTTAACCTTTCTTAGATTATTTTTGAAGCAAATAACTATTTAAATGAAGCGAAGACTATTATTTCTGCTGTTAACTATTACTAGCATTTCATTTTCTCAAAATCACTTATCATCAATTAACAACTATTTCGATACAGAAATTGACCAATTTGAGTTTGATAGAAATGACATTACCGATATTAGAGTCACAGATAATTCTTATTCAAAAAGTATGGATTTGGAGTTAGTCTATACTCAACAACAATTTCAAGGCATTCCAATTTACAATGCTATCGGAACCTTTGCAATTAAAGAAGGTAGAGTTGTTAACTTTGAAAATACTTTTGTTGCAGCACTTTCCAGCAATATACAGAATACATCCTACAGTTTAGAAGCGCAATCCGCAATAGAAGCAGCTCTTGAACATTTAAATATTGATTTACCTTCGGACATAGAACTTGTTGAAACTAAAAATACAAATTCATTTGTTTTTAAGTCAGCGAGTACATCAGTTGAAGTAATACCTGTAGAGCTAATTTACGCTCCCAATCAAAATCAAAAATATAGACTTGCCTGGAATTTAAGTATTTTGACCTCTGATGAATCAGATTGGTGGAATTTCTCTATAGACGCTAACACCGCTGAGGTACTTGTCAAAGAAAACTGGATGTTAAGTTGTAATTTTGGGCATAATCATAACTATTCAAATACAAAAAGAAGTTTTAAAAAAGATTCTTTTGTTGAGACCCTAAGCACCACCAACGATGGATCAAGTTATAGAGCTTATCCGCTTGGAGTTGAATCACCAAACCATGGCAATCGAGTGCTTTTGAATGAACCAGCAGATCCTGTAGCATCACCATTTGGCTGGCACGATACAGACGGAATCCCGGGTGCAGAATTTACGATTACCAGGGGAAACAATGTTATTGCCAGTGAAGATAGAGACGCTGATAATATTCCCGGATATTCACCGGATGGTGGCGCTAATTTAGATTTTGACTTTCTATTGGATCCTAACATTCCGCCAGAATTCAATGAAGATGCAGCCATCACCAATTTATTTGTTTGGAATAATTACACGCATGATGTTTGGTACCATTACGGATTTGATGAAGAATCAGGTAATTTTCAGGAATTTAACTATACTGGTTTAGGTGATGGAGGAGATATTGTTGTAGCCGACGCACAAGATGGAGGTGGTTTAAATAATGCTAATTTTGGCACTCCGCCAGATGGCTTCAACCCAAGGATGCAAATGTTTTTATGGTCACCACCCGGACCACCTGCAGATCCTTTAACTATTAATACACCCGCTGATATCGCTGGAGACTATTCAGGACTTGAAGCAATATTTGGACCTGGATTATCACCAACACCGATTACAGCAGATTTGGTCTTAGTAGAAGATGATAACAGTATTTCTATATCTGCAGATCCTCATAACGCCTGTGATCCTATAATCAATGCTAATGAAATTAATGGTAAGATAGCCGTAATAAATAGAGGTGAATGTCCTTTTGTTGGCAAAATAGAAGCAGCACAAAATGCTGGTGCTATAGCGGTTATCATGATAAATAATGTGCCTGGAGCTCCAATTAATATGGGTGGAACGGGACCTAACATAACCATTCCTTCGATTATGATTTCACTCTCAGATGGAACACCTATACTAAACAAGCTTCAAAATAATGATATAATCAATGTGACACTTGTTAACAATGGCCCATATGAAATTGACGGTGATTACGATAACGGAATAATTGCTCATGAGTACGGGCATGGAATATCAAATAGGCTTACAGGTGGTCGTAATCAAGTAAATTGTCTTTTTAATGATGAACAAATGGGTGAAGGCTGGAGTGATTGGGTTGGTCTTATGATGACAATGAAGCCCGGAGATACAGGAACGCAAGCCAGAGGTTATGGCACTTTTGCAATTAGTCAACCTACTTCTGGCACAGGCATCAGACCTGCTCCATATTCTACAGATTTTAATATAAATCCAGCCACATATGATTTAACAAACAATGGAGGGATTTCTCAACCCCATGGCATTGGCTTTGTTTGGGCTACCATGCTCTGGGATCTTACTTGGGAGCTAATTGATGAATATGGTTTTGATCCTGATTTTGTAAATGGCAACGGAGGAAATAACTTAGCAATGCAGCTGGTTCTCGATGGCATGAAGCTGCAGAGCTGCAACCCAGGTTTCATAGATGGCCGTGATGCTATACTGCAGGCAGATATGATTGCTAACAATGGCGCCAATCAATGTTTTATTTGGAAAGTGTTTGCAAACCGAGGTTTAGGGTTCAGTGCAGATCAGGGTTCAACTTCTGACCGTTTTGACCAAACCGAAGCTTTCGACCTTCCTTCTGATATTACACTACCGTGTTCAACCTTCTCTAATGAAACTTTTATTGAAAACAATCTTAAAATCTATCCCAATCCGGCTCAAGATGTCCTCAATATTAAAGGTGTAGTTGGAGTAGGAAATGCTAATTTAAAAATTTATGATTTAAATGGAAGATTAATCATAAAACAAGCCTTCAATTTTGAAAATGATCAGAATATAAATGTATCGGAATTTGAAAATGGACTTTATATCGTAAAAATTGAAAATTCAAGAGTGAATTTCTCTAAAAAATTGATTATCAACTAACGAATAATCATAAAATATTTATACAAAAAAGCTGAATTCATCAAAATTCAGCTTTTTTTGTTGTCAGAAACTTAGAAAAATGCTTGAGCTAAACTCTGTTTATTTTAATTACCAAAAATCTTTCAGAATAAAAGACATATCTTTTAAACTTGATCAGGGTGAATTTCTAGGCATCATAGGTGAGAGTGGTTGCGGAAAAACAACCCTTCTCAAACTTATTTTTGGTGAAATAGAACCTATAAACGGGCATATTTTATGGTATGGTAAAAAAGTACTAGGTCCATCTGAAAAATTAATTCTTGGGCATGAAGAATTTAAGTATGTAACTCAAGAATTTGAGCTCATGCCATATATTAGTGTCCTTGAAAATGTAATAAAACCACTTTCCAGACAATATTTAGAAGACAATGTAAAAAGAGCTAAAGAGTTACTAGAGGTTTTAGGAATTCAAAAACTTGAAAATAAAAAGGTCAAAAATCTAAGTGGAGGACAAAAACAACGTGTAGCCTTAGCTCAAGCCCTGGCTAAACAACCAAAACTTATTTTACTGGATGAACCATTTTCTCATGTGGACAACTATCAAAAAAATAAACTTAGGCGTGAACTATTTCACTTTTTGAAAAAGGAAAATATATCATGCATTGTCGTCACCCACGATGTTCACGACATCTTGCCATTTTCTGACAGAATAGCCGTACTCAAAGACGGTAAAATACAAAGAATAGATTCCCCGGAGAAAATTTATGAAACACCAAAATCAGACTATATTGCTGGACTTCTAGGTGATTTTAATAAATTGAACGCAGATTTGATGGGTATAGAGTCAAATACAGTGGAATTGATCATTTATCCTCAGGATTTGAAAGTAATCCAGAATAAAACAGAAGATTTAAGGATATTGAATCAATATTTTTTAGGTGACCATTATAAAATTGAAGTAAATTGGCATGGGAAAAAATTGATAATACAATCAAACACTAAACTAGATTCCTCTAAACCTTATACTCTAAATTTTGATTTTGAGTCTATCAAACAAAGAAATGGCTTAAACTAAATTAAGACTTAATAATTTTTGGCTATTAATTATTTGTATATCAGTAATAAATAATTTAAATTAGTAATTGTTTATTAGTAACTTTATGACAAAGTTTGGTGAAATAATAGATTTAGAAGTCCCTGTTTTACTTAATTTCTTCACAGAATGGGATGAAAACTGTCAACTTTTACATCCAGTCTTGAAAGACGTTGCAGCTGCCATAGGTGATAAAGCAAAGGTTATAAAGATAGACGTAGATAAAAACCAAGAGTTGGCTGAAGCTCTTAGAATAAAAACCTTACCAACATTTGTTATTTATAAATCTGGAGAAATGATCTGGAGACAAACTGGTTTTATGGAAGCCAGCGATATTCTTTTAAAGCTTAAAACGGAGCATTAAAACTTACTTTTCTCTTTCAATGACATAATCAACCATATCTACTAAGGATTCCTTGTATTCAGACTCAGGGTAAGTTTCCAAAATTTCTAAAGCTTGCTTTTGATAAGATTTCATTTGCTGTATAGCATAATCTAGCCCACCATTTGATTTCACAAACTCTATGACTTCTTTTACTCTTTTTTTATCCTTATTATGGTTCTTAACTGAATTGATGAGCCAATTTCTGTCTTTTTGGTTTACAGTATTCAATACAAAAATCAGAGGTAGCGTCATTTTCTGTTCTTTGATATCTATGCCCGTTGGTTTGCCGATTTTTCTTTCTCCATAATCAAACAAATCATCTTTTATTTGAAAAGCCATTCCTATCAATTCACCAAATTTTCTAAGTTTTTCAATGTGGGAAGAATTTGGTTTTACAGCTGCAGCTCCCAAGCTACAACACGCAGCAATAAGAGTTGCAGTTTTTTGTCTAATGATATCATAATAAATGTCTTCGGTGATGTCAAGCTTTCGAGCTTTCTCTATTTGTAGTAATTCTCCTTCACTCATTTCCCTTACCGCTATAGAAATAATCTTCAAAAGATCAAAATCATCGTTATCTATGGATAGAAGGAGACCTTTTGATAACAAATAGTCTCCTACCAATACTGCAATTTTATTTTTCCAAAGGGCATTTAGAGAGAAAAAACCTCTTCGAGTATTAGAATCATCTACAACATCATCATGAACTAATGTCGCCGTATGTATAAGTTCTATTACAGAAGCACCACGATACACGCGGTCATTAACTTCGCCATCAGAAACCATCTTAGCGACAAGAAAAACAAACATTGGTCTCATTTGCTTTCCTTTCCTATTTACTATAAAGTGGGTGATTTTATTTAGAAGAGCAACCCTTGAAGACATGAATAAGGAAAACTTTTTTTCAAAGAGTTCCATTTCATGGGCTATAGGCGCTTTAATTTGAGATACAACTTTCACAAAGTAGTTTTAAAACCTTAAAATTAATACTAAATTTTTCAATATGCTTTCGATTTGTTTATATTTACATATTGTTAATATTAAAATTTAAATTATGAAAAAAATTACTTTTATCTTTATTTTGCTGATAGGCATTGTTGGTTTTGCTCAACAGCAAGTTTATTTTACAGATTTTACAGACGATACTTATCCAGGATGGATATTTTACGACGAAGATGGTGATGGCAATAATTGGGGTGACCAAAATCAAATTGAAGATGGTATGGGAGGATTTATTACACCACCTTCATTAATTTCAAGATCATGGCAAGGAAGTCCTCTAACACCAGATAATTGGGCAGTATCTCCAGCCATCGATTTGACTAATGCCTCTGGTACAATAGATTTAGAGTATATCACTCAAGTTGCTGCACAAAGTTGGGATGAAGAGAAATATTCTCTGTACATTTCTACTTCAGATGACATAAATACTTTGACTACCCTAACGGCAGATTTTACTGAAACTCTTGGAGATGCAGGGGACACTGGAACACCAGTTACACACAACTTTGACCTTTCTGGATTTGCTGGACAAACTGTATATGTCGTTTTTAGACATTGGGATTGTACAGATGAAGACTTTTTAGCCATACACTCTGTAGAAGTTACTGCTCAAACATTAGATGTTGACACCTTCGAAGCTTCAAACTTTAACTATTTTGTAGATTCAAGAAACACTTTGAACCTTTCTGCTAATCAAGCTCTTGACGAAGTTAGTTTACATAATTTATTAGGTCAAAATGTATTAAGCCAAAAATTAGGCTCAAACAACGAAAGTATAGACCTTAATGGTTTAACTAGCGGTGTTTACTTAACCAAAGTTCAGATAAACGGAAGTTCTAAGACGTTTAAAATTGTAATAAAATAGTCGTTACTTCAAGTTATAATCAAAGCCATCTTTTAGAGGTGGCTTTTTTATTTGTATAAACCATTGGATTGTGAAAAAGTAAACATCGAAATTTTTGAAAGCCATCCTTTAAAAAAAATTAAATATATTTACTACTTACCAAAATAATAACACATGAGAAAAATTACTTTTATTCTATTTATGCTGGTAAGCATAAACTTTTACGCACAATGTCCAATACCTGCGACATCTTTTGTTGGTGATTACAATATCACACAAGTTACATCAAACAACACTTTTTTGGATGTACCGTCTTTTAATACACAAGTTGTTTCTTTAACTGTTGGTGCCTCAACGAATGCCAGAGAATTTTCTGCTTTATATGCCGAAGATCTTGGTGTTCCAGACCAAACTCCAACGGTAGTGAGCTTTACACTCGATTGCCCAAATGGCAGCGATGTAATTGTAGATGCTGGAATAAATACCTTTTTAGCTTGTGGGCCAGGAATTCCATCAATTACATTAGGTCCTGCAGCCACGACAGGCGTCTTTGATGAAAATGATGACAGTAGTTTTACCCTTATTTTAGAGGAGTTTGAAACTTTAGGTGGCTGTATGACAACGCCAAGAACTGTTGAATTTACCTTAACTAAAGCCTCATGTGCTGCCCCTCAAATGGTATCAGTTTCAAATATAACTAATACTACAGCTGATGTGAGTTGGACAAACCCTAATGGAGGAGGAACAACTTTCGATGTTGAGTACGGCATTCAGGGATTTGCCCTTGGTACAGGAACTACTATATCAGGAATTTCTGGCTTATCAACTCAAATGACAAACCTACAACAAGGAAATTTTTATGACGTTTATGTCACCTCAAATTGTGGTTCAGACTCGAGCATTCCAGCAGGTCCAATTGAATTTTTGGTTCCATCTGATTGTGCAAGCATTTATTCTGGTTTTCCTTTTGTAGAAGATTTTGGAAGTTCAGCTGATTTTGCAAGCTGCTATACAGTTATAGATGAAGATGCCAATGGAACAGGATGGATCCAGCAAGAATTAGAATTGTCTCCTGGAAATGTTCAAACATTTTCAACAAATGGATTGAATGCAAGCACAAAAGAAGATTACTTATTCACTCCTGCATTCTCACTGACTGCTGGTAATACATATGACTTTACTTTTAGATTCAACGGTGCAGATGCAGCTAACGGATTAGCAAATGAAGATTTAGAAGTATTAGTTGCTCAAGGAACTACTGTTGCAGATGCTAATGCAGGTACATCAATTTTTACACAAACAGGTATCGTTCAGACAGGTGCTTTTGCAGATGTAGAATCGCAAGCATCTACAGGCTCTGGTTCATTTACGCCTAACGTCACAGGGGATTACCATTTTGTATTCAAAAGTACAGGCTCTCCACTAGCTGGAGCTGCCACTACAGGATTTTTACTTGTATTCGACTACAACTTAGATGAGACTCTATCGACAGATGTATTCGAGACCTCAAATTTTGATTATTTTGTAGATAGTAGAAATACATTAAATCTTTCTGCTAATCAAGCCATAGATAATGTAAGTTTACATAATCTATTAGGTCAAAATGTAATAAGCCAAAAATTAGGCTCAAACAACGAAAGTATAGACTTAAATAGTTTAACAAGTGGTGTTTATTTGACCAAAGTTCAGATCAATGGAAGTTCTAAGACTTTTAAGATTATTGTTAAATAAATAATTAAACAAACTGTCTCATGTAATTTAAAATGTCATTCTGAGCGCAGTCGAAGGATCTAAGTTAAATCAAGACATTTCGACTCCGCTCAATGTGACATTGTTATAAAAATTAAAGGTTTGAAGCCAGTTGGTTAGTTTTTTAGTATGTTATCACGCCTTGGAATTGTGAGGAACTCGGTTTGTCTTCCATTTAAATAAATTACATTTTTTCCATCAAAATATGCTCCTTCCTCTAGCATTACCCTAAAGATTTTTTTCCATTCTTCAATATAAACTTCTGCATTGAGTTCTATCGCATAAGCTGTTCTGGCATTTAGCGAATACTCGCCGGAACCTGAGATAAATTCCTGATTATCCCATAGGCCAATACTTGGTCCGGCGGCGTGACCATGATAACCAAGCGGATGACTATAAATGGTCCCTTTTATATTTTCTTTTTTCATTTGTTCTATGGATAATTTCAGTATTTCATTTCCTGTTCTATTGGTTTTAAAATTAGAGGTTAAAATATCTTGTAATCTATTTCCAATCTTTAATGCATCAGTTAGGTATTCTGGAGTTTTGTCTTCTCCAGGCTTTAAAACATAGGCAAGCTGCTGGGTATCTGTATTTAGCCTTAAATATGTTATTCCAACATCTACATGAATAATGTCTCCTGGCTGTATTATATCTTCACCAGGTTTTTTGTCAAAAGTTCTCAAATGCTCTTTGCTCTCTTCATCTGGCCTTTGTACATCGACAATCGGATGAAACCACGTCTCTAAACCTAAAGATTTTATTTTGTCTCTATACCACCAGATTACATCAGAAGTTGAAGTAACACCCGGAGTAATAACCTTTTCGGAGAGACCTTCATGTATGATTGAATGAGCGACGGACTGTATGTGTCTGTAAGTTGAAATTTCTTTTTCTGTTCTGGTCTCCAGCCATTTTACAGCTAGTTTTTCTGCAGAGACTACCCTATCTTTAAATTTATCAGGAAGATAACTAAAAAGCAGTTGATGTTCCGTGTGATTTAGTCCATCGGCTAGCCCGAAATTTTCAGAAATATTAATGCCTATTTTATTGGGATCTAATTCTTTAATGAGTTCTATTAATCTCTCCCATTGATTTGGCTGGCTTTCGGGATTCCAGGCTTTTTTGAAGTGTTCACCTACATTGTATCTGGAGATAGCCATTTTTTCAACTTCATTTCTATTTTCTGGTTTATACATCACAAGCATGGTTCTTCTTCTAGCCGCAAGCCATGTACTTGGCAAAAGAGTTTTGATAATAGGGTCTTCATTGTACTCTCTAGAAACAACAAGCCACAGGGCTATCTCATTGTCATCCATCATTTTAGGCAAATAATTATCTAACTTATCAGCTAGCCATTCATCTGTAATTCTGGATTGATCTCTTTCTGAAAGTATAGAAAGATTTTGGGAAATACTAAATTGAAATAAAAGGAAGTTGATTATTAAAAAATATGATTTCATCTTGTTTGATTTTAGAGAGTTATAAACATAAACAAATATTCAATAATTGAAGTATTAGAAAATTAAATGATGATTAGTTAAAATTTTAAGTGTTATGAATCAAATCAAATTAATTTTACATTTTTAAAAACATTTTGTAGGGATATATTTAACGTATCAGTAACATTTTATTTATATTCACCACTTTAAAAATCAGCAAATGAATAAGACAATTACTTTAATTCTCTTAACCTTAATTTCATACTTCCCGCTAACAGCACAGACATCAATTGATTGTTCTTCTCCTGTTAGTGAAAACTTTTGCTACACTTCAAATAATTTAGAACAATTTGATTATGTTAGTAGTGATGGTTCCTCTCTTAATCTCACAGTCAACTCTGGTAATGTAGAGCAAAATTGGGATGAATTTATTGTAATAGATTCTGATGGAACAGAATTATACAATGGTTATGGTAATAATGGTGATCTTTCAGGATTGTTTTTTCAATCTAGCGGTGATTCCATTACTGTCCAAGTTACGCCAGACGGTTCAGTAGATTGTGCAAATACAGCAAGTATAAATCCGATAGACTTCACAATAGCATGTGCAACTTGTACGAATCCTCAAATTACTTTTCAACTGATAGATGACTGTGTGAACGCCCCTCAATTTTTTGTAGAAGCTAATGTTTTAGACCTCGGATCTGCTACAGATCTAGATATTTCTGATAATCAAGGGAACCCTGCTCAGACCGTATCAGCAACAGGTATTGTGTCTTTTGGACCTTATCCTAATGGCACAATTGTCGAACTTACAGCAGTCAATAATCAAGATGCCAATTGTCAGGTCTCTTCTCAAGAATTTACTCAAGACGTATGTACAACAACGGTTGTAGATTGTAATGTTGGTCCGGAAAACCTCAATTTCTGTTACGATTCTGGCGTTAATGAAGAATTTACTTTTGTAAGCAGTGATGGTTTGTCTTTAAATCTTGTGGTTAACTCTGGTAATGTTGAAAATAATTTTGATGAGTTTATTGTACTCGATACCGATGGTACGGAGCTTTTTAACGGCTACGGAAATGCCGGCGATTTGTCTGGACTTAGTTTCCAGTCTACTGGTGATACCATTACAGTTCAACTTACGCCTGATGGGTCTGTTGATTGTCAAGGATCTACAAGTATAAATCCCATTGATATCACTGTGTCCTGTGCTACGTGTACAAATGCACAAGTTGATTTCCAATTAATTGATGACTGTGTGAACGCCCCTCAATTTTTTGTAGAAGCTAATGTTTTAGACCTCGGATCTGCTACAGATTTAGATATTTCTGATAA
>Ga0207419_1002867_pt1 | contig 10821 bp, 5 predicted proteins | sample ElkSloMetagenome_4_FD_184723 | JGI IMG/M metagenome (GOLD analysis project Ga0207419, IMG submission 184723) | Hot spring microbial communities from Elkhorn Slough, Monterey Bay, USA - MD2A (version 2) | ecosystem: Environmental > Aquatic > Marine > Intertidal zone > Estuary: Microbial mat ... | reverse complement strand
TGAGCTCTTCATTCACAACAGTATTATTCTCACATTTAATTACCCGCGAAGAATACTTCTTCATATGAACGTAATCATGAGTCGCCATTAGTACTGCTCTTCCGTTCTTGGAGATATTAAATAGAAGGTTTAGTATTTCTTCCGTTGTGTTAGGATCGAGATTCCCTGTAGGCTCGTCTGCAAGAATAAGCATAGGGTCGTTGAGTAATGCACGAGCAACGGCTATTCTCTGCTGCTCTCCACCCGAAAGTTCATGGGGCATTTTATAGCCCTTATTTTCCATTCCTACTTTTTCAAGTACTTCTTGAATTCTGGCAGCTATTTCAGACTTGTTTTTCCAGCCGGTTGCCTTTAGCACAAACTTCAGATTATCTTCTACTGTTCTATCTGTAAGAAGCTCAAAATCCTGAAAAACGATTCCAATACTTCGTCTCAAGAAAGGTATTTGCTTTCGCTTCAATTCAGATAAATTGTACTCGCCAATTCGCCCTTCTCCAGTCTTTAGCGGAAGTGCTCCATACAAAGTTTTTAAAATGCTGCTTTTACCCGTTCCGGTTTTACCGATTAAGTAGACGAAATCTCCTTTATCCAGAGAAAAGTTTACATTGCTTAAAACTAAGTGATCATCCTGGTAGATTGCTACATCTTTTAATTCTACTATTCGATCTAGGGCCATTCTCAAATTTTCGTTAAAACTAAATAATTTTTCATGGGCATTTAAGCTTTAATGCCTCTGTCGTCGTGCCCGATCTCTTCATTATTCTTCACAGAATTGAGTTCAAAACTTTCAGGCCAAAACACACTGAAAGCTGGCTTCTGTCGTTTCTTTACTTGATTAAACAGGTACCTGCAATGATGAAGTTTATCCGGATTGGCACTACGCTGATTCTGTTCCTTTTCTTGTCTAATGTTTTGAAGGCTCAAAAAACTGAAGCCTATCGGAATCCAGATGAAAAGTATTTGATGGGAAAAGAGTTTTTTGAGCACGAGCAATACGAATCTGCCAGAAAGCATTTTACAGATTTCTTACGGCTCTCGGCAGGCGCCAACTCAGAGAATTATATCAACGCAACCTATTACCAGGCCTTAAGTGCCATGCGTCTATTTCACAAGGATGCTGAGTATTTGATGGAGAATTTTATAGATGTGCACCCTGAGAGTATTTGGATTCATCCGGCCACATGGAATTTGGCTACTTATAATTTTAATCGAAGGGATTACGATGACGCCCTGTATTGGTACAACCATATAGACCAGCGAGACTTAGACTTGTTAGAAAAGGAAGAGTTCAATTTCAATGTGGGCTTTGCTGCTTTTCAGGAAGAGCAATACGAAAAAGCTAAACTGTCTTTTTACGAATTAAAAGATAACACAAACAGCGAGTATCAGCCGGCAAGTGCCTACTACTATGGTTATATTGCATATACCGAGAAGAATTACGAAACTGCCTTGAAGTCCTTTAAGTCTGCCCAAGCCAATCCGGATTTTGAAAATGTCATTCCCTATTACATTGCTCAGATTTATCACTTTCAGGAAAAGTATGATGAATTGATAGAATATGGTCCGGCTTTGATGGAAAAGGAAGATGTGATGCGTAAGAAGGAATTGTCCTTACTCATTGGGAATGCATACTTCCAGAAAGAAGATTACACCGAAGCACTACCATATCTTGAAACCTATGCCAAATCAAACCCCAGTCTCTCGCCAGAAGAAGCTTACCAGGTAGCTTATGCATATTATCGAAACGATAAGCACTCCGATGCAATTAAGTATTTCCAGAGGGCTTCAAAATCTGAAGACTCTGCTTTGGTTCAGGTTGCTACCTATCAAATGGGGGGAGCTTATTTAGAGCTGGACGAAAAGAAATATGCTCAGAATGCTTTCCAGGTTGCATCACAATCTTCAGAAGATAAAGAGATACAAGAAGATGCTTTATTCAACTATGCAAAGTTGGCTTACGAACTCAGTTACGATCCTTTTCACGAAGCTATTCAGGCTTTTGAGAATTACCTTGAAACATACCCCAATTCCAATCGAAAAGACGAGGCATACGAATTTTTAACTCGCGTATTTATCGCTACGAAAAATTACACAGGTGTTCTCAATGCCATGGATAAAATGCAAAACCTTGATGCGGCTCAAAAAATTACCTATCAGGAATGTGCATATAACCGTGCTGCAGAGTCGTTGATAACCAAAAATTACGATCGCGCTCTTTCTGAATTTGAAGATGTTAAGCGCTACAACGCAGATCCTAAAATCAGAGCACTTGCAGACTATTGGAAAGGAGATATTCACTACAAGCAGAAAAACTACGACAAGTCAATCAGATCCTATCAGAGTTTCATCAGCAACCCTTCAGCTTATCAAACAGAGTATTATAACCTGGCTAATTACAACATTGGGTACTGCCATTTTAAGCTCTCAAACTATAAGGAGTCTCAAGAAGCATTCAGAAAATATACAGCTGCAGTTAAAACAGATGATCGAAGAAAAAACGATGCTTACCTCAGAATAGGAGACTTAAATCTGGTAAGTAAAGCTTACAAAAACGCTATTGATAATTACGCACTTGCCCTGAAAATAGACGATTCAAATGCCGATTATGCAATGTTTCAAACAGCGCAGGCGTATGGGTATCAGGAAGATTATGCTTCTAAGATTTCTGTTTTGAATTCGCTTTTAGACAAGCATCCGGAAACTAGTTTAGCCGCCGTGAGCAATTTTGAACTGGGGGATAGTTATTTTATTGAAAATAAGCTGGATAAAGCACTGCTTGCCTTTGATAGAGTAATTGATAATTATCCAGATTCTCCATATCGAAAAAAGGCATTTCTGAAAAAGGGACTTGTAGAATATAGAATGGGCTCTTATGAAGAAGCCATAGCAACTTACAAAAAAGTAGTTTCAGATTACGGGGTAGATGCAGAGAGCAATGAAGCTATCGCCACATTAAAAAGTATATATCTTGACCTGGGCAGAGTTGATGACTATACTGATTGGCTCAATGACATTCCAGATTATGAGATATCGCCTAAAGAAGTAGATAGCCTTTCTTACCAGGTGGCCGAAAATTATATTTCAGAAGGGAATTGCGATAAAGCCATAAACTCTTTTGAATCCTATCTGAACAAGTTTCCCAACGGACTCTTTGTACTAAATGCAAATTACTATATCGCTGACTGTGCATATAGAAAGAATAACTACGATAAAGCGATTGAAGGATTTGAATATGTTGCCGAGAAACCTGTGAGCCAGTTTTCGGAGCCATCACTTTTCGGAGCTGCGAGTATTCGTTTTAGCAGAAAGGAGTATGAAAAAGCTCTGAGTCATTACGAAAAACTAAAACAAGTTGCCAGTTTTGAGAGTAATATTCTCGAAGCTCAAATAGGCATAATGAGATGTTCTTATCAATTGGGAGACTACGATGGAGCATTGGCTGCCATTTCTGAGCTTAAACGGAGTTCAAAACTTCCTCCTGATATTCTCAAAGAAGTTGAGCTTACAGAAGGTAGAATACTCTTTACTCAAAAAAAATACGATCAGGCTCAGCCCATATTTGAAAGGATTGCTCAAAATCAAAACACCAAAGAAGGAGCAGAAGCTCAGTTTAGATTGGCTCAGATTGAGTTCGATGGTAACAACACAGACAAGAGCGAAGAAATGCTTTTCGGTCTGATACAGAATTATCCGGCTCAAGATTTCTGGAAAATCAAGGGCTTTCTACTTCTTGCGGATATCTATACAGAAAGAGAAGATTATTTCCAGGCTAGAGCAACGCTGCAATCTATACTTGACAATGTGAGTGACTCCACCATCGTAAACCAGGCTGAAGAGAAACTGGCAATCATAGAAAAGATAGAAAACCAAGAAATTACAAGGAGCGATACTATTCCGAGTGAAGATACACTCGACTTTGAAAATGATTACGAAGAGTTGATTAACGATGAAGAAATCCCTGAAGATGAGTAAAATTATTCAGCGCATTTGCCTGGCAATATTAATTGCCGCTCCGGGAATTCTTTCCGCACAGAACCAAGAGGGAGATGGTGGTTTTGACCAGACCCAGATTATTACCGGCGACAGGACGCTTACCGTTCAAAAAGCATATAAGATTTCTGATTTGCCCAGCAGGTTGGATTTGGAAGCTCCAAAAGATAATTTTGATTATACCCTAATCCCCAAAAGGCCCGTTAAGGAAATTGAACTTGAAACCATTCCGCCAGCTAAGGTTAAGGTGAGAAAACCCCTTGAAAAGCTTTATCACGGATTTGTTAAAGCTGGTGTAGGAACTTTCGCAACACCTTACCTGGACGCCTACTATGCGAGTACTCGAGATAGAAAACTGAGTTATGGTGCCAGAGTTCATCACTTTTCAGCAAATGACGGTATTAACCGAGAAGTTGGATTCAGTGGGTTTAGCAGAAATAAGGTAGATCTTTGGGGGAAGAAAATTTTCAAAAAGCAAAGTCTTGAATTGATGGCTGGATTCAAACGAGACGTATGGCATTATTACGGCTTTGACCCGGAGTTTTACGACTTTGATATAGACAGAAAGGACTATCGACAACGATTTAATATAGTGGACGTTCAATCTACCTGGAGAAGCTATTATCGGGATTCATCAAGGGTTAATCACATTACAAAATTTGACTTCTATTCTTTGGGCGACCGCTTTGAGTCAAGTGAACTCGGATTTAACTTAGAATCAAATCTCGAGTCTTTTCGCGGAAACCAGTACTACACTCTTGAAACAGGATTGGATCTTGTTTCCTATGACGCAGGCGAGCTTAGCCCTTTTAACTTTATTGAGGATACTACCGGAGTTAATAGGCCGGGACAAACTACAACGAATGCAATTTTTAAGGCAGTCCCAAGAATTCTAATCAGTCATAGAGGGCTGCGTGCAATGGTGGGTTTGGGAATATATGGTCGTTTTCAGGATCAAGCAGAATTTCACGCCTTTCCAGATGCTGAAGTGAGCTACTCTTTATTCAATAATATTTTTGTTCCGTACGCGGGTGTAACCGGACGGGTAATTAGAAACTCGTACCGAAATTTTTCTGATCTCAACCCCTATATTTTATCAAACTTTCAGTTAGCCAATTCGATTGAGAGATATAATTTATTTGCAGGTATTCGCGGTACTATCAGTGATAATATCAGTTTTAATGCGGGAATTGAGTATAACAAAGTAGATGATCGTCCACTCTTCGTGAACGATACAGTATTTAGTGCAGAAAACAGATTTGAAATCATCTATGATGAGGTTAAAACGTTCACCCTTCAGGGGGAAGTAACCTATCAGGTGGATGGAAAATGGGATGCTTCGGTATTTGCGAGAATATATTCTTACGAAACAAGTAATGAAAAGAAAGCATGGCACCTGCCTTCTCATGAAATCGGTTTCAACGCAAACTACAATTTGTTTAACAAGTTTTACCTGGGGGCTGAGTTAACCTGGATAGGAAAGAGGTATGTAAAATCGCTTCTGCCGCTTGATGCAGTTGAACCAGAACCTGAAGGTTTTTCTATTGTCGAGTTAGACCCATATGTTGACTTAAGCTTAAGTGCTGAGTACAGATATACTACAAGGCTTTCTGTGTTTCTTGAGGCCAACAATTTAACAGCTACCCGATACGATATTTATTATCGGTTTCCAGCCCAGCGGGTTTTCATCTTGGGCGGTCTGAAATATGCTTTTTAAACGTCTAATATATAGCTTGTTATAGGTGATGGGCAGTAGAGTGCCGTAATTCTGTTAATAAGCACACTAAATTGTTGAAAATATACAGTGTTACTGCACGTTTCAGGCATTTTTACCCCCTTAAAATGCTATCTTTGTTAACATATAATTTAAGTCAAAAAAACAGTATATGACAGAAGAGCAAAAATCGGAAGCTTCAAAGTACTCCGCTGGTAATATTCAGGTTCTAGAAGGCCTGGAAGCAGTTCGAAAAAGACCTGCTATGTACATAGGAGATGTTGGGGTTAAAGGACTTCACCACTTGGTTTATGAAGTAGTAGATAACTCAATAGACGAAGCACTTGCCGGTTACTGTGATACTATCTCGGTTATCATTAATGAAGATGATTCTATTACTGTACGGGATAATGGGCGTGGAATCCCTACAGACTACCACGAGAAGGAGAAGCGTTCAGCTTTGGAAGTCGTAATGACTGTTCTGCATGCTGGGGGGAAGTTTGATAAAGACACATACAAGGTTTCTGGCGGACTTCACGGTGTAGGTGTTAGTTGTGTAAATGCACTTTCAGAAAGCCTAAAAGCTACGGTATACCGCGATAAGAAAATATGGGAGCAAGAGTACAATATTGGCAAACCGCAATATGAAGTTAAAGTAATTGGCGAAACAGATGAATCTGGAACCGAAGTTCAGTTTAAGCCAGACACTTCCATATTTGAAGTAACTGAATACAATTACGATACTCTGGCCAATAGAATGCGCGAGCTGGCCTTTTTGAACAAGGGTATAAAAATTACACTTGAAGACCGCAGAAATCAGGACGATGATGGAAACAATATTTCAGACTCTTTCTTTTCAGAAGGTGGCCTGAAAGAGTTTGTAGAATTTTTAGACGAATCTCGTGAAAGGCTGATTAGCGAGCCCATTTATATGGACGGTGAGAAAAATGGTATTCCGGTTGAAGTTTCTATGGTCTACAATACTTCATTTTCTGAGAATATTCATGCTTACGTTAACAATATCAATACCCATGAGGGGGGAACCCACCTCCAGGGATTCAGAAGAGGTCTTACTGCAACGCTGAAAAAGTACGCAGAAGATTCAGGGATGCTCAGCAAACTCAAGTTTGATATTGCAGGAGACGACTTTCGAGAAGGTCTGACCGCTGTTATTTCTGTGAAGGTAGCCGAGCCACAATTTGAAGGACAAACAAAAACCAAACTGGGTAACAGAGAAGTAAACGCTCCTGTTTCTCAGGCGGTTTCAGAGATGCTAAGCCACTACCTGGAAGAAAATCCTAATGACGCCAAAACTATAGTAAACAAGGTAATTCTTGCCGCACAAGCCAGACACGCTGCACGAAAGGCTCGTGAAATGGTTCAGCGTAAGAATGTACTCAGCGGAACCGGTTTGCCAGGTAAGCTGAGCGATTGCTCTGACAGAAATCCTGAGAATTGCGAAGTATATCTGGTTGAGGGAGATTCTGCAGGCGGAACCGCAAAGCAGGGAAGGGATAGAAATTTCCAGGCCATTTTACCCTTGAGAGGTAAAATTCTCAACGTAGAGAAGGCTATGCAGCATAAAATATTTGATAACGAAGAGATCAAGAATATTTACACAGCCCTGGGTGTGCAAGTAGGAACGGAAGAAGACAGCAAAGCACTGAACACTTCAAAACTCCGTTATCACAAAATCATCATCATGTGTGATGCTGACGTTGACGGTAGCCACATTGAAACCCTGATTCTTACCTTTTTCTTCAGACATATGAGAGAGCTCATTGAAGCAGGTCATATTTATATAGCTACTCCACCTTTATATCTTATAAAGAAAGGAAGCAAACAAAAGTACGCCTGGAATGAAGAGCAGCGCGATGAAATGATAAAAGAGATAGTTGGTAATGGAAAGGAGTCAGGAATAGGTGTTCAGCGCTACAAGGGTCTTGGTGAGATGAATGCAGAACAGCTCTGGGATACGACGATGAATCCTGAATTTCGTACGCTTCGCCAGGTTACCATAGACAATGCGGCAGAAGCTGACAGAATCTTTTCAATGCTCATGGGTGATGATGTACCGCCACGTCGCGAATTTATTGAGAAAAATGCCAAGTACGCAAACGTTGACGTTTAATTCGTTTGTCACAATCGTATAAAGAAAGTGCCTTAAGGGGCACTTTTTTCTTTTCCGGCAATTCTAAGATCGAGAAAAATAGGTAGATGATCGCTGTAACCTCCTTTGTATGCCGGCCCTTGAAAAGTGCGATGGGGAACGTCGTTATTGGCGGCATTTTTCTTGAGTAGCCAGGGAGCATTGAAAATCCCTACGAAGTTAGGCTTAGTCCAAATTTTGTTGTTATTGGTTTGAAGCAAGGTTGCGCTAACAATAAACTGATCAAGAACCCCCCATTCGCCTGCAAAGGAATGCGTACCGTACTTAAACTTAACAGGAAACATCAGATTCACTAAATTGTCATTGCTGTATTCGTTAGCAGGGTTCTTCACTTTCAAGTGGTCAGACATACTCAGGTCGTCGGGTTCGTCATTAAAATCGCCTGCTATTACAATAAGCGGGTTTTGAAACCGCTCGTTTAAGCTATCTACTTTAGATTTCAGGAGGTCCGCAACGAAAATTCTGGAAGGCTCAGACGCAAACTGCCCACCGTATCTGGAAGGCCAATGGTTAAAAAATAAATGTAGTGTATCTGTATTCGCTGCAATTCCCTTAACATAAAGAATGTCGCGTGTAGTGCGGCTGGGATCAAAGGGAAAACGAACACGGAAGTATTTATAGAGAATCAGATTAAAGCGCTGCGGGTCATAAATGCATGCAATATCTATTCCTCTTCTGTCTGGCGACTCCTGGTGAATGATTTGATAACCAATATTCTCAATAGGAGAGAATTTGGTTAAGCCTTCAAGAACCCAATAGTTTTCTACTTCGCAAAGTCCTACAATTTCTGCAGGGCGCCAACCTCCCAGAGCAGCTATCGTTTTAGCAATACCGTTTGACTTCTTTTTGTATCTGTCATAAGTGTATTTATAAGATCCTTCAGGTGTAAAATCCTCATCGCGTTTCAAACTATCATCCTTTAGATCAAAAAGGTTTTCGCAATTGTAGAAGGCAATCCGAAAGTCTTCATCAGACCTTGAACTTTTAATTGATTCTTCGTATTGTTTGAACTCGGTTTCCTGACAAATTGAAGGCAAAGCCAGAAGGGAAAAGATGAATGTGATCAGGTGTTTTTTCACATCTTACCGCTTGATGAAACAGGCTTTGATTTGGCTCGCCAAATAAGATAAAATCCGGCAATAACAAAGGGAATACTCAGTATCTGCCCCATATTTAATTTCATACTGTCTTCAAAAGCAACCTGATTCACTTTGAAGAACTCGTCAACAAAGCGCAAGGTCCAGAGAATTACAAGAAACACTCCAAAAATGAATCCATTATTCAGCTTTTCTCTCTTCTTTGACCAGAGGTACCACAGCAAGCCCATGAGTGCGAGGCAATAAATTGCTTCATATAGCTGCGCCGGATGTCTGGGATCCAGACCCAATTCTGGAGGGTAGGTTCTAATGAATTGAATAGCCCAGGGCACATCGGTAACGGTTCCAATAATTTCAGAATTCATTAGGTTTCCCGTTCTGATACAAGCACCGGTAAAACAAACAACTATCACAATTCTATCCAGCAGCCATAAATAGTTGAACTTATACTTTCGGCAGAATAGGTATATAGCGATTAAAATTCCTATGGCTCCACCGTGACTTGCCAGTCCACCTTCCCAAACCTTTAAAATGTCAATTGGGTTTTTCAGATAATCCATAAAGTCATAGAAGAGTACATGTCCGAGTCTGGCCCCGACTATGGTACCAATGACAACATAAATGGTAAGGTCTTCAACATTCTTTTTGGTTTTGCCTTCCTTTTCAAAAATGTAAAACATGATGTACTGACTTACCAAAAGTCCTATTACGAAAAGTATTCCGTACCAGCGTACAGGCCAATCAATAAAGGGTATTCTGAAAGCTTCTGGGTCTACATCCCAAATGATAGCGAGTAAATTTTCCAAGCTGTGTGTTTATAGTTTTCGCAAAGTAATCAAGATCTGTAAAAATAAGAAGGTCCAGTCTATTCAGACTGGACCTTGGTGGATTAAATAAACCGATCAGATTTATCTTATTACGGTAATGAATCCCGTAATCTCGTATTTCTCTTCTGTTGTAAGGGAAGAGAATTTAATAAGGTATGTATACACTCCTGCGTCAACATAGTGATCACCTCCGGAGTAAGAGCCATTCCAACCCCTGGTATAGTCGTTGGTACTGAACATCTCCTGACCCCATCGATTGAAAATTGTCAACTCGAAATCATTCAAATCGTGTGTATCTCCAATAGGTTTCCATATATCATTGATGCCATCTTCATTTGGCGAGAATGAATTAGGAACATACCATTGCAATTCAGGGTCAATCGTCAGGAATTTTGTAAGACTATCTACGCATCCATTTTGATTCGTGGAAATAAGGGAGATGGGATAAGTACCAGCCGAATCTTTAGGGAAGGTGAAAATAGATATTCGACTATCGCCGTAACCCAAAACAGGATTATCTCCAAAAGTATATTCTGAGCTGAACACGGGTCCGGGAAGGGAAACATCCTGAAAAGTTATTCTTGTATTTCGTGTAGTTGTTGGGCTAGGATTGATATTAAAGTTAGCCCGATAAGGAAGAGGATCATTCAGAACAACCGTTTCTTGTATTTCGCAACCATCTGCATTGCGCGCTACAACTACGTGCTCTCCATCGCACATATTTGCCTTATTTGGCGATTGAAAGCTTTCACCACCATCGAAACTATATTCTACCGCACCTGGCGATTCAATAATTATTTCACCATTACACGAATCTGCGCAGAGTGGGGGAGATTGAGTAAGGAAGATTTCCTGAGCCTGGGGTTGACCAACACTGTAAACTGTTGAGTCTGTGCAACCGAAGTTGTCAGTTACTTTAACCATAAAGGTTCCTGTGCAAAGCGAATCTCTCAAAGAAGGCACCAATCCGGGCACCCCGTTATTTTGCCAATCAAAAGAGTAAGAACCACCGGGTGCTGTTCC
>Ga0207419_1002866_pt1 | contig 10827 bp, 7 predicted proteins | sample ElkSloMetagenome_4_FD_184723 | JGI IMG/M metagenome (GOLD analysis project Ga0207419, IMG submission 184723) | Hot spring microbial communities from Elkhorn Slough, Monterey Bay, USA - MD2A (version 2) | ecosystem: Environmental > Aquatic > Marine > Intertidal zone > Estuary: Microbial mat ... | reverse complement strand
ACCCCTGCCGTTAGCGTTGCGTCGTCGGGTTGCGAGACAGTTTATTCAAGCAACACAACCATTTGCCCCGAATTTTGACCAAATCGAGGCAGTTGAAAACTTAATTGATGCACCGAATCGATCGCGATCTTCAACGTTTCCAGGGGGCGCGATCGCGACGGTTCAAGGAGATTGGATTATCTGGACCCAAAGCCCGCAAACCCAACTCTAGGGAGTGTTCACTTACCCTTGCAGTTTTTGACCAATAGAAGGCTCGGTTCCGGCAAGAATCCGTTGAATATTGGTGCGATGGCGCAAAATCACATAAAATCCGGCAAAAGCCGCGAATAAACAATAGGGAATCGGCTGATGCAGTAAAATCATAAATAAATTCACCGCGATCGCCCCGGAAATTGACCCCAAAGATACGATCCGGAAGAACACCAGCGTCAAAACAAACGCCGCGATCGTTCCTAACGCCACTGGGGGACTCATCATCAGCAACACCCCCAAACTGGCCGCGACTGACTTACCACCACTAAACCCCAGCCAAATCGACTTGCTGTGACCAAAAATCGCCGCGATACCGCTTAACATCACTAGCCAGGCTTGCCAAGGTTCAAGGGGCAACATCAGCATCGGAAACCAGCTAAAACTGGCTTTCACCAATGCTACCGCCGCCGCGCCTTTGAGCAAATCCACCAGCAATACCGTCAGCGCGGCAGTTTTGCCCACCGTTCTTAAAACGTTAGTGGCCCCGGTTGAACCCGAACCATGCTCGCGAATGTCAATTCCCTTTAACTGCTTCGCCAGTAAATATCCCGTGGGTATCGAGCCGCACAAATAACCCACTACAATTAATAATCCACTTATCTCTACCACAGGCATTGTTATCTGTCATCTGTCTTTTGTCTTATCACTTTCTGCGTAACTTTTGCAATCCATTCTTGCGAAAAATCACGCCCTTGAAGCCGCGATCGCTTTTTTTCCGGGTCAAAGCCTACTTAAAATGGCCATGACTTCCTAGAATCCCATAAAGGCAACGGGAGAGAATCTCAATTTGGGACTTCTTACGCTGCCTCGCTCTTGAACATAACTATCAAGACAACTCAAAGACAGTTGTGTAATTAATAACATTGAATTTCTGGCCCCCCGATCCTTTAAATCATCATCGGGGCGATCGGGGATCGCGACTTTAGGGTCTAACTTTTATTTTAAGGCCTAGACTGCTGACATCATCCCCCTTTTTCAAGAAATACCAATTTTTGAGGTTATATTCCCTCATCCAGTCAAACCCATCAGCGAAATAGACACGCGATCGCGAGGATTATTATGGTTAAATATCCCAATTTTTACCTTTATATCGGCTTTTATGCCCAAATTTAAAATAATTACTTTTTCCCACTTGGTGGTGAGACACAGCCCAAATCAGAGGAAGAATTATTTTCCACGCAAGCCGTAATCGACACTTTGCTGGATTCTGATAACATCACTCCAGAGGAGCAAGAATACATTAACCTGTTGGGTATCCTCATCCATGACTACGAAGAAAAGTCTGTCTTGATTCCTGACTTATACGGTGTTGAATTGCTTAAGGCTCTCATTCAAGAATTCGGGCTTAAACAAAAAGATTTAATCCCCATTTTTAAAACTGAATCTATTATTTCGGCAATCCTGAATGGTCAGCGAAAGTTTACTGTAGAACACATTGAAAAGTTAGCCGATTTTTTCCATATTTCCCCGTCTGCTTTCTTTTCTCGATAAAGTGTGGACACTTAATTGATATTTATATTAAAAAGGAAAAGGATTGTTGCATGGAGGTATTCCAGTTGACGTAATTGCACCAATGATCCAAAAATCACAAGCGCGCGCTCCAAAATTTTATTCTCATAAAGGAAGTCAACTTTCTCAACCCATTGATATTATTTATTGAGTAACATAGGGTGGGCATCGCCCATCAGCAAGGGTTTTAGATCGAATAACAGATTAAGTTAAAGTTACACAATTCAGCGATCGCCCCTCTTTTTGTCCTAAGAGCGCATAAATCAATTTCATAGACGATCTTTCCAGGATTTGGGATTGCGTTTGCTGTGAAAACAGGCGATCGCAGTAATCAGATTTTGATTTTGGTCAAACACATAAAGAATTCTGTAGGGAAAACGCCGAATTAATATCTGCCGGACTTGTTTATAAATAACCGGGTAGGCAAGGGGATTGCGTCCAATGTTCGATAGTCCTGTATCAACTGCCCGGATAAACTCAGAGCCTAACCCCAAACTTTGAGCTTCATACCACTCGAAAGCATCTTGAATATCCAATTCTGCTTCTGGCTGAATAATCAGGGTGTAACTCATTGAGAAAAGCCTAATCGTTGTTTGACTTCTTCCCAGTCCGAACCCGCAGTTGCGTCTTGTGGATAATTTTCTAATCGGCGATCGAGTTCTTGCTGCTGTGCTTCTGTTAATGGCAATTCATTTTGCTGCGCCGAGATGCTATCCCAGAGGTCTTCAGCAAGCTGGATGCGTTCAGCAACACTAAGTTGAGAGATTTCGACTTTAAGTAGGGGATGATTACTCATGATGATTAAACGAAAAAAGGATAAAGAATTTTGTCATGTATTGTGCTGAAATTAGTTGGGGCAATCGGGGATCGTGACTTCATGGTCTAACGTTTATTCTAAAGCCAGGACTGCTTACTCATCATCAAAAATAAACAGACAAAACCCCGGTTTTTTGAAAAAACCGGGGTTTGAGTTGATGTGTTATTATCTCAAAATTAATTCACTACAGATTCAATCTCTGGGGCTTGTAATACCTCAGAAGATAACGCTACATCAGCCTCCGACTCAACTAATGTCGGGACGGATTGGCGGATTCTGCTCGTTAAAGCAGTGGTGGTGGAATCGTAGATTTGGGTGATCATCTTGGGATAGAAACCTGTCCCGATGATGGGAACCAATAAAGACGCGATAATAAAGACTTCGCGAGGTTCAGCATCGATGAGGGCTTCGTCTTCCAGGGCAGGATTTTCCTTTCCGTAGAAGATTTCCCGCAGCATGGACAGCAGGTAAATGGGAGTGAGAATCACACCCACAGCAGCCAGTACGACCACAACCAGTTTGAAGCTAAAGCTGTAAGCGTCGCTGGTAGCCATCCCCACGAAAACCATTAACTCAGCCACAAAACCACTCATTCCTGGTAACGCCAAAGACGCGAGGGAACAAGCCGTCCACATGGCAAAGACTTTGTTCATTTTCTGACCGATACCCCCCATTTCATCCAGCATGAGGGTGTGGGTACGGTCATAGGTACAGCCCACCATAAAGAATAAGCTGGCCCCGATAAGTCCGTGGGAAATCATTTGCAGCATTGCCCCACTCAAGCCCAAGTCGGTGTAAGAGGCAATCCCAATCAGGACAAAGCCCATGTGAGAAATAGACGAGTAGGCGATTTTGCGCTTGAGGTTGCGTTGGGCAAAAGAGGTGAGGGCGGCGTAAATGATGTTAACAACCCCCAGGATAATCAGGACGGGGGCGAAAACGGCGTGAGCGTCCGGTAGCATCCCCACATTCATGCGAATTAGGGCATAACCCCCCATTTTCAACAAAATACCCGCGAGGAGCATGTGGGCGGGGGCTGTGGCTTCTCCGTGTGCGTCTGGTAGCCAGGTGTGGAGGGGGAAGATGGGGAGTTTTACGCCGTAGGCAATGAGTAAGCCCCCATACAGTAATAACTCTAGATTAATGGGGAAATCCTTGGCCGCGATCGCGCTCATGTCAAACGTTACCGTATCGCCGTAAAACGCCATCGTCAGGGCCGCAACCAGGATAAACAGCGAACCCCCGGCGGTGTAGAGAATAAACTTCGTCGCGGCATAAAGGCGCTTCTTACCGCCCCAAATGGACAGAATGAGATACACCGGAACCAGTTCGAGTTCCCACACCAAGAAGAACAACAGCATATCCTGAACGGCAAATACAGCAATTTGACCGCCGTACATGGCCAGCATCAGGAAGTAAAACAGCTTCGGCTTCAGGGTGACGGGCCAAGCGGCCATAATCGCCAGGGTAGTAATAAATCCCGTCAGAATCACCAAGGGCATAGCCAAGCCATCCACCGCTACCGACCACTTCAAATCTAGGTCTGCAATCCAGACGTAGCTTTCGGCCATTTGTAAGCCCGGTTGGTCGAGGTCATAGCTGGTATAAAAGGCGTAAACAATCAGGGCAAAGTCAATTAAACCGATGGTAAGCGCATACCAGCGCACGGTTTTACCATTTTTATCAGGAATGATGGGGATTAATAAGGCTGCGGCAATTGGAAATAAGATAATTGTCGTCAACCAGGGAAATTCAGCAAAATTCATATTGAATAATTAAAATTGCGAGGTCGAGGGTTACGAGTTTAAGCGTACAAGGATTTTTGTTCAGTGGTCGCCTCATCAGCGATTAGAGGGCAGTGGGCAATCGGCAATCGGGGGGGGAGTTGAATTCTACCCCAAAAAGAGATCAGAAACTTTTTGCTGGAGGGCAGACTCTAAAAAAGGCTCAACATTAGAATATATATGGGTTTCAGCCCAAAAAAGTAAAGTTAACGTTTCGCGCGAGAGTCAACAGTAGTACATCTTAGAGGGTGGGTTACGGCGGGTAGCTAGATTGCTGTCATAGCGCCCGCTTTTAGCCGCCTAACCCACCCTACTGGCTCGACACAGCTTAATTTGTGCGATAGTCACCATCGTTAAAATGCTTGTATTTCGGTGCGTTACGCTTCGCGCTTCGTCACCCTACCTAAAGCCTCATTTTAGCTGTGTCACACCAGTAGGGTAGGTTAGGCGGCTAAAACTCATGCTATGACGGTAATCTAGCTCTCCGCCGTAACCCACCGTTTAAGATGTGTCACGACTTAATCACCAACTTGAAGATGAAAGCACAGTTTTTTTCTTCCCCCTCCTCCCCCTCCTCCCCCAAATTTGCAGACCTTCTTTGCTGGGGAACAACACCCCCTCTCAAAACAAGAACAAATAACCAATAACAAATAACCAATAACAAAAACCAGTAAACTCTCGGAAAAACGTTCCACTGAGGCGCTGATCAATAAGGCCTCAATCGAGCGCTCAATCAAGAACTGTACGGCGGTACAATCGGGTCTTTAGCTTCGGACTGATGACTTTCTAAATGTTGCACCACCGGAACAGAAACCAATGGGACTGAACGAATCAGAGTAGAAATTGTTACAGAGAAAGACAACAGCAAAATCGTTAATCGCATAGGGGTTTCAGATTCAATATTCAGCAATGGCACCAAGGCAGCAGTTAAGCGGCACTGGCCCTATAGGGTTCTCTGCTTTTGGTGGTAGATTTTATGCAGAGTTATGTTAAGTTTTATAAAATTTGGGGTTTGTTATACTATGAGCGACGGGGAAAACCAAGGCATCATGGGGGTTTGCCGCTTTATGCAGTTTGACTCAAAAAAACCAATACCCTAGAAATGTAAATGACTGTTTTTCTCCCCGCGATCGCCCCGGTTAGTTTAATTATCCTGATTGGTTTTTTATTAGGGCGGTTTCTGACTCTCGATCGCCAAACTTTATCGAAACTGGCGATTTATGCCCTTTCTCCGGCTTTAATTGGCGGTAATCTGTATCGCAGTACCTTATCGGTTGCCAGTGCGCTGAAAATCATTCTGGCTTTCGCGATTGTGACCTTGATTTTGTATCTACTGGTTCGGGGTTTAAGTTGGGGTTTCCACCTCCATCCCAACACCGAAAAAAGCCTGATTGCCACCACCTTATTTGCCAACAATGGTAACTTGGGGTTGCCCTTGGTCGCCTTTACTCTAGGGGATGGGGGATTTGCCCTCGCGATCGCGTATCTCGTCGCTTCTGGTATATTTATCGGTAGTTTTGCCCCTGCCCTTCTGCGGGGTCAAGGCTGGAAAACCGGGCTAAAACTCACCCTCAGACTCCCGATTTTTTGGGCAACGCTGACCGGGCTGATTCTACGCTTACTCAAGGTTAAACTGCCTCTACGGTTAGGGGAAGGGATTGAAATGCTCGGTGAAGCCACAATTCCCCTCGTTTTACTACTTTTAGGGATGTATTTAGCTCAAACCCGCTTTTCTTTGGGTCGTTATGAGTTATTTGCCTGTAGTTTGCGCTTGATTCTGGCCCCCGCGATCGCCTTTGGTATTACGCTATTATTACAACTCGAATCCCTTGAAAGCCAAGTTTTTGTGCTGCAAGCCTCTATGCCAACTGCGGTTAATTCCTTAGTTTTTGCCACAGAATTTGGTGGTGATGCTACCCGTGTCGCTAAAACCATTGTCGCTTCTACTCTCTTGAGTCTTTTGACCTTACCTGTGGTTTTAACATTCTTGATTTGAGACAACGACAACATCTTTACTCTATTGGGTTTCTGAGTCAAAACTTGCTGTAATATAACAATATTATACTTGCTGTATTGCCATGTCTGCTTTCCTCTCCAACAGTACCGAACTGCGCCAAAAACTCACCCAAACCTATCAGGAATTGCCGTTTATCCCCAAACAAATAATACGGCTGTTGTCCGTAATTTACGAAGCCGTGAGTCGCAGCGAGTTTTTGAAGTGTGTTAATGCTTTGGGACTCAAACAAGAAAATGGCAAAGCATTTCACGCTGCGACCTTAAAACCTCATCTCGATGATTTGATAGAAAAAGAGATGATTTTAGATGAATCGGATCGCGATTTACTGTGCCATTCTTTAATTACTGAAATTGCCACGCGAGATGCAATTCTCGCCGGAGAATGGGAAAAGATGGTAGCAGTCGTTGAAGATATTTTACCAATTTCGCAAGTAGGTTATGGCAATTCCCACCGGAATAAGTTTGGCAATGTTGACCAACTATTTCGGGAAGTTCGCATCGGGATTTATCGCCAAGATATGGGATTTATCGCCAAACAGTTAGCAGATTATCAATCTACATCTTATTTTGCCGAGCCAGTTTCTATTGACGATTTTAGTCAGTTAATTTTTAATAATCCTTTCGATCCCTATTGGTTTAATCGGCTTCCTGGAGGTTTATATGAAATGGGAATTTATTATACCTTGAGTCAGTCGATAGCTGAGTTAACTTCAGCAGAAGAACCCTTCACTTTATTACACGCAGAAGCCAACAAACCGGATGGACGCTGTATCGACGATCTGCGCTTCTTGCTGGTCGAACAATTAATTTTACGAGATAATTTTGAGGAAGCAAAAGTTCAGCTTCAGCGCATTTCCCATGACAGGTCTTTGGTTTTCTGGGGCTGGTTAGCTTTCCTTGAAGGGGAGAATGATCGGGCAATTGCTCACTATACCAAAGCCCTGAAAGCTTTTAGAAAGATAACGGGGAACAAGCAGGACTTTTTTCATGACTTTGCCGGGGTTTTCTTTATCTTTGCTTTATTAAAAGATGGTTCCCCCGCCAGGTTAAAAGAAATTGAAAAGTATGCCAAAGCGATTATTAGTGCCGATCATGCCTTGAGTTATACTTACGTTTGGCTCGAAAAACTGGCTCAATTCCAACAAGGCAATATTGGACTGAAAGAGTGGTTTAAACTCGCCAATATTACAGAAGATTATGGTTACAACAGCATCGAGATTTTATGCTGTTCTTTATGTTTATATTGGGTAGACCCAGAAGAAGCGCGATATTTAACCGTAGATTTCTTGAATCATCTGGCAGAGAAAGCCGAAGTCGCCGGATATTATTGGCTAGGGACAGAAGCGGCAGAATTAGTTTGTCGCTTACAAGCAGATGAGAGTGTTATTGAAGCCCTGGATTCCCCAAAGAATCGCCTCACCCTCGCAAATTTAATTCAACCTAAAAATGATTGGGAAATATCTTTACAAGCCCTAGCCAATTTACAAAATAAAAACGCCAAAACCACAACAGAAGTCACCGAAAAACGTTTAGCTTGGTTTATCGAATTAGAAGGCAAAAGTGTCGAACTCCAAGCCCGCGAACAAAAGATTAACAAAAAAGGAACTTGGAGTAAAGGTCGGGTTATTGGTATCAAAAGACTAGGCAGTAACCCCAGTCAATTTGACTTTCTAACACCTCAAGATATGAGAGTGTGTAGTTATATTGAAACCACTTCATCCTCTCGTTATTATTACAAAGGCTATGAGTATATTTGGGGCGATCGCGCGATTTTGGCTTTAGTGGGTCATCCCTTAGTATTTTGGGAAGATTCCCCCACCACCCGCGTTGATATTGTCACCGGAGAACCCGAACTCATTGTTAAGAAAAATGGAGAACGATTAACTTTAGAATTTTCCCCCAAAATCAACACCGACCAAGGAATTATCATTGTCAAAGAAACCCCCACCAAACTCAAAGTCGTTGAAATTACCCCCGAACATCAACGCATCGCCATGATACTCGGTTCGCGCAATCGCCTGGAAGTGCCTGCAAACGCCTCAGAACAGGTCTTAGCCGCCATTAGTGGGGTTTCCCCCATTGTTACCGTTCACTCCGATATTGGGGGCGGTTTAGAGACAGCCAGAGAAGTACCCGCCAAGTCCCAACCCCACGTCCATCTCCTCCCCGCAGGAGAGGGCTTAAAAGTCGCCCTGTTGTGTCGTCCTTTTGGGGAAGTGGGGTCTTATTACCGTCCGGGGAAAGGGGGTTCAACGGTCATTGCAGAGATAGGAGGGGAACGTCTGCAAACCACCCGCAACCTGGAAGCCGAACAAAAACTCGCGGATAAGGTGATGGACGCTTCAACCATCCTCAGCCGCTACGACTCCCAGGATGGGGAATGGTTAATCGAAGACCCAGAAGACTGTTTGCAACTGTTACTCGAACTTCAGGAATTAGGCAAGAAAGTCATTATCGAATGGCCTGAAGGGGAAAAACTACGGATTAGCCATCAAGCCGACTTCAAACAATTCCAAATGCAGATTAAAGGCCAAAAAGATTGGTTTGAGGCCAGTGGGGAGTTGAAACTCGACGAAGATTTAGTCCTCGATTTGCAAAATCTGATGGAATTGCTGGAAAAAACCTCCAGTCGCTTCCTCCCGGTGGGCGAGAATCAGTTTATCGCCTTAACTCAGCAATTTCGCCAGCGTTTGGATGAATTAAAGAACTTTGGCAGCAAAAAAGGCAAGGGGTTACAGTTTCATCCTCTCACCTCTTTGGTATTAGAAGACGCGATCGCGGATATTGGCAATCTCAAAGCCGATCAAAACTGGAAAGCCCAAGTTCGCAAAATCAAGGAAATGAAGGACTTACAGCCGGAATTACCTTCAACGCTGCAAGCAGAATTGCGGGATTATCAACAAGAAGGCTTTGAATGGCTGTCTCGTCTCGCTTATTGGGGAGTGGGGGCTTGTTTAGCCGACCAAATGGGCTTAGGGAAAACCCTGCAAGCCCTAGCCCTCATCCTCACCCAAGCCCCCCACGGCCCCATCCTGATTATTGCCCCGACTTCTGTTTGTGGTAACTGGATTAGCGAAGCCCAGAAGTTTGCCCCTACCCTTAATCCTGTCCAGTTTACCAGTCGCGATCGCGCCTCCACCCTCGACGCATTGCAACCTTTCGACCTGTTTGTATGCAGTTATGGCTTGTTGCAACAAGAAGATGTATCGGAAATGTTGGCTAAAGTCCAATGGCAAACCATCGTCCTTGACGAAGCCCAAGCCATCAAAAACATGGCCACCAAACGTTCCCAAGCCGCCATGAAACTGCAAGGCAAATTTAAACTCATTACCACCGGAACACCCATCGAAAACCATTTAGGGGAACTGTGGAACCTCTTTCGCTTTATCAATCCCGGCTTACTGGGTTCTTGGGAACAGTTTAACCAAAATTTTGCCAATCCCATCGAACGCCAGCAAGATACCCAAGCCAAAAAACAACTCAAAAAACTAATCCAACCCTTCCTACTGCGTCGCACAAAAACCCAAGTCCTGGAAGAATTGCCCTCCCGTACCGAAATTACCCTTTCTGTAGAACTTTCTCAAGCAGAAGCGGCGTTTTATGAAGCTTTGCGTCAAAAAGCGCTGTCTAATTTAACCGACAGTGACGCAACCGCCGGAACCAAACACCTGCAAGTCCTCGCAGAAATTATGAAACTGCGTCGGGCTTGTTGTAATAGTCGTTTGGTGATGCCTGAAAGCAGTTTACCGAGTGCAAAATTAGAGGTATTTGGGGAAGTTTTAGCAGAACTGCTCGAAAACAATCACAAAGCCCTTGTTTTTAGTCAATTCGTCGATCATCTGCACATTATCCGCGATTACCTCGACGAACAACACATCTCTTATCAATACCTCGACGGTAGTACCCCCGCCAAACAGCGCCAAAAGCGCGTTAATGCCTTCCAAAGCGGCCAGGGGGACGTTTTTCTCATTTCTTTGAAAGCAGGCGGTACAGGACTCAATCTCACCGCCGCAGATTACGTTATTCATACTGACCCCTGGTGGAATCCTGCCGTGGAGGATCAAGCCTCAGACCGCGCCCATCGCCTCGGACAGCAACGCCCGGTTACGATTTATCGTTTGGTGACGAAGGGAACAATTGAGGAGAAAATTGTGCAGTTACATCACCATAAACGGGATTTGGCGGATAGTTTGCTGGAAGGGACAGAGGTGAGTGGCAAGATGTCTACCGATCAGTTGTTGCGCTTAATGACGGAGTAGTTAGCAATGTATAATTTACAATTTACAATGTACAATGTATAATTTACAATTTACAATTTACAATGTATAATTTACAATTTACAATGTACAATTTACAATGTATAATTTACAATTTACAATGTATAATTTACAATTTACAATGTATAATTTACAATTTACAATGTACAATTTACAATTTTTAGGTTCAATT
>Ga0207419_1002863_pt1 | contig 10832 bp, 10 predicted proteins | sample ElkSloMetagenome_4_FD_184723 | JGI IMG/M metagenome (GOLD analysis project Ga0207419, IMG submission 184723) | Hot spring microbial communities from Elkhorn Slough, Monterey Bay, USA - MD2A (version 2) | ecosystem: Environmental > Aquatic > Marine > Intertidal zone > Estuary: Microbial mat ... | reverse complement strand
GGATCTAGCAACAAAACAGGAAATAGAGAACAGGAAATTTCAACCATCTCCCGAAATCTTAAAGCCCTGGCTAAAGAATTGAATGTTCCGGTAATCGCACTTTCACAACTATCGCGTGCCGTTGAAACCAGAGGTGGCACAAAACGACCTTTATTGAGTGACTTAAGAGAATCTGGAGCGATTGAGCAAGATGCAGATATCGTTTCTTTTATCTACAGACCAGAATATTATGGCATTGAGGAATGGGATGATGAGGCCAATTCTCCTACAAAAAACGAAGCTGAATTTATTGTCGCAAAACATAGAAATGGTGGTTTAGATAATATTAAATTGAAATTTATTGGTCAGTTTGGTCGATTCCAGAATCTGAATATGGATACATTCTCAGAAGTTGGTTCCAAAATCAATAACTCTGGCTCTTCGCCAGATTCACCAGATTCATCTCATTTTGATGATCTAAAAACACCAGATGACGATTTTCCTTTTTAAAATTTAAACATTGATTTTTACGATTTTTAAGACCCTTCAAATTTCTTTTCTATTACATTTGTAAGAAACCTATTTTTTAATGATTAGGAATCTCTTAGTATTTTCATTTTTCTTTCTTTTTATAATTTCTGCCAAAGCATCTTTTGTTTTAATACCAATGGATGCAGAAACACAAAATGATCATTTAAAAGCCTATGGCGTAACCTATTGGGTTTTACAAAATGGCCAAAAAGCAGAATGGTTGCTGAATTATCGTGGTGGATCGTTTTTAATTCCAGATTCAGAAAGATTAAGAAAAGAATGTACGATTAGGGGAGTTAGCTTTGAAATTTTAAGTAATGCTGAAGCGGAACGTATTTTATCTGAAATAGACAGCCCAAGTCAAAATCAGGAATCTGTGCTTTTAGAAAAAGCACCAAAAGTAGCTGTTTATACACCAAATGGCAAAAAACCATGGGATGATGCAGTTACACTTGTGTTAACTTACGCTGAAATTCCTTACAAGACGGTTTATGACAAAGAAGTTTTAAACGACGAACTCCTACTCTACGATTGGTTGCATCTTCATCATGAAGATTTCACTGGGCAATATGGAAAATTCTATAGAGCTTACAGGTCAGCAAAATGGTATATTCAGGAAAAAAAGGAAGCTGAAGAATTAGCCAACGCTTTAGGATACTCGAAAGTTTCTGAGCAGAAATTAGCGGTTGCTAAAAAGATAAGAGATTATGTGGTTGGCGGTGGATTTATGTTTGCCATGTGCAGTGCCACAGATAGCTTTGACATAGCTTTATCTGCAGACAATGTAGATATTGCAGAAAGCATGTTTGATGGTGATCCCAGCGAACCCGGCTATCAAAACAAAATTGAATACTCAAAGACTTTTGCCTTTAAGGATTACGTATTAGAAAAAAGCCCTTTGGTATATGAATTTTCTAGTATCGATATGACTAGAAAACGAAGAGTTAAAAAAGAGCAAGATTATTTTACCTTGATGGAGTTTTCGGCCAAATGGGATCCTATTCCGACCATGTTGTGTCAAAACCATACGGCTTTGGTTAAGGGTTTCATGGGTCAGACAACGTCTTTTGACCCTAATACTGTAAAATCCAATGTCTTAGTTTTAGGAGAAACTCGAATAAATGGTGAAGCTAAATACATTCACGGCATTAAAGGCAAAGGATTTTTCACGTTTTATGGCGGTCACGATCCAGAAGATTATCAGCACCGTGTTGGTGATCCAAAAACAGAATTGGAATTGCATCCCAATTCTCCAGGCTATCGTTTGATTTTAAATAATATTTTATTCCCGGCGGCGGAAAAGAAAAAGCATAAGACTTAATCGAATATTTTCTTTTTCCTCAACTCAAAATTCTGTCCTAAATAGACTTTACGAACCATTTCATCATCTGCCAGCTCTTCCGGCTCTCCATGTTTTAAAATTCCACCTTGAAACATCAAATAGGTTCTGTCGGTGATGGCCAAAGTTTCTTGTACATTATGGTCGGTAATCAATATACCGATGTTTTTATGTTTCAACTGAGCTACAATTTTTTGAATGTCTTCAACCGCGACAGGATCGACTCCGGCAAAAGGTTCATCAAGTAGTATAAATTTAGGATCCGTGGCCAAAGCTCTGGCTATTTCAGTTCTTCGTCTTTCGCCACCAGAAAGTAAATCTCCTCTTCTCTTTCTTATGCCAGTCAAACCAAATTCTTCGAGAAGACCTTCCATTTTATCCTGTCGTTGTTTCTTTTTTAATTTTGTAAGTTCAAGAACACTTTTTATATTATCCTCAACGCTTAACTTCCTAAAAACTGAAGCCTCTTGAGCCAGGTATCCTATTCCATTTTGAGCTCGCTTGTACATGGGAAATTTCGTTATGTTTTGTCCTTCGAGAAAAATATTTCCTTTAGTAGGTTTTATTATGCCAACAATCATGTAAAATGAGGTGGTCTTGCCTGCACCATTAGGCCCTAACAACCCTACTATTTCACCCTGATTAACCTCCAAAGACACATCTTTTACGACTCTTGTACCTCCGTAAGATTTTACAAGATTCTGAGCTCTTAATTTTATTTTAGTAGGTTGATCCATGTTGAGGTTTATTGATTATAAACAATTTAAGTCTAAAGATATTACAATTAAAGATTTGAATTTTCATATTTCTCTTCTATGGCTTCCCAAAATTCGTGAGCACGTCTTAAATGAGGAATTACTATAGTTCCACCTATGAGTGTTCCAATACTTAAGGTTTCCATCACTTGCTCCCTGGTCGAACCCGTTTTGTAGGAAGACTCTAAATGATACTTCACGCAATCATCACATCGCAGTACTAAAGAAGCGATGAGACCAAGTAATTCTTTGGTTTTTTTATCTAGTGCTCCTTCAGAAAATGAGTTAGTATCCAGATTGAAAATCCTTTTTATGACTTTATTATTCTCCTGCATTAACTTATCGTTCATTTTGGAACGGTAAGCCTCAAATTCATCAACTTTATCTATCATTGTCTTTGTTTTTTAAGTTGTCTTTTTTGTATAATTTTTGTGATTAAAATACTTATCTCATATAAAACCAAAACCGGAATAGAAACTATAAATTGACTAGCGACATCTGGTGGAGTAATAACGGCAGAAATAATCAATATTAAAACAATAGCATATTTTCTGTTGGTTTTCAAAAATTCTGGAGTTACTAAACCAAATTTGGCCAGGAAATAAATGATGATGGGTAATTCAAACATTACACCAGAGGCCAAAACTGAGGTTTTTACTAAGCCAATATAACTTTCTAAATCAAATTCATTGAACACCTGTTCACTAACCTGGTAAGTCCCTAAAAACCGAATAGATAAAGGAGAAATCACATAATAGCCAAATAGCACGCCCATGAAAAACATTAGGGACGTAATGATAATAAACCATCTTGCTGATTTTTTTTCCCTCTTGTACAAACCTGGAGCTATGAAAGACCACATTTGATAAATAACATACGGGAAAGCTATGATGAAACCAGCAGTCACCGACGTCCACATGTGAACGCTGAACTGAGAAGCTACTTTTCTACTCTGAATTTTAAAAGGTAACTCATCAAAACAAAAGCTTTGATCGAGACCAAGCAACCTGGATAAATTACAAAGAATTCTATAAGTCGGGAACTCTGCGCTTTTTGGCCCTAGAATAATCACATCAAATATGAAGCTCTTAAACATAAAAGCCACTACTCCGGCAATACTCACGGCAATAATTGCTCTGATAATGTGCCATCTTAAATCTTCGAGATGGTCTAGAAAAGACATCTCATTTTTATTTACAGCTGTTGCCATTAAATGATGCCTTCTTTTATTAGATTATGTAAATGAACAATGCCTTTATACTTTCCTTCCTCTTCGGCAATAAGTTGTGTGATGCTATTAGATTCTAATATCTCTAAAGCATCAACAGCCATAGCGTTGTTATCTATTAATTTTGGATTTGGAGTCATGATGTCTTTTGCTGTAAGGTTTTGGATATTTTCAAATTTTGCGAGCATTCTTCTGAGGTCTCCATCTGTTATAATGCCAATCACTCTTTTGTTTTCAGTTACAGCTGTTACGCCCAACATTTTATTTGATATTTCAATGATGACATCTTTCATTAGGGTATCAGACGATACTTCGGGTTTTAAATTTTCAGCAGTGATATCGCTGACTTTAAGATATAATGCTTTACCTAAAGCACCACCAGGATGGTATTTTGCAAAATCATGTTTAGAAAATCCTTTTATCTTTAACAAAGTCACCGCTAAGGCGTCACCCATGACGAGCTGAGCCGTAGTGCTTGTGGTTGGTGCTAAATTATTAGGACATGCCTCTTTTTTTACAGGGACTAATAATTTGTAATCTGCATGTTGAGCAAGGTAAGAATCTGATTTACTGGTTAGCGCAATCAGTTTGTTTTTAAAATTTTTAATAAGAGGTACGAGAACTTTTATTTCTGGAGTATTTCCACTTTTTGAAATGCAAATCACAATATCGTCCTTAAGAATCGTTCCTAAGTCTCCATGAATGGCGTCTGCCGCATGCATAAAGACTGCTGGTGTGCCTGTAGAATTCATGGTTGCTACAATTTTTTGAGCGATAATAGCACTTTTGCCTATTCCTGTAATAATGACACGACCTTTATTCTTAATGATTAATTTTACGACTTCAGTAAAATCTTTATCAATAGAATTTTCTAGATTCTTTACAGCATCGGCCTGCATTAAAACGCTTTCTTGGGCAAAATTTTTAATTTTTGAAAAATCCATACTATAAAATTCTCTTGCAGACTTTAAAATATTGCTTATATTTAGGATTGCAAATGTAAGTAAAACATAATAAATTGGATTCAAAATCAATACACCAAGAATTAAAAAGAATTTTTGGTTTTTCAGAATTTAAAGGACTTCAAGAACAAGTTATCAAAAGTATTTTAGGTGGTGAAAACACTTTTGTTATTATGCCAACGGGCGGTGGTAAATCTCTTTGCTATCAACTACCTGCATTAATTTCAGAAGGAACTGCTATTGTTATTTCGCCACTAATCGCTTTAATGAAAAATCAAGTGGACACTTTAAGAAACTTGTCTGAAAATGATAGTGTAGCCCACGTATTGAATTCTTCTTTAAATAAAACTCAAATCAGACAAGTCAAACAAGATATTTCTGAAGGAATTACAAAATTATTATACGTTGCTCCAGAATCTTTGACTAAAGATGAATACGTAGAATTTCTAAAGCAACAAAACATATCTTTTTTGGCCATTGACGAAGCTCATTGTATTTCGGAATGGGGTCATGATTTTAGACCAGAATACAGAAACATCAAAAAAATATTGAATAGAATTGGAGATAACATTAGCATAATTGGTCTTACCGCTACAGCCACTCCTAAAGTACAGGAAGATATATTGAAGAATTTAAGAATGACAGATGCCAATGTCTTTAAAGCTTCTTTTAATAGACCTAATCTTTATTATGAAATTAGACACAAAACGGCCAACGTAGATTCTGATATCATAAAATTCGTAAAGCAAAGAGAAGGTAAAAGCGGAATTATCTATTGCCTGAGCAGAAAACGGGTAGAACAATTGTCTCAAACACTTCAGGTTAATGGTATAAAAGCTGTTCCCTATCACGCCGGTCTTGATGCAAAAACACGTTCTAAACATCAGGATATGTTCCTGATGGAAGATATAGATGTGGTTGTAGCCACTATTGCCTTTGGTATGGGCATAGATAAACCTGATGTGCGATTTGTAATTCATAATGATATTCCAAAAAGTATAGAAAGTTATTATCAGGAAACCGGTCGAGCCGGAAGAGACGGCGGTGAAGGACACTGTCTGGCTTATTATAACTATAAAGACATTGAAAAGCTTGAAAAGTTTATGAGTAATAAGCCTTTGGCTGAACAGGAAATAGGCTATGCCTTGTTACAAGATGTTGTTGCTTTTGCGGAATCTCCTGTGTCCAGAAGAAAATTTATACTTCATTATTTTGGTGAAGAATTCGATAATGAAACTGGTGATGGTGGGGATATGGATGATAATGTCAGGTATCCTAAAAAAACCATAGAAGCCAAAGATGATGTCGTTACGATCCTGAAAACTGTAAAAGAAACTGGAGAGCTTTACAAAATAAAAGAGTTGGTCAACATCTTATTAGGTGAAGCTAATGCATTAATAAAGTCTCATAAGACAGAGGAAAGTGAAATTTTCGGTATAGGTAAAGATAAATCTAAGAGTTTCTGGACAGCACTGATTCGACAAGTCCTCGTGAATGGTTTTTTACATAAGGAAATAGAATCTTACGGCATTATAAAGCTCACTGAAAAAGGCCATGACTTTTTAGAAAAACCATTTTCCTTTAAAATGGCTGAAGATCACGACTACAGTGATGAAAAAGCCACGCCTTCAAACAATCAAAGTGGTGGTAGTGATACCAAACTCTTAAAAATGCTTAAGGACTTACGTAAAAAAGTAGCAAGGCAGAAAGAAGTACCGCCATTTGTGATTTTTCAAGATCCTTCATTAGACGATATGGCTTTAAAATATCCTGTTACCATGGATGAAATGAGCTATATACATGGCGTTGGAGAAAGTAAAGCCAGAAAATTTGGTAAAAAATTTATAGAACTTATCGAAAGATATGTTGAAGATAATGACATCATCAGACCCGATGATTTAGTGGTAAAATCTACAGGTGCTAATTCTGCAAATAAACTTTACATCATCCAGAATGTAGACAGAAAGCTACCGCTTAATGATATTGCAAATTCAAAAGGTTTAAAAATGGATGAACTGATTAAGGAAATGGAAGCTATTGTCTATAGTGGAACAAAGCTCAACATCAGTTATTGGTTAGATGAGCATATGGATGAAGACCAACAAGAAGAAATACACGAATATTTTTTAGAAGCAGAAACAGACAGCATTGAAAGTGCGATTGAAGAGTTTGATGGCGACTATGAGGATGAAGAGTTAAGATTATATCGCATAAAATTTATTTCTGAAGTAGCTAATTAGTTTTTGGTGTCAAATGGTTAGTGTCTAGTGTCTAGTATTAAGTATTTATCCTATTAATCATCCAGTTACTTTTTACTTTTTACTCATTACTCCATATTTCACACTTTACACTTTACACTTTCAACTTATCACTTTCTACTTTACACTCTACACTAATCAACCAAACAAATAAATCCATTTCTACAAATAGCACGACCAATAAGTCCCTAAGTAATGACAGGATATCCCTAAAAGCAGGTTAAACTTTAAGCGCTTTGACATTTCAAAATCCAGATTACTTTAATTTTGTGCAAAAAATAAAATGTCTGATAAAAAGCCAGATCAAGTTGTTTATAATGAAGAGGAGCAAAAGTATGATGCAGGACTTCTTCCCTACGCTACTAATGCATCTGCGCCAAAAATTACTTCAACCGATCTTACAGGTTGGAAAAACACAAATATTAATAAGGCAAACCATCAGATAAAAACTGAATACGAAAAACTAAAGTCTGCGTATGAAGAGTTGATGAAAAAGCATGAATACAACGCACTCATCTACAACGCAGAATTCAGTTTTGAACCTAATGTTGGTCAAATTTATCATTTATACATCAAGGAAAATAAAAAGACATTTCTTTCAATCATTGCCCCGAATGAGTGCAATTTTAAATATAAAGGAAGTTTTAAGCTTAATGATGACAAGATATGGGCAAGAGTGGTAAGTCCACAGGAACAAAAAGCAAGCATAGAGAAATAGCGAATCATTTTCAAAATTTGTTTCCTTCAATAACGATGACTCTTTAATACATTTTAGGTAGTTGTATTTTGAATAACACGGCAGATATCCGAATCGAAATCACAACAACTCCAGAGATTATAAATATTAAATCCTGATTTAGACCAACGTAATCTAAAAGAAAATAAGTTAAACCACCCATAATACAGGCTGTAGCATAAATTTCTTTGTGAAATATTACTGGAATATCGTTACATAATATGTCTCTTATAACGCCTCCAAAACACGCACTCATTGTACCAAACGCGATACAGGTAATTGCTGGGAGACCTGCAGAAATAGCTTTTTCTACACCAACAACTGTATAAAGAGCTATACCAATAGTATCGAAAAGAAAAAGCGATTTTCTTAGATATTTCAGCTTATTTCTAAATATTATAGCAAAAATAGTGGTTCCTATAATGACATATATGTAAGTCATATTGGTAAGCCAGCTAACATCTGCTTTAAGCAAAACATCTCTTATTGTTCCACCTCCAACTGAAGTTACAAAGGCTATGATAAGAATACCAAATGGGTCAAGTTCTTTTCTCATGGCCGTTAGTACGCCAGAAATTGAAAATGCCACAACACCAAGAATGTCTATTACAAAAATAAAATCCATTATTGTTGAGTATAATAGTTATAGTCTGTCAAAACTTTTCTGATAAAATCTAAAGGCTTTTCATCTGGTTGAATATCCATTTTTGATGATAATTGTTGTTGAAGCCTGTTTATGATATGGTATTCCCTATTTTGTCTGGCTTTAAGATAAATTGCTTTAGTTTCTCTCATATCCTGATCATTAAAAATTGTAACCTGTGGATACTTTGGAGTGTAATTATCAGGGACATCCATTAAAATAGTTTGAGTAAAATCTACTGTCTTTTTTTCTGTGATTACAGTTGTTTTAGCGGCCAAATCTCCTAATCTCTGCCCTTTTCCGCCTAAAAGGATAAAAAGACTTCCTAAAGAGCCTAGGGTGAATGCTATATCTATTAGCCTCAAACACCATCTTATAAAAAAATGACTTGCTCTTGGCTTTGAGCCATCAATGCAAACGACTCTTATTTTCATTGCCGATTTTCCGATACTCTGACCATTCATGGTCAATTCCATAACTAAATGATAGAGTAATAAAGGTAAGGATACAATCATATTAAAAGCCATTCCTCGAGCACCTCCCATAGAACTTACGATTAGCGCTATTAAAAACACATAAGCAGCAAGAATTAAGATATCTATGAACCATGCTGCAGCGCGTTCAAAGTAGTTTGCAATATTTTGATCAATACTAACATTTTGTGCAGTTTGTATTTGAAAATTATCCATTTAAATTAGTAAATTTGAAGCCTATACTAACATTATGCGTGAGGCTGCTTTTGTAAAGCAAAATAAAGATAAATGGTTCAAATTTGAAAGCTATCTCAGAGATAATACAAATTATTCTCCTGATGAACTTTCTGAGTTGTATATAGAAATTACAGATGATTTGAGTTATGCTCAAACATTTTATCCTAACAGTAACACAACCAAATATTTGAATCAAATTTCTGTAAAAGCTCATCAAAAAATTTACAAATCTCAAAAAACCTCTGGAAACAAAATCACAAAGTTTTTTTTAAAAGAATTTCCATTGGGTTTTTACCAATATAGAAGTCAACTTTTATTGGCTTTTACTGTATTTCTGTTCTTTTCAATTGTTGGTGCTTATTCTGCGGCTTCAGATCAAGATTTTGTAAGACTAATTCTTGGTGATAGCTATGTAAATATGACTCTGGAAAATATAGAAAATGACGACCCAATGGCTGTTTACAAGAAAGCAAACGAAACTGATATGTTCGTTGGTATTACTATAAACAATGTTCGCGTGGGCTTTTTATCTTACATTTTTGGTTTCATTTTTGGTATTGGAGCCTTATTTATAGGCATGCAAAATGCCATTATGCTGGGCTCGTTTCAATATTTCTTTGCAGAAAAAGGCTTGCTTTGGGAATCTGTAAGAACCATTTGGATACATGGTACAATAGAAATATCTGTAATTATCATTTGTATTTCCGCAGGAATCATTACTGGTAATGGAATCATGTTTCCCGGTACGTATAGCCGTCTAGAATCTCTGGCCAGAAGTGCTAAAGAAGGGCTTAAAGTTGTTGTTAGCACGGTTCCCTTTTTTATAGTTGCAGGATTTCTTGAAGGTTTTGTGACAAGGCATACAGAAATGCCGGATTTTTTAGCTATTCTCATTATCGGTGGATCTTTGGCCTTAATTTTATATTATTACGTCTTTCTACCTTATAAACTCAACAAACAATACAATGACGGAGAACTTCGAATCGAATGAAAATTTACAACCAAAATTTGTTTTCAAAAAGGAAAGAGATTTTGGTGAAATTATAAGCGATACCTTCACCTTTTTTACTCAAAACAAGAAGAGGCTTTTCAATATTTTTGTAAAATATGTAGGTCCTTTCATTTTGTTAGTAGTGATTTCAAGTACTATATATCAATATAAAACCGGAGATCTATTAGCTGATTTTTCAATCGTTGGCGCTAATCCAAATCTGTTTTTCAATTCAATTTTTGAAAACATTTTGGTTATGATTTTTTATCTGGTATGCACCATACTCACGACGGCAGCGACATATCTTGTTATATTTCATTCCATAAAATCTTACATTAGTAATAAGGGAGAGATATTAGACAGTGATATTTCAAAAGGGATGAAAAAAGATTTTTGGAAAATGATTGGGTATTCGATATTGTTTTACCTGGTTATTTTCTTAGGATTTATGTTATGCTTTATTCCGGGTATTTATTTAGCAGTCGTGTTAACGCCAGGACTGGCATTAGTTGTAATGAATGATATTTCAATTGGAGATGCGTTTTCTAGATGCTTTACACTCATAAAAGATAATTGGTGGATTACTTTTGCTACATTCTTTATCTTCTTCATAATCATTGCCATTCTAGGATTTATTTTTCAGCTTCCAGCGACTATTTACACCTTTGTAGAGGGTTTTACAGGATCTGGAGGTTTAGTA
>Ga0207419_1002860_pt1 | contig 10838 bp, 5 predicted proteins | sample ElkSloMetagenome_4_FD_184723 | JGI IMG/M metagenome (GOLD analysis project Ga0207419, IMG submission 184723) | Hot spring microbial communities from Elkhorn Slough, Monterey Bay, USA - MD2A (version 2) | ecosystem: Environmental > Aquatic > Marine > Intertidal zone > Estuary: Microbial mat ... | reverse complement strand
GGTTGAAAACCTTCCAGACATAAGAACAGAATCTAATGACAATGTAGAATTACCACCGCAACTCGTTGAAAAATGGAAGTCCGAAGGGCGCTACGAACAGGAAGTTGCAGAGTTAGATGCCTTTTTTGAGCGAACAGGTTACCCAAGAGCTCCTCGATTCTATATTATTAAATGGCTAACAGATTACATTACCGAATTCGGTGTGGATGGCTACCGTGCAGATACCGTAAAGCATACAGAAGCCTACGTATGGCAAGAATTTAAAACAGAATGCGACTACGCTTTCGAGCAATACAAAAAGCAACATCCAGATAGAGTATTAGATGACAATGATTTTTACCTAGTTGGTGAAGTTTATAATTACGGCATCTCTAGCGGCCAATATTTCGATTTTGGGGATAAAAAAGTAAATTATTTTAATCCTCCAAGCTTTCATAGTCTTATAAATTTTGAGTTTAAATGGAATGCTGAACAACTTAATTACGAGGAATTGTTTAGTAAATATTACAACTATTTATCAAATGACTTAAAGGAATTTGGCGTGTTAAATTACCTCAGTTCTCATGATGATGGAAGTCCGTTTGATCCCCTAAGAAAAAAGCCTTACGAAACCGCCAATTTATTACTATTAGCCCCAGGAACGTCTCAGGTTTATTATGGAGACGAATCAGCAAGACCTCTAAAGGTAGAAGGTGCTATAGGTGATGCTAATTTGCGTTCCTTTATGAATTGGAATGCCATAGCTTCAGACGCGTCAGTGCAATCTGTTCTAGACCACTGGAATAAACTTGGTCAATTTAGAGCTAATCATCCTGCGATTGGAGCAGGGATTCATCAAATGATTACACAAAAACCTTATGTCTTCTATAGAAGTTTTCAAAATAAAAACCAAAAAGACTTAGTGGTTGTAGGATTAGATTTAAAAGGAAAGCGCAAAACCTTAGAACTGTCTAATTTATTTGAAGATGGCACTCAATTGTACGACGCTTATTCTAAACAGGCAGTAATTGTAGAAAATGGTAAAGTTGAAATAGAATCACCATTTAGCACCGTACTATTAGAACAATTATGAAAAAAATAAACTGTTTCTGTCTGGTAGTTTTAATTTTCGGAATAAGCTGTTCAAGTCATTCACCACGTACTACCGAGATTAAGTCACCCAATCAGGACATCGACCTAAGTTTCGAGTTAACTGAGACTGGGAGGCCTTTCTATAAGGTGTTGTTCAAAAACGAAACGATAATTGATACGTCATATTTGGGATTTGAATTTGTTGATGCCGAAGCCTTATATGATGATTTTAAAATTTTAAAAGCCACTACTTCTGCATATGAAGATGTCTGGCAAATGCCTTGGGGTGAACAGCGAGATGTTGTAAATCACTATAATGAACTACAGATCGAACTTCAGGAAAGTTCAGGTTTAAAACGAACCCTAAATCTTGTTTTTAAGGTCTATAACGATGGCGTTGGTTTTAGATACGAATTCCCAGAGCAAGAAGGTTGGTCAGAAGCCTTAATCAAGGAAGAACAGACAGAATTTAGTTTAACCGAAGACTATGAAACCTTTTGGATACCTGGTGATTGGGATATTTATGAGCATTTGTACAGTATAACGAAGCTTTCCGAAATTGATGCATTATCTTACATTTCTAAAACCAATCTGGCCCAAAGCTACATTCCAGAGAATGCGGTGAACACTCCTGTAACTATGGTGGGAAGTAACGGGGTGCACCTAAGTTTCCATGAGGCTGCTCTTGTAGATTATTCAGGAATGACCCTGAAAGTTGATACTGATGATCTTAGTTTAAAGAGTCATCTGGTAGGGTCTGAAAATACAGCGTATAAAGTAAAGCGATCCCTACCATTTCATACTCCTTGGCGCACTATTCAAATTACCGATAATGCTGCAGATTTAATTGAATCTAATCTCATTGTGAACCTCAATGAGCCCAATAAATTGGGTGACATATCTTGGTTTGAACCGATGAAATACACAGGGGTATGGTGGGAAATGCACCTCGGTAAATCCTCTTGGGATTATGGTATGGAAATAATAGATGGCCAATGGGAAGACACAGGTAAAGCCCACGGTAATCATGGAGCCACGACCGAAAACGTGAAGCGTTTTATTGATTTTTCGGCAAAAAATAATATCAAAGGTGTTTTAGTAGAAGGCTGGAATACGGGCTGGGAGCGTTGGATAGGGTTTGATGATCGAGAAGGGGTTTTTGATTTTGTAACCTCCTACCCGGATTACGATTTGGATGAAGTTACCAGTTATGCGCAGAATAAAGGTGTGCAAATCATTATGCACCATGAGACCTCAGCAGCTACAGAAACGTATGAAAAGCAACAAGATAGTGCCTACGCTCTAATGCAAAAGTATGGTATGCATGTGGTAAAGTCGGGATATGTAGGTAAAATATTGCCTAAAGGGGAGTACCATCACGGGCAGCATATGGTGAACCACTATAACAATGCGGTCATAAAAGCAGCGGAGTATCAGGTAGCAATTAATGCACATGAACCCATTAAGGCCACTGGATTAAGAAGAACCTATCCTAATATGGTTTCACGCGAGGGCTTAAGAGGTCAAGAGTTCAATGCATGGTCAGAAGATGGTGGTAATCCCCCAGAACACTTACCTATTGTAGCCTTTACGCGTATGCTTGCGGGACCAATTGATTTCACACCAGGTATTTTTAATATAAAGTTTGATGAATATAAAGTAGATAACCAGGTAAACACAACTTTAGCACAGCAGTTGGCCTTATATGTGGTTATTTATAGTCCAATACAAATGGCTGCAGACTTAGTAGAGCATTATGAAGCTAATCCTGAACCATTTCAGTTTATAAAGGATGTAGGCGTGGATTGGGAAATCTCTAAGGTATTAAATGGAGAAGTTGGTGATTACGTTACGATTGCGCGCAAAGAGAGAGGTACTGGGCATTGGTTTGTTGGTAGCATTACGGATGAAGCTAAGCGCACTATAAATCTAACTTTAGACTTTCTCGATGAAAACAAATCCTATGAAGCAACTATTTATAAAGATGGTGAAGAGGCACACTGGGACAATAACCCGTTAGATCTTAAGATTGAAAAAAAGACTCTTAAAAAAGGCGATTCCATAATCCTGAATCTCGCCGAAGGTGGTGGGTGCGCCATAAGTTTAAAGACCTTGTAAAGCGACTAAGGAAACCTAATATGTTAATCCTAAGATTTTTCGAATCATTTCGTGTCTATTAATATTCGTAATTTTAAAGAAACGAAATATAAAGCGTGGACATCAACAAGAATTTAGATTCTCCTTTTCACATAAAAATCAGTTTCAATAAATTTCTTAATCAGTATGATGATTTAATTCAGGCTGACAATGATTTTATTGCTTCTAATGCACGGCGTGTACTTAAAATTGCCGAAGAATATCCAGTTTTAAGAACGGGGTTTAGTGACTTGTCATTGCTTAAATCTTATGAAAAAGAAATTGAAGGAATTCTTCAAGACGCCTTCAACCCAATTCTTTCTGGCAATGAAATTAAAGCAGCTTCGGTGCCATTTCACGATATCCTATTTAATATATCAGAGCGTTTTAAAACCATAATTGAAACGGCCGGTGAGGGTTTTGATCTTAAAATAAAAAACATGCCTTCAGATGATGTTTATATCATTGCCTGTACCATTATTATGAAGATATGTTATGGTTTTGATGTTAATTTTAAAAGACCTTTTCTTTATGAAATCCCAGACGAAAAAGGGATTATGCGCTATTACAAAATCCTTTACAATGCCGATTTCGTTGAAATTTCACCTAATGAAAAGGCCCATATAATCACTCAGGCCGATGTAGATGAATTATTAGATAACTTTAAAAATATAAAACTTTGGAAAGATAAATTTCCGCCGGGTAGTCATGATTTTAAAGGTTTTGTGATCTCTAATATGTTTGATATTACTGATGACCAATCTATTTCGAATATTAAATCTACCCTCATAAAACAAGAAAAGCGAAAAGATGAAAGTTTTATGAAAGATTTTCAAGAGGTATTTCGATCATTATTAGGGATAAAGGATATTAACGTTGGATTTGCGGTTTATAATGCAGATGAAGATACTTTAGACAGCGTCTATGGTTTAGGGTTAAACAGCTATTTGTTGAATGACCAAACTTCTGTACTTTGCTCTGAGATTCTTTGCAAATGGTCTTATAAAAAATTACTCGAAGAGAATGAATATTTTTCGGTATCCGATGTAGATAAAGTTTATGCTGAAAGTATAGGGGAAGTAGCACCTCATATAGCATCATTAAAATCTCAAGATATCAAAAGCGTCATCTTTGCACCTATAGCTAACGAAGAAGGCTTGTTGGGGATATTAGAAATCGTTTCAGACCAACCAAAAAAATTAAACAGCATTAATGCTAATAAGCTGCTAGATATAATGCCTTTTATAGTGTCTGCAGTAGAACGGTCTAAAAAGGAAGAAGAAAATTTAATAGAAGCTATTATTCAAAAAGAATGTACGTCCATTCATCCAAGTGTTCATTGGAAATTCACCAAAGAAGCTCGAGAATACATCAAAACACAAGTAACGACCAAAAGCACACCAACATTTAAGAAAATTGGATTTGAAAATGTATATCCGTTATATGGGCAGATAGATGTTAGGAGTTCTTCTAACGCCAGAAATAATGCGGTACAAAAAGATTTGTCGCTTCAATTGTCTCTAGTTCAAAAAATATTTGAAAAGACCTTAGAAGAAAAATCGCTTCCTATTTATGAGCAATTTACATTTCAATTAGCACAGTACCACTCGGTCTTAGAATCTAATTTTAAGGTAGATAGTGAACGTGAAATCACCAACTTTTTAAAGGATGACGTGGCCCCATTTTTAAAATTAATTAAAAAAAATCACCAAGAGTTAAAACCTGATATAAATGAGTATTTTGATAAAATCGATTCAGACTTAGGGGTAATCTATTATTATAGAAAGCATTATGACGATACGGTAAGACTTATAAATCGCAGCATGTCTAAACATTTAGATCATCGGCAAGAAGAGGCGCAGAAGATGTATCCACATTTTTTTGAGCGCTATAAAACCGATGGGGTAGAACACAATATGTACATTGGTAACTCTATTACCAAAGAAAATACCTTTAATTCTATTTATCTCTATAATTTAAGGCTGTGGCAAATGCAGGTGATGTGTGAGATGGAAAATAAATACTACAGTAACCAACATCAATTTCCTTTAGCCTTAGACGTAGCTTCCATGATATTAGTATTTAACCAGCCCTTATCGATTAGATTTAGAATGGAGGAGAAGCGGTTCGATGTAGATGGTACTTACAATGCACGTTATGAGGTGATAAAAAAGCGTGTGGATAAAGCTTGCATTAAAGGTACTGAAGAACGCATAACCCAAAAAGGAAAGCTCACTATTGTTTATTCTCAAAAGGAAGATAAAGAAGAGTATCTGCGCTACATAAAATTTCTTCAATCTAAAAAATTTCTAGATGAGCACGTCGAGTTGTTAGAGCTAGAAGATTTACAAGGTATGACGGGGTTAAAGGCCTTACGTGTTGGTATTCTTTACCATAATGTAAAAGACAACAAGGAATATTATACTTATGATGATCTTATGGAGACCATTACGTCCTGATAGATAGTGTTTTGTTAAAAGAACTTTTGACTTGTGTTTGAGCATCTGGTTCTAGTACCGTATCTAAATTAACACCAGGGTTATTCTTTACAGCAATACCGAAAGCAATTAATGAGATGATTATCCCAATCATAAAAACGGTATAAGTAGCGCGTAATAAACGGTACTTGCGCTCCAAAACCTGACCTAAAAAATAGAGATCTTTAGTCATAGCTTTGTAAATGTAGTCTTTGTCTTTAAGCATTTCGCTTATGGCCCACTCAAATTCTTCGAGTTCCATTTTATGAAAATTACCAAAGAAACTCAAATTCACCTTTTGGTTCATCACATCTTCCTTAGTAAACTCACCACGAGTTACGTTGGGTCTTGTAGCAATGATAGACATGACCATAGAAATTACGCTGAAAACCGTAAAAATCACTGTGGGCCACGTTAAATAAGCGTTTGTATCTAATTTTGAAATTAAATTAGCCAAAACCACCGAAATAATAATAGCATTTACCGATAGAAGTATATTGGCTTTGGTGTCTGCTATATCGCTCAGTTTAATATGATTTCTTAAAGCGGTTCGGTAAAAAGTTTGTACGCCACGCTGTGGGCTATCGTCTTTGTATTTGGCTTTATATTTCGCCTTTACACGCTCTTTTTTGTATTTCTTTTTCTGCTTCTTATTAGCTTTAATAAGCTTTGCTAAGTTTTTATCCTTGCGTTTTTGCCAATTTTTTATGGCATAGTCGGTGTAAAACTGATGCTCTTTAGATAGCACATTAATATTGCTATTTCTCCATTCTTCCGCTGAGTAGGTTCTGTTATGGTGTAATTCTAGTTCTTTTCTCAAAAACTCACTGGCTTCTGCAAAATAATCCTTTCCAAAATGAGAGGAATCCGCATCTCTAATTATCCGCTCTAGCTTACCTTCTGGCTCTCTACTAAACTTTGTGGCCATTATGCATTCTGAGACTCCTTCAATAATAGAGCCGTCCACATTATTTTCAGTCAGAAAATCCTTAGCAATTTTTACGCTTTCTTCCTCATGTCCGTCAATAGTTTTGGTATAACCCACGTCGTGCAGAAGGGCAGTCAATTCTAGAATCTTTGCCTCCTTTTCATCAACATCAGAATGTTCTATAAGTTCTTTAGTACTCTCGTAAACGCGTTTGGTATGTGTGTAGTTATGATATATAAACGTGTTAGGTAGATGTTCTTTAAAAAGATTTAATACAAATTCTTGGGTTTCCTCAATAAGAGATTCGGTCATGATTTTAACTAAATTAGAATAAATGCATAATTTACAAAAATTACAAGACTTAACATTTTATTTTAAATGATACTTATTATGAAGTTGTATTTTTATAAGGTAATATACAGCTAGTCATTACAACCATGCATTTAAAAATTGATGACACTTTTAATACAAAACTACCGGCAGATCCCAAAAAAGAAAACGCTAGGCGGCAAGTGAAAAATGCCATGTTTTCTGAGGTATTACCCAAAGTGCCTTCGCAACCTTATCTTATCCATGCTTCAAAAGATTTGGCTGCCAAGTTAGGTATCAACGAGGAGGATTTACATTCTGACCAATTTCTTAAGCTATTTTCAGGAACCGATATATATCCTAATACCAATCCTTATGCTATGGCCTATGCTGGCCACCAATTTGGTAATTGGGCCGGACAATTAGGTGATGGGCGTGCCATCAATCTTTTTGAAATTAACCACAACCAAAACCGCTGGGCTTTGCAGCTAAAGGGAGCCGGTGAAACCCCATATTCAAGACAAGGAGATGGTTTAGCTGTGCTACGCTCTTCTATAAGAGAGTATCTCTGCAGCGAAGCCATGTATCATTTGGGGGTTCCTACCACTAGGGCTTTAAGCCTTATGCTTTCTGGAGACAAAGTTTTAAGGGATGTACTTTACGACGGTCACCCAGAATACGAAAAAGGAGCGATTGTATGTCGTGCAGCACCGACTTTTATTCGTTTTGGAAATTTTGAATTATTTGCGGCTAGACAAGATCATGACAATCTCAAGCGCTTGGCAGATTACACTATAACGCACTTTTTTTCGCATTTAGGAACACCGTCTAAAGATACCTACATTAAATTCTTTGAGGAAGTGACTCAAAACACTTTAAATATGATTATCCATTGGCAGCGTGTGGGGTTTGTTCATGGGGTTATGAATACAGATAACATGTCCATCTTGGGCTTAACTATAGATTACGGGCCTTACGGTTGGTTAGAAGGTTTTGATTACGGTTGGACTCCCAATACCACAGATCGTCAAAATAAGCGGTATCGCTATGGCAATCAGCCTAATATAGGTCTTTGGAATTTATTGCAATTAGCTAATGCACTTTTTCCGTTAGTAGAAGATCCTAAACCTTTTGAAGCCATCTTGAAGGGTTATAAAACTGAATTTGAAACCAAATCATTAAAAATGATGCGCTCTAAACTAGGACTAGAGATAGCAGCTGATGATGATGCCAAACTTATTGAAGCTTTAGAAGACTGTTTGCTGCTTACCGAGACCGATATGACAATTTTCTTCAGGCTATTGTCAGCTTACAAAACCAATAGCACAAGAGACGGTTTAAATCTTATAAAAGAAGCGTTTTACACGCCTCATGATATGTCTGAAGCTATTAAAAAGCAATGGCACAAATGGTTCAAAACATACAACGAAAGATTAAATTTAGAAACCCGAACAGATCAGGATCGAAAAAACGCCATGAATGCTGTAAACCCTAAATATGTTCTTCGTAATTATATGGCGCAAATAGCTATAGAACAGGCTGAAAACGGCAATTACGAGGTCATAGATGAGTTGTTCAATGTATTAAAACAGCCCTACAGTGAACAAATCAACGCAGAAAAATGGTTTGTAAAACGACCAGAATGGGCAAGGCATAAAGTGGGCTGCTCAATGTTGTCCTGTAGTTCTTAAAACCAATAATTATGAAAGCAATTTGGAATGGTAAAGTTATAGCGGAAAGCGACAATACGGTCGTCATAGAAAACAACCATTATTTCCCGCACGAAAGTATAAATCAAGAATATTTTCAAAAAAGCGATACTACATCGGTCTGTCCGTGGAAAGGCACAGCATGCTATTATTCGCTTAATGTTGATGGAAAAGAAAACCCAGACGCCGCTTGGTACTATCCTGAGGCGTCAGAACTTGCAAAAGGTATTAAAAACAGAGTGGCATTTTGGAAAGGCGTTAAAGTTGAAAACTCTTAATTAAAACGATTAGCTCAATTAAGTAATTATTAAAAATGGATTTAAAGCCTCATAAATAAAGTGCATCATATAGCTAAGAAAAGGCATCATACTATAATGGTTTTTATAATGTTAACCCTTCACCTATAAACCAAAAGCTTATAAAATTAAGTTCAAGGGGATTTAATGGCGTGTAATCTAATTGGTCAATTTCAGAAATTAGTTATTACAATTTCTTGAGATGATTGACTTCATGTATTATGCGAGGATTACTATGAATAAAATTACTTGCTAAAATGCTGCGCATCTTAGCAGAGTTTAGGCCTAATTGCCAAAACTTACTAATGGGTTAAAGTATAGTCGAGTAAGTTTTGCAAAATCTCATAATCTAACGATAAGTCTTATAATATCTTAGATCTAGTCAAAACGATATGCGCTTAGATGGAATTGACTAGAGCTATTTTTTAAAATAGTGGTGAACGTGTTAAAAATACAGGGTTTACAGTCAATCTAAAAGCCTTTAATAGGCGTTATTTATAGCTTTAAGAACACCTATGAAATACACCTACAAGATATATATACTGTTATTAACGGTTATAATGTTTTCGGCTTGTGCCACTTATGAGCCTCAATACAAAAATGAAGACGCTAAGGACAGGAAAGCACCCGATAAAGCCGTAGATAGAACTTTTTATTTAATTGGTGATGCTGGTAAATCGCCCATAGGCGGGATGTCTACAGCATTAACAATATTTAATAAACATATCTCTAACAAGAACACCGAGAAAGACTACACTATTTTTCTTGGTGATAACATCTATCCGTCTGGCTTACCAAAAAAAGGTGAAGAAGGAAGAGCTCATGCTGAAAATGCTTTAGAAGGTCAAATAAGAGCCTTAGAAGGTTTCGAAGGAACTACCTTTTTTATCCCGGGTAATCACGACTGGTACACCGACGGTCCAGAAGGCTTAAAACGACAAGAGGAATACTTAGAAGAAGCTATTAGAGATAATGTATTTGAGCCAGAAAGTGGTTGTCCTTTAGAAGATGTAGATATTGGTGATAACATCAAACTCATAATGATAGACACCCAATGGTATCTTGAAAACTGGAATAATCATCCGACAATTAACGATAAATGCGAAATTAAAACACGAGAACGGTTTTTCTTGGAGCTTGAGGGAGAGCTTAAAAAAGCGCAAAATAAGATGGTAATATTGGCCATGCATCATCCTATGTATACTAATGGCATACATGGAGGCCAATACGCTTTTTCAAAACACTTATTTCCAACACAGCGAAGTGTTCCCTTGCCCGTATTAGGATCATTGGTATCTCAGATGAGAACTCAAGGCGGGGTTTCTATACAGGATCGTTATAACGAAAGGTATAATAACCTTATGAAAAGGATAGAAACTATGGCCATAGATGAGAACAAATTGGTTCTTGTATCCGGGCACGAGCATACCTTACAGTACAACGTAAAGGAAGGTGTGAAACAAATTGTCTCGGGCTCTGGGGCTAAAGAATCTTATGCTGCCTTGGCTAAAACCGGACAATTTGTTTATGGTAAGCAAGGCTTTGCAGAATTAAAAATATATAAAGATGGTAGTGTATGGGTGACATTTTATGGTGAAGAAAACGGTCAGCCTAAGCATTTGTACAGTACAGAAGTCTTTAAGCCTACAGAGCCATATGATGTGTCTTACCTTCCTGAATCCTTCCCACAGGAGATTGAGGCATCAGTATATACAGAAGAGCAAACCGATAAAACAGATTTTTTTAAATCCATTTGGGGCGACCACTACAGAAAAGTATATAGCAAAAAAATAAAAGTGAAAGTAGCTACCTTAGACACCCTATACGGGGGATTAGAAGTAGTGCGGCCAGGCGGTGGACACCAAACGCGATCCTTGCGTTTAAAAACAAAGGATGGTCGCGAATTAAATAT
>Ga0207419_1002857_pt1 | contig 10854 bp, 11 predicted proteins | sample ElkSloMetagenome_4_FD_184723 | JGI IMG/M metagenome (GOLD analysis project Ga0207419, IMG submission 184723) | Hot spring microbial communities from Elkhorn Slough, Monterey Bay, USA - MD2A (version 2) | ecosystem: Environmental > Aquatic > Marine > Intertidal zone > Estuary: Microbial mat ... | reverse complement strand
CGGGTGCGGTTACAGGAGAGGCAAGACGTGACACCATGATGGCTTATTTTGAAAATATGGTACAGTCTAACTATATTCTTTGCATTAGGGGTGCAGGTAATTTTTCGGTACGATTTTATGAGACCCTTGCCATGGGCAGGATACCCGTGCTCTTGGATACGGATTGTTTGCTGCCCCTAGCCAGTGAAGTGGATTGGAGCAGGCATCTTATTATCGTTAAGGAAAATCACTTAAAGCATTTAAACGCGCGTATTACAAGCTACCATAAGGCCTTAAGCAAAGAGAGGTTTGAAGCCATATCAATCTCAAATAGAACCTTATGGGAAAAAAAATTGCGTTTTGGTGCTTTCTTTAAAACTATACTTAGCCCTTATACGCATCATCAATGATATCTGCATGTGTTTTATATAATAGACATAGAGGTCGCTTGAAGGGCTTGCAACCAAGGCGCTTTAAAAAAATAATACCGGGCCTAGTACATCATACTATATGAGTGCATCCAAACCTAAACATATTGGTTTAGTTCTATCTTCTGTTCCGGGCTATTCAGAGACTTTTTTTAATAGTAAAATCAGAGGTCTTATGAAAAATGGGTTTAAGGTCACTGTTTTTGCAGATTATACCGATACAAGGTATAAAAATGAGGCATTCAAGGTTGTTTATAATTTAAAGCTCAATTCAAATTTATGGACCAGTTGTTTAGAGATATCAAAGTCTATATTTAGGACTTTATTTGTTCACCCTAAACACAGCTTACGGCTATTAAAACTAGACCTTAAGGATAATAAGACTTGGAACTATTGCCTAAGACGACTTATACTGAACGAATTTTTATTGAACCGAGATTTAGATTGGGTACATTTTGGATTTGGAATGCTAGCCAATGGACGTGAAAACGTGGCAGAGGCGATTGGGGCGAAAATGGCGGTAAGCTTTAGGGGTTATGATTTATACCTGTCCCCGTTAAAGCATGAGGGTTGCTACCATGTATTATTCAAAAAAGAAGTTGCGTACCATGTTTTATCAGAAGAGATGAAAGCTTGCTTATTACACCAAGGGATTTGCAAGAAGCGTATTAGCGTTATAAGCCCAGCGATAAACACAGCCTTGTTTCATAACCAGAATTTTGATAGAAAAACAAACGAATCCCCGCTCAAACTTACGACAGTGGCTCGACTCCATTGGAAAAAAGGACTCACGGATACTTTTGTGGCCCTAAATATTCTTAAAAATTGGGGATTGGATTTTGAGTACACTATTATTGGAACGGGTACTGAAAAAGAAAAATTGTTGTTTACAGCCCACCAGTTGGGACTGATGGATAGGATTAACTTTATAGGTAAATTGAGCCAAGAACAAATCAAATCCTACCTGATGGCTTCTGATATTTATATACAATATAGCATTCAAGAGGGCTTTTGTAATGCTGTACTTGAGGCACAGGCCATGGGCCTGTTGTGCATTGTTAGTAATGCGGAGGGTTTAAGCGAAAATGTTTTGCACGGAACAACCGGCTGGGTAGTACCTAAAAGGGCACCTAAACTATTAGCAGAAAAAATAGTGGAGGTGTCAAAACTCAATGATGCCGATAAAAAAATGATACGAAGTAAGGCCACAACACGGGTACAAACCCATTTTGGGCTTGAAAAACAAGCTCAGAAATTTTTTAACTTTTATAATCAGAATTTATGAGTGAGGGCTATCTTTACGTCGCTACAGGAAGCAGGTACATTGAGGAGGCAATACGTTCTGCAAAGAGCTTAAAATTATATAATCCTAGCGCTAAGATAGCATTAGTGAGCACAGCTGAAATTAAGGAAGCCGTATTTAACCAGGTTATTGTTTTAAAGCATACGGAGGCCAGCGATTGGAAAGGCGGTTTTAGCTTTAAGGTAAACGGTTTGTTGAACAGCCCTTTTGAGAAGACTTTTTTTGTTGATACCGACACCTATTTTACAGCAGACACCTCTGAATTGTTTGACCTTCTCAATTATAAAGATTTGCTGATTTGCCATTCACCAAACGATATATCAAGGGTGAAAATCGGTGAAAAGAAACTTGAGGGCTATACGCCCTACAATACGGGGGTCATAGTTTTTAAACAGAATGAGCGGATTGCATCGTTATTTAGGACGTGGAAGAGGTTGTACCAGAACAAGACAAGCACCTATTTAAGTGATCAACCTGCATTTATGGAAGCACTGCTGCAGCAGGATATAAAAAATTTAACGTGATGACGGCTATATATAACCTAAGATTCAAGGCGTTTAATGCCTTACCCCCACTAAGAGCCAAAATTTTACACGGGCGGGTTAAAAATTACGAAGCGCTGAATACATCTGTGAATAAAGATGCGGATAAGCGCCGTATCTGGTCCCCCTATTGGTGGCGTACGTTTAAGAACTACCGAGGCTTTCAAGGATTTAAAACGACAATTATAAAAACACTAGGTAGAAAAACCTTAGGGAGACTAAAACAGAGCATTCAAGGAAGCAAGAATTAAACCTCCATTTTAAAACCTACTAGTTGCAAACCAATTAAAATAATTAATGACACATTACGAGTGGATTAGATGGCTATTATTTCCCATAATGACCGTACACCTACAGACGGTTAGAAAAGATCTTTTAAAGCTGACCAAAAATTTAAAATCAGAATTAAATCGGGACATTTCGATATTGGACGTTGGGGGTAGAAAATCTCCCTATACAATCGGTATTCCAGCCCATGTGACCTTATTGGACGTACCCCAAGAGCCAGGTACAAAGGCCGAGCTTAATTTGGGTTTTACAGATCGTATAGTAGATACGGTTAAACAAAAACGTTCTAATATCTCCAATGTTGTGATTCAGGACATGACAAAATCCCAATTAAGGGATGGTAGTTACGATGCTGTGGTTTGCGTTGAGGTTATAGAGCACGTTGAGCAGGATGAGGCCTTTGTTGCACATATAAGCAAGGTCATTGCAGACGCAGGTTGGGCTTATTTTACAACCCCAAACGGGGATTTTATAAAGAATGAGGGCCCAGATAAAAATAAAGACCACATAAGACACTACACCAAACATCAATTAGAACATCTCTTGCGACGGTATTTTAGAAAGGTTGAGGTTAGATACGCGGTAAGGACGGGAACATATCGCGTAAATGGCCTAAGGGGCTTTGATAAAAAAAGACCATGGGTTATTTTAAAGACGGTACTATCAAACCTTGTTAATAAGGTGCAATCCAAAAACGTTCAAGATAGGATGAACGGTACTGCCCATCTGATAGCTGTGTGTTATAAATAAAGACATTGGCTAGAAATTTCTAGCTATTTGTTTTGAAAAAAATGGTAAATAAGGATAAAGTTTTTGTAATCGGTTTTCAAAAAACAGGCATCACATCCTTGAAAGAGGCTCTAAAGGTTTTAGGTTACCGGGTTCACGGGGGTGATCAGCAGCTTATGAGGTTTAAGGATAAGACTGCTTTGCATGATAATATAAGAGCTAAATTGCTTAGTTGGGATGCGTTGCAGGATATGCCTTGGCCTTTGTTTTACCAAGATTTATTTGTTCTATACCACGAGGCAAAATTCTTACTAACGTTAAGAAATACCGATAAATGGATTAGAAGCGTAGTAAGATACTTTGCCAGTATAAGAGTACCGCTCCAAGAAAAAATTTATGGGGAACCAAAGCGGAGGTTAAAGAGCTAGTTACTTCGAGGTTTTATATGAAGTCAATAAAGATGAGGCCTTTTTTAAATAAATAAGTAATGTTATTGCAGATAATGGTTTAGCTTGTTTATTCATGCTTAGAGGTAACTACATTAAAAAATGATAGCCCAATCATTATAAAAATCATGATGTGTAATAAATACAAAAGAGAGCTCAATTACTTCACTTTACAAATTTTGAAAGATATTGAAGTAAAATAGGTTGTGAAGACAGGAACGTTTAGGTTATGGGACTTAAACTTTTTAAAGTTTATTAACAAACGACAATCGAAAGGTTAAAATATACGCTTTTTTGAAACTGCGCATTTGAATGCATAAAGTATCAAGAAGTAAATAATCAGTGCCTAACTAAATAAATAAAATTTAATGAGAGAATATGATATTTGTAAAGTGTGCAGTGGTAATTTAGATGAAATCAATTCTAAGTTTCATCTGGTGAAATGTCGTAATTGCAAATTAGTTTTTTGTAAAAAAATATTTTCTCAGGAGGAATTTATTAATACCTATAATACATTATATAACAAATCATCGCAATATAGCACCCACTTAAATGAGTTCAAAAATCTCAAGCAAAACAAACGTATACGAATAGGAAAAGTAAAAATGAAGGTACTACGTTTTATAAAAAAGAAAAAAACCAAACGTCTCGCTGAGATTGGTGCTGGAGTTGGTTTAATAGCAAGATTTTTTCAAAATAACCAAATTGAGTATCAAGGTTTAGAATTAGATAAAACTACCGTTTCAAGAGCTCAGAGTTTAGGATTACCTATTTCTTGTGGGGATTTCACATTATTAAATGAGTTTGAAAATGATTATGATGCTATTGTAGCTTTTGAAGTGATAGAGCATTTGCAAGACTTACACGCTCTTTTTTTGATGCTAAAATCAAAATTAAAGGAAAATGGATATTTTGGTTTTACCGTTCCCAATTATGATAAACGATTAAATTTTAAAAGACCCGAAGACCGAATTTACCAATCAGCACCGCCAATACATCTAAATTTTTTCACAACAGAAAGCATTGAATTGATAGCTGCGTTTTATGGTTTTAGAGTTGTTTTTTGCAAAGAAAAGCGTTTTCCTTTTTTGTTATGGAAGCGAAAAGAGACTTATATTAATCTTTTAAAAGGTATATTAGGCCAGTTTCATGGCCCCAGTATTTATGCGGTAATTCAAAAGTCATGAAAAAATACTTTAAAATTTTTAAATCAAAATCTTATTTATTGATTATTTATTTTAAAAATAAGTTAATTACCACTTCGTCTAACTTTGATTTTAGGGAAACAGATAAACTTTTATCAAAGTATTCTAAACATAAAAAAATTGTTGTATTAGGTAACGGCCCTAGTGCCAATAATATGAAAACAGACCCTCAATACTTGTATTTGGTAACAAATAGTGGGGAAAAATTAGTTCGTGAATTAGATTACGTGTATTATGTCAATGATGCCCTGTATATTCAGAAGTTACTTTCAAACTCGAGTTTTTTAAAGAACGGGGTCGATATTCTTTTTTACTATAATGATTCTATACTTCATAAAAATGGAATAAATTTCCTTACGAAATATTGTAATTTATTAAAACACCGTAATTATTATTTTATTTCAAATATCCTGTCTAACGAAAAATCAAACAAAAATTATAGTAAATTCATCTCATTTTATAGAGATAGAGGCTTGGAAGTGAAAATACAAAATAGTGGAATGTTTCTACTTTTATTTGGATACTATATGGCCTTTAAGCTAAGAATACCCATGGAGATTTATGGATTGGATATGGGGGTAGGAGGTAAACTTCATTTTGATGGAAAAGGATTAATTGGTAAATCGGTAATTGAGGAGCGAATAAAAAAAAATATTAAAATTTATTTAAATTATTTCTATGATGAATATGAAGGTAATATTATTAATAATTCCTTCTTCCATTCGAACAGTGAACATGAAACGCTAGACTAAAATTTAAATGATATTTAAATTTTTACTATATCTTAAACCAACAAGTTATTTTAGATTAAGGCGTAAGAATGGCAGATATATATATCCTAAATATGAAAGCCTACCGGAACGCGTTAAGCATCAACTTATTTGTGATGAAAACTATACATCTAAAACAGCAAAGGATTACGATTTAGCTTGGCAGGCCATTCAACAAGGCTACATTGGAAATGCCGACTGTTACACTGATTTTGTTGATGTTTCAGTTTATGATAACTATGTTTTTTCCAGAAAATATTTTCACAAAGCTTGGGTTGGATTCATCCTTTTAGTTAGGTTAGTTTCACTTAAGAACCCCTTTAAGGAGATAGAAGCATTTTTTTCCACGCGCCATATTAAAAGAACCGAGGCCATCCAACCTATTAGGTATCCTACCTATCAACATTTCAATGGGAACCTACTGGCACAACAACCAAAGGTTAGTGTGATTATACCTACACTAAACCGATATGATTATTTAAAGGATGTACTGTTCGATTTGGAGCGGCAGGACTATATGAATTTTGAGGTGGTAGTAGTTGATCAATCGGAGCCCTTTGAGCCAGACTTTTATAAGAGTTATAATTTGGATATAATTTTAATCCGGCAGGAGGAAAAGGCACTTTGGCTAGCCAGAAATACGGCAATAAAAAATGCCCATGGTTCCTTGATTGCACTTTCAGAGGATGACGTTCGCATACAGCCCGACTGGATTTCCTTACACTTAAAATGTTTGGCTTTTTTTGATGCGCAGGTTAGTGCCGGTGTGTTTTATCCCTTAGGAGGCAATATTCCTGAAAATCGCTCTCATTTCGCCTTGGCCTCACAATTTGCTACGGGTAACGCCATAATCTATAAGTCGGTTTTTAAGACCGTAGGCCTATTTGATCGACAGTTTGAAAAGCAGCGTATGGGCGATGGTGAGTTTGGAAATCGCATATATTATGCAGGGATAAGGAGTGTGTCCAACCCCTTAGCTTCCTGTATTGACGTAAAGGCGGGAACGGGCGGCCTTCGGGAAATGGGCAGTTGGGATGCCTTTAGACCTACAAATTGGTTTGCGCCACGACCGATACCCAGCGTACTCTATTACTTTAGACGCTACTTTGGTAAAAGAGCCGCAATTATTGCAGTTATAAAAGCTGTTCCCTTGTCTGTATTACCATATCGGTTTAAAACGAACAAGATGATGATGCCTTTGGGGCTGTTATTATTTCTGATACTATTACCACTTGTTATTTTACAGGTTACTATTTCGTGGCGACTCTCGAGTAAAAAAATAAAACAAGGCGCCATAATTGAGCGTCTCTATTAATAAAATGAAAAGAATTCTAATCATAAGTTCTGAATTTCCTCCACAGCCCGGTGGTATTGGTAAGCATGCTTACCATCTGGCGACATATTTGAAAGCGGAAGGCTTAGAGGTCAAGGTAATTGCAGATGTGCGGTCAAAAGCGGGTAAAGAGGAACGTACTTTTGACGATTCCAACGATTTTGAAACGATTAGAATTGCCAATAAACGGCCTAGAATTAAGATGTACCTAGCTAGGCTAGCAAGGTCAAGGAGATTAGCCCTTGAGAGTGATATTGTAATTGCCACGGGTAAATTTTCGCTTTGGGCAGGGGCTCTACTCGGCGCTTTAGCTAAGGTAAAACGTATCGCCATTGTGCACGGCACTGAGGTGAATTTCAAAAATCCACTATTAAGACAATCCATTAACTTCTCCTTGACCCGATTTGATGAGGTGGTGGCGGTTTCCAACTACACCAAAAGCCTCATATCCCACCTAGATATCCAAATACGGGTGATACCAAACGGGGTAGTCGTGGACAGATGGAGGGCTAGCCATAAGCCAAGAGCCAGAATTGAAGGGTGCCCCAAATTGGTAACGGTAGGTAATGTTACCGAACGAAAGGGGCAATTAAACGTTATCAAGCATCTCCCAGCATTATTGGAGACCTTCCCAAAACTTTATTACCACTGTATTGGTATCACCACGAATGCCGAGCAATTTAGGGAAGAGGCCAAGCGCTTAAAGGTAGATGGTAGCCTGGGATTTCACGGAAGGTTAAACGAGACTGATTTAAAAGAGACGTTACAGCAAGCTGATATTTTTGTGATGCTGAGTAAGGAAACCAGAACGGGAGACGTTGAAGGATTTGGTATTGCCCTTTTAGAAGCCAATGCCATGGGGGTGCCCGTAATTGGGTCTAAGGGCTGTGGCATAGAGGATGCCATAAAAGGAGGTTACAACGGGGAGTTAATTGACTACAGAAAGGGTGATGAGTTCCTTAAATCCATAAGCCTTATCCTAAACGAAAGGGCGGATTACGCCGAGAACGCTAAAAATTGGGCCAAAGCACACGACTGGTCTAGAATTATACAGGATTATTTAGCTTTGATGAATTGAGACTTTGCATCATATCCCATACCGAACACTATCTTGACGACAAGGGCGAGATTGTAGGCCATGCCTCAACCGTGACTGAAATAAACCATCTGCTGGATGTGTTTAGCAGCATTGTTCACCTAGCGATGCTTTACCCGAATGCCGCCCCTAGTAATACGAGCAGATACCTTTCATCTAAAATAGAGTTTATACCTATACCCACGGCCGGCGGCTCAAAACTAAAGGATAAATTGAGGCATTTTAGTAATCTGCCAAAGACCCTTAGTGTGATAGATAGCCAGCTAAAGGATGCCGATTATTTTCAGTTTAGGGCACCAACCGGTATTGGTGTTTACGTGATTCCCTATCTGATTATTTTTAAAAGTGATACCAAGGGTTGGTATAAATATGCAGGTAATTGGAAGCAAAACAATGCGCCACTATCCTATAAATTCCAAAAATGGTTATTAAAGCTACAGACAAAACACGTGACCATAAACGGGCAATGGGACAGGCAAGCGAAGCACTGCCTTAGTTTTCAAAACCCGTGTTTAAGCAAACAGGAGCTGGAGCGCGGCCGTACAGTTAGAAGGGGTAAAACGATAAACGATGGCTTTGAACTGTGTTACGTAGGCCGGCTGGAGGCAGAAAAAGGACTTGATCTACTCATTACAGCGCTTTACAGCTTACCAAAAGCGGTTAAACAGCAGATTAGCAAGATGCATTTTATAGGTACCGGTGAGTTATTGGAGCAGTATGAACAGAGGTGTAAGGCATTGGACATTAATTTTGAATTTTACGGGGTGCTTCCCCGCGAGAATGTGCACGGGCTTTTTGAAAGGTGCCAGTGCATACTTTTGCCCTCAAAATCAGAGGGATTCCCCAAGGTAATCACTGAGGCTATGAATTATGGGTGCATTCCACTGGTCTCTAATGTCTCTGCCATTGGGCAGTATATTATACACGATAGCAACGGTTATTTAATAGAGCCGCTTTCGGCAAATACCCTTAAGGGCTTACTGACGGATTTTTTATTGCTGAACGAGGCGGCCTACCGAGGGCTTATGGCACAGGAGGCCTTTTTTAAAAGATTTAGCTATGCGCAGTATAACCAAAGGATTATTAAGGAGGTATTAGGGCTTAGCCCATCAATTTATAATATATCCCATAAAAATTAATGTTAAGTTTGCATCTGTTGATAATTATTTAAAGATTTGCCCTTGAGTTGGACGTAAAACCATGATTTTAAAAAAATTACTTTGGGCCTTTAAGCGCCACCCGTTTTTATATATTAGCAGGTTTAAATTATTATCCAAGAACTCTAGGCTAGAAGAGATTTCGGGTTGTAATTATAATAGTCATAACCCTAAGAAGCAAATTCCCGATTATTTTAAGCGTATCAACCAGGACATTTTTCCCAAGGGGCGCCAAGAATCTGATTTGGAAACGGTGCTGCAATTATCCAGATGGCTTAAAGAACATATACCAGGGGGACCGGGACTTAGCGAGCCCTCGGATACGGCCTTGAATACCATGTTATCTGGTCGCGGAGGGGTTTGTAGCGATATGGCACAAATATTCAATAATTTTTGCGTCATCAACGATATACTGGTTAGGGAATGGGGTACCACATCGGCCCCATTTGATAAAAAATTCGGGGGACACTCCTTTAATGAGGTGTATATATCCCAGCTCAAAAAATGGGTGTTAATTGACGCCTCGTACAATATAGTATTCTACGGGAAGCAATCGCAGCAGCCGCTTTCGGTTATAGATATGTACCAGCTCAAACGTGCGGGGCAGGATATTCAATTTAAAACATTTAATGACGGTATTAAGGAAGTGGATAAACAAATTATTAATAAGAATTATTTAAACGATAGGGTAACCCCATTTTTAATCTGTAATTACAAAAATAAAACTTACGATGCCTTTCTTCGGTTTTCAGGAGGGGCAGTGCCCGTTTTCATGACCCATTTTGCCATATATTTGCTAGGAAAAAGTTATCACTACAAGTTTCCCTTGGATGACTACCGTAATATCTTTAATTAATAATGGCATGGCTAAGATAAACTTGCCGTTACCCAGACTCTGTCTTGAAGAATAACCAAACATATTTATTTCAAATTGGCCTACACGTTTTAATAGGGTTACTTATTTATTGGCGTGAGGGCTTCGGAAAGGTTTACTTTTTTGGGGCCTTTTTTTATTTTGTCTATCATATTGTGACTGCGCCTGAAAAGGAAAAGACGTTTACGGTTTTAAAGGCCTGTGGTTATTTTGTTGGGGCGGAGGTTTTACTGAGGATGACCAAGGGCGCCATTTCTTACGAAGCGGGTAAGTACGTGGTGATTTTCTTTATGCTCTTCGGGACGCTTTATAAAGGGCTTTCGGGCAAGGGCTACCCTTATTTTATGTATTTGGTTTTTTTGGTGCCCTCTATATTCGTCGCGAGCACCACCCTTAGTTTTGATGCCAATTTTAGAACCAACATCGCTTTTGTTTTAAGCGGACCTGTATGTTTAGGAATAGCCGCCCTGTTCTGTTATGATAAACGTATCTCCTTTAACCAAATGTCTGAGATATTGCTGTTTACGGTGTTGCCAATTATAGCCCACGCCATTTATATTTTTTTCTACGTTCCTGATTTGCAAGACGTGCTTACGGGTACGGCATCAAACCGTTCTACGTCTGGCGGTTGGGGGCCAAATCAAGTTTCGGCAATTTTGGGTCTTGGTATTACAATTATCTCCTTTAGACTGTTTACCAAATCG
>Ga0207419_1002854_pt1 | contig 10864 bp, 10 predicted proteins | sample ElkSloMetagenome_4_FD_184723 | JGI IMG/M metagenome (GOLD analysis project Ga0207419, IMG submission 184723) | Hot spring microbial communities from Elkhorn Slough, Monterey Bay, USA - MD2A (version 2) | ecosystem: Environmental > Aquatic > Marine > Intertidal zone > Estuary: Microbial mat ... | reverse complement strand
CCATCGAAATCTCCGTAATAAAGGGCTTATCTGCTTTCTTTTCTTTGATGTAATGATATAGTTCACCTGCTTTTTTGGCAGCCAGCAAATACATACCCGCGTAAGAAGTGATTACATTTTCGAATACATGGAAAGCATCGTTCATACCGGGCACCTCTAACCTGCCAATGTATCGTTGGTTTCCTTTTATAAAGGTGTCCATCTCATCGTATGGCGCTAGTTTTCTAATATAATTAGATACATCTATAGTAAAATAATCACAATCGGCAATGTAGCGGTCTATGTTCTCCATAGTTACGTGATCGGCATCAAAACCAAAGCCTTGGTTTAATGAAGCCTCCTGCGCGCAGTTTTTTATGGAGAGATACATTTGCTTAGGTGTATCTGCAGTACTTTTATATTCGGTATGCGACTTGTTCCAAACGGGAAAAATATTGATACCATTTGCTTGCAATTCTTTTATTGCTTTTACAAACGCATGGCCATGTAGAGAAAAACGGTCACCGAAACCAAATGAGAAAGGAGGGATTTGCACTATTTTTTAGAGTTTTTGAACTTTACCCATAAGGTAAAAAATCTTTTTAGATGTATCAAAAAAAGAGCGTGCTAAAAATAAAAAATTCCCAAAGGCAACACCCTTGGGAATTTTGGCGGAACAGACGGGACTCGAACCCGCGACCCCCTGCGTGACAGGCAGGTATTCTAACCAACTGAACTACTGCTCCTCTTCAAAAACTTTAAAACCATGAAAACTTGGCGGAACAGACGGGACTCGAACCCGCGACCCCCTGCGTGACAGGCAGGTATTCTAACCAACTGAACTACTGCTCCTTTTTAAAATTGGTGTTGCAAAACTATACGCTTGTTTGATAAAAACAAACCCTTGTATGAAAAAATTATTTAGTAGGGGCAGCCTTCAATCCTGTGGCTTTTACTTTTTTTCTTATTTTCTTCATAAACTTTTTGCTAGGATCGTTTTTATTGGTTCTATAATTATCGTCAGTCTCTTTCCACAAAGGGGTTTCGGTAAAAGCAGTATACTCATAATGCCCGATCAAATATTCCACTTCATATTTTTCCGCTAAGTACTTTATCAGTGCTATGTTGGATATTAACTGTGCTTTGGTAAGAGGTACTTCTTTGGTGCCTCCTACATTTTCAATACCAAAAGCACAATAGTTTAGGCCAATTACGTGCCTTGCAAAAGCGGTTTCTGGCAATAAGCGGTAAATGGTACCGTCTTGGTCTATTACAAATTGAGAAGATACGTTGAGAGAACTGGCACCTTTAATAGCATCTCTAAAACCTGGTAGTTCAGGTTCCATAAATGCACGCATGGTTCCTTCTAAAGTGGGGATGACCGTATGGTGTACTACAATAATTTTAGGGTCTATTTCTGGCTTATCGGTTTCTATACCATGCCTTTCTGATAGATATTCTAAAGACAGCTGCTTCCTTTTTTCATTCCAAACAATGGGTTTATCTATAATTTCTATTTGTGCTTGCAGTGGCCCGACTAAAAATAAATAGAACCAAAGGACTGTAAGTAGTTTTTTCATGATTGCTTTTAATTTATCGGTTAGACGGATCTTGATTTCAATGAGAGCTGAAAAATAAGGTTTATTTGCGGATTTGGGTATCTGTTTATTTGAAAAATAACCAGAGCTGTATTTATAAGCAATTTAAATTTTAAAGGGTTTGATGTTATTGGTGATACTCCTGAGCCTTTAAGCGAGGACGCTTGAACGAGAGGTTTAACCTATGTTGCAAACAACAAAATGAGATACAACGAATAGAAGTCAATTTTTTCAACATTGCATGGCTTAGTCTCTAAGTTATAGATATTTTTGAATTTTTACAGATTCCTATTATTTAACCAGACGGCTTATGCACATAAGATTAAGAGAGTACGAACTAAAACTTAAACACGCTTTCACCATTTCTAGAGGTAGCAGAGATAAAGTGCATAACGTTATTGTAGAACTTACTGAGGGTAAACACACAGGCTTAGGAGAGGCCACTGAGAATCCATATTACCACATCGACACAGGAAAAATCAATACCGATTTACTTGGTATAGAAGAACTTTTGAAAGACCATTATTTTACTACACCCGAAAAGCTTTGGCAAGAAGTTGCTCCATTATTAAATCAAAACCCCTTTGCACTTTGTGCCTTAGATGAGGCAGCACACGATTTATATGGGAAAATTCATCAAAAGCCACTCTATAAACTATGGAAGCTTGATGTTTCTAAAGCACCATTGAGTAACTACACTTTGGGCATAGATGAAGTAGATGTGATGATTGAAAAAATGAAGCAAACCCCTTGGCCCCTGTATAAAATAAAGTTAGGCAACGAGCACGATTTGGAAATCATAAAGGCATTAAGGAATGAAACCGATGCTATTTTTAGGGTGGATGCCAACGGTGGTTGGTCGGCTGATCAATGCATTCGCTTTTCAGAAGAATTTAAGCCCTTAGGCGTAGAGTTTATAGAACAGCCCTTGCATGCCGATGCAAGACTAGAAGAGAAAACAGAAGCTTTTAAACATTCAAAATTGCCATTGATTGCCGATGAAAGCTGCATTTTGGAAGAAGACGTGGCCGAATGTAAACCTTTTTTCCATGGGGTTAACATCAAATTAATGAAATGTGGCGGCATTACCCCAGCTTTAAGAATGGTTCGAGAAGCAAAAACCTTAGGCTTGAAAGTAATGGTAGGATGTATGACAGAATCTAGTGTAGGCATCTCAGCCATTGCTCAACTTGCTCCCCTGTTAGATTATATCGATATGGATGGCGCCATGTTGTTGAGCAATGACCCTGCGGAAGGCGTTGGGCTTAGTAATGGAAAAATACTATTTTCAGAAAAGGCAGGAACGGGTGCTGTTTTGCACTAAATTTCACCATCAACTCTGCTTATTGCTGTGAGTATAAAGTTATAATTGGTAGTGATAGGCGCCCTAGTTTCTAGCAAGGTCTTAAATTTAAATTCATTGCTGAACAGGTAAGGCCTTAAAGATTCATTGTTAGCATTTAGCGTAATTACTTCATTTACAGTGGTCGATATGGTATCGAGCCTAGCCATGAGTAAGCTATCGGTTTCCTCAGCATTGTAGATGTACAGTCGTACTGTTCTGATAAGGCGCCAATTATTCCCTTCATCAATCATGGTTAGGTCTACTGTTTCAGGCACTATGGTATTGATATCGCCACCATCAAGATTAAAATCTACTAAGAGCGAATCGGTGTTGTCTGCCACTTCAATATTATCTAACCAAACAAAATTGCCGCCCTCCACAGGTACCTCTTCTGTGGCTTCTAGCGTAAAAGAAGCTTGCGTAGTAGCCAAAAAGGTGATTTTGTTCAAATCATTGCCGCCGCACCTAACAAAGATACCCGCTAATAAAGCGAAAAGGCTTATTTTAAAATAGTTTCTATTCATAAGAAGGTAGTAAACAACAGCATTTCAAAAACCTCAAAGTAACAGCTAATCTGTATCTTTTTCAAAAAAAAGCTAATTTCACTGCTTTAATACATTTCAACCAATTTTCAACACAATTAAAGACATGAAAATTTTAAAATGGCTATTTATTTTACTCTTGGTTTTGATCATAATTGGAGCAGGAGCCGTATATGGCTGGTTACAGTATCAAAAACCAAAGTATCAAGGTGAGTTGGTAATAAACGATTTATCTGAAGAGGTAACGGTACATTTTGATGAGTTTGGCGTACCTCATATCTACGCCAATTCGCTCAAAGATGCTTTTAATGCATTGGGTTATGTACATGCCCAAGACAGACTTTTTCAGATGGAGATGCTGCGCAGAGTAGGTGCAGGCAGGCTTTCTGAAATTTTGGGAGCTGAGTTTAAAGAAACAGACAAATTCTTTAGAACGCTAGGCATAGCCAAGCAAACCGAAATATCAGTACAGGAAGTCTACAGTAAAGAAAGTGAGTTTCTACCTTTGGCAGAGGCTTATTTAAACGGTATCAATATCTATTTACAAGAAACATCTCTACCTCCTGAATATCAGATAATTGGTATCGAAAAGGAAGACTTTACTTTAACTGATGTACACAACAGCGTAGGCTATATGGCCTTTAGCTTTGCCCAAGCATTTAGAACAGAGCCATTGCTAGAGAAAATCGCTTTGCAGCATGGCGAGCAATATGTAAAAGATTTGGTTTTACATTGGAATGATGCTTCCACACAGATTTCCACATATAGCAACAAAACTGATTCTGCTGGAGTTGTCTCAGACACCTTAACGGAAATGGCTTCTGTAACAAAAACAATCACAGAGATTTTAGAAGGCGTGCCTGTGCCTCCTTTTTTGGGCAGTAACAGTTGGGTAGTAGCTCCTCAAAAAACAGCCAATGGTAAAGTGATGCTGGCCAATGATACACACATTGCTTACGCCCAACCCTCAGTTTGGTACGAAGCACACATAGAAACCCCAGATTTTAGCTTTTACGGTAACTTTTTAGCAGGTGTTCCTTTCCCCATGGTCATGCATAATGAACACCACGCCACAGGCCTTACCATGTTCGAAAACGACGATATAGACCTTTACTATGAAAGAATAAACCCAGAGAATACCGATGAGGCTTGGGTCGATGATCATTGGGAAGAAATGACCAAAAGAACGGAGACAGTGCAAGTAAAAGGAGAAGACCCTTTTGTTTTTGAAGTAAAAGAAACACGACATGGCCCTTTGGTCAATGAGGTATTGAAAGATTTACCGACTGATAAACCAGTTAGCGCTTGGTGGGTATACACAAAGTTTCCACTTAAGGCATTGGAGGCTTGTTATGGACTGCTTACAGCAAGCAGTATGGAAGAAGCCCGTGAGGCCGCTTCTTTGATCCATGCCCCTGGTCTTAATGTGATGTATGGCGATGTGGATGGCAATATCGCTTGGTGGGCTTCGGCAAAATTACCCAAAAGACCTGCCCACGTAAACCCCAAATTTGTTTTAGATGGTGCTTCAGGCGAAGATGAAATATTGGGCTATTATGATTTTGAATTCAACCCACAGGCTGAAAATCCACCATCGGGATTTGTGTATTCGGCCAACAACCAACCTGATAGCATGCGGGGTGTTTACCATTACGGCTATTACATTCCCGGTGATAGGGCTGAAAGGATCACCTCGCTACTGTCTTCTGAAAACGCTTGGGATATAGAGAAAATGAAAGCCATGATTTTAGATGATGTTTCGCCTGTGTACCCACGCATTGCCAAGGAAATAGCTGAGGTAATAGAGAATAATAATACCAGTTTTTCCCCACAAGAAAAACAAGGTTTAGGTTTATTAAAAAACTGGGATGGAAATCATCAACCTGAAAATAATGCGGCAGTACTTTTCCATAAGCTGTATTTTTTGGCATTCCATAAGTCCATGGCCGATGAAATTGGGGAGACCGATTTTCAGAATTATTTAAAGACATTTGTGTCTCGCAGAACCAATATTGTTTTGGCCGCTAACGATACCTCAGCTTGGTGGGATAACACCACTACCGACAAAATAAAAGAAACGCGCAATTTTATATTTACCGAGGCCTATAAACAAGCACTTAAAGAACTTACCGCTCAACTTGGCGAGGACATGAATGCTTGGCAATGGCAACAAGTACACAGCATAGAACACCCACATCCTTTGGGCAAAGTAGAGGCGTTAAGAAATATTTTTAATGTGGGGCCATTCCCAATTTCTGGCGCAACCGAAGTAATTAATAACCAAGGTTTTATTTGGAATGCCTCTGGCAATTACGAAGTAACTTGGGGACCCGCCATGCGTCGCATCATAGATTTAGGCGATTATGAAAATTCTGTTAGTATCTTGCCTACGGGACAATCAGGCAATGTAATGAGTCCGCATTACGACGATCAAGCCCAAATGTTTATAAATGGCGAATTTAGAAAGCAGCGCATGAACCGAAAGGACATTGAGGCCAATTCAACGGGTGTTTTAATGTTTCGAACGAGGTAAACGAAAACCTAAGAGAAATGAGGTTTAATTTGTCCTAAAGTAAAATTATTAATAACAAACTGACTGAAACTATGGGTATTTTTTCTTGGATAATTTTTGGGCTAATTGCAGGAGTACTTGCCAAATGGATCATGCCGGGCAAAGACCCTGGAGGCTTTATTGTTACCATTCTGATTGGTATTGCAGGTGCAGTTGTGGGCGGTTACATTGGTACGCTTTTAGGCTTTGGCGATGTAACTGGCTTCAATTTCAGAAGCTTTTTTGTTGCCATTGGAGGTGCCTTGCTATTGCTCTTCGGTTATAGAAAGCTGAAAGGATGATTTTTATACCTAGCAAGGGTTTTAAACCCTTGCTAGGGCTTTGATATTTATTTACCCGCCTTTATCGCCCCTACAATATCAAAAAAAGCATTGCCATTGTCTTCTCCCATCACCATGGGTAAGGTGCCATTCCAGCGTTCTATGGCTTCTAGTCGTAATATTTCTTCATTTAAAGATTCCCTTAAAAGCTTTTGCGACTCTGCTTGGGCTTTGGCGATGGCCAGTTTTGCATTGGCTTCGCCCTCTGCTTTGGCCAAGGCTTGTTGGGCTTCTGTCTGTATGCGATTAAGATCATTTTTAGCAGTGAGCGCCAATTGCTCGGCAATCTGCTTTTTTTCTATGGCCTTGTTAAACTCCTCAGTAAAGTTGAAATCAATAATAGAAAAATCAGTTACAATGATATTGTTTTTCTCTAATCGAGTTTTAATGCTCTCGAACACGTCTTGCTTAACATCAGGGCGCTTTGTTATCAGCTCTTCTGCGGTATAGGCCGCTGTTGCTGATTTAATGGATTCTTGTATAGCTGGTTCTATAATAGTAATGCGGTAATCCAAACCCAATTCTTGGAAGATGGTGTTGGCCTTCTCCTTTGACAAAAAGAAATTGAGTGCCACTTTAGAAGTAACATTTTGCAGGTCTTTAGATGAAGCAGTGGCATCGGCTTCTATCTTTTGCACCCTTACGTTAATCGGAACGACCTCTGTGCCGATAGGATTGATCAAGTGGATGCCCTCAGGTAAGATTTCTTCTTGTACTGCCCCAAACTTAGTGATCACACCTACTTGTCCCGATGAAACTACATGGAATGTAGAAAATGCCAAAAAAATCACTAAGGCACCAAAAGCGCCTAAAGCAATCTTGCCCCATTTGCTCCCCGCACTTGCAGGTACATTGGACATAAACTGTGGACTAAAATTTAATTTGTTCTTTGTCATAACAAAAATTTAAGTGAACAGATATGGGGTATGTCGCAGGAGTGGGGTGGGGAATTACAGTTCGGGCGTAAGAAAAATTTTAAATATTGAAGAATGATATGTTCTTATCGATACAAGGCTAATTTTTAGATGAGTGTTTATCTGTTCATTCGTTTTTTAGAAATGTTTTCCGCATACACAAATACTCAAATCCACAAATAAACATCCAATTTTTAAGCTTGCCGTGCTTTTTAAAAACCTCTAAATTTTAAAATAGCTAGCGTGTAATTTGATATTGACTTTTGATACTAATAAAGAAGAATTTTACAATTTTATAAATATGCTCTACCTCATCATTTTTATAGGTCTGCTTTTTATTGGTTTGGGTGCATTACTTACAGTAAATAATGCAAAATACCTGCTTTCTGGCTACAACACCATGTCTGAAGAAGAAAGGCATGGCTTCGATATTCAAGGCTATATCCCTTTTTTCAAAAGCTTTCATTATAAATTGGGTGCTTCTTTTATCTTTTTGGGTGCTTTCTTGTTACATTTTTTTGGAGAGAAAATGGCTGGCTTTTTTATCGGTACGTATCCCATCTTGGCTTATATTTACTTTATCTGGGCAGCCATGAAATTCTCAAACGGCCTAAACGAAAACTGGAACAAAATAGGGATTTTGGTATTGGCTGTAACTTTGGTATTTGTTGTGGTTCTTTTCTTGAAAGATGGGTTTTAAAGCAAACCTTGTTTAATTTTATATTACGGAAGCTCAAAAATTAAGTAACTTGTCTTACAGCGATTATATAAGTGTTGAAGAAACGACTGGCATCAAACACGAATACCATGATGGGATGGTGGTGGCTATGTCAGGCGGAACGCTTGAGCATGCATTAATCGGTGGTAAAATTTTTAACTTAGTTAGTATTCATATTGGAGAAAAAAACAAGAAATGCATTGCACTAAATAGTGACGCTAAATTATATATAAAAGCTTCCAATAAATTCTTATATCCTGATGCGATGGTGGTTTGTGGTGATTTTGAAAAACCAAAAAATGAAGTTTCTGCAGTAATGAACCCAACGGTGATTATAGAAGTACTTTCAAAATCTACAGAAGCCTATGATAGAGGCGATAAATTCTTTTTTTACCGTCAAATCCCAAGCCTGCAAGAATATATCTTAATTGATCAGTACAGCCCTTTGGTAGATATACACACCAAACAAGGTGACCTATGGGGTATAGAACGGGTAACGGGTTTGGATAGCCAAATAGCTTTCACCTCTCTCGGCATAGAATTAAATCTAAAGGATATTTATGAAGATGTGGTTTTCGAATCCTCTGAACTATGATGATTTTTGTTGAGGTGTTGAGGTGTTGAGGTGTTAAGGTGGGACGTTGAAAAATTCCTAATAAAACTTTGATCCAATGAATGTAGGAATTAATTTTAACTTAAAACCTCAATCAATTTCAAATCTATCGGCATCTAGATAAGCAGGGAATTTTTGGCGATATTTCTCGAGCTTTTCTTTGTCAAATTCAAAAGTTGAAATACTTTCCTCTTTGCCCAAGTGCAGCAAGTTATTTCCGTAAAAATCATCAATTCTAGAATCGCCTTGATAGGCGATGCCCTTGCCATCCTCTCCGCAGCGGTTTACACCAATGGTATAGCATAAATTTTCTACGGCTCTGGCGGGTAAAAGCGTATTCCAAGCACTTTGCCGTGCGGCAGGCCAATTGGCTACATACAGCAAAATGTCATATTCATTTTTTACGTTTCTGCTCCATACAGGAAAACGCAGATCATAACAAACCAAAGGGCAGACTTTCCAGCCTTTTAGTTCAACAATTAGCTTTTCTTTTCCCATAGAAAAAGTCTCATGCTCATTGGCCATGCGGAACAAATGCCGTTTATCGTAATAACTTATCTGCCCCTCTGGTGTAACCCATAAAAAGCGGTTGTAAAAATTATCTTTCTCCTTTACTATAAAAGATCCGCAAATTACCGCTTGTTTTTGCGCTGCCATCTGCTTCATCCATTTTGTGGTGGTCAGGTTCATGGGCTCGGCCAAAGTAGGAGCATTCATGGTAAAACCTGTGTTGAACATCTCTGGCAATACAATCAAATCGGCATTGTCTTGTACTGACCAAAGCTTTTCTTCCAACTCACTGAGATTGGCCTGTATATTTTCCCAATACAATTCTGTTTGGACCAAAGTTACGGTTAAGTCTTGCATGCAAACTATGTTTTGTGTTTCTAGGTTAAAGATAATAGCAGTTTTGGTTAAGACCAGCGTTTAATAAGCAGCTAAGCCGATATCATTTTTTTTTCAACTACTATGCAGCAGCAGATTTTTATTTTTAGTTTCATTCTATGTATTCTGTGGAATATTCAAACCATTGATGCACAAAAGTTTCCTGATGCGCCTGATTATAGTGAACTGAAATATTGGGCGGCACATCCCAATAAAAAAGACTGGGCCGACTATGTACCTAAGAAATCAGATTTTGAGGACAAACAGGCCACGGCCATTGCCGATGTCTTTTACATACATCCTACCACTGCTTTGAGTTTGAGCAATATGCGCAATGCAAGGCTCAATGCCAAGCGATTCAATAAAAGAACTGATTTTGTGATTTTGAATCAAGCAACGGTCTTTAACGGCTCTTGTCGGGTTTTTGCACCGCGTTATAGGCAGGTCACTTTGATCACTTTCCTTAAAAAAGCCAAAAACGAAAAGCGCACTAAGGTCTTTAATCAGGCTTATGCAGATGTGAAAGCTGCCTTTGAGTATTATTTAAAGCATGAGAACCAAGGTAGGCCCATTATAATCGCGGGGCATAGCCAAGGCAGCTACCACGGTTTACGCTTGCTAAAAGAGTTTTTTGATGGTAAGCCGCTTTTTGGCCAACTGGTTGCAGCCTACTTGCTTGGTCCAGCGGCCACAGTGCCTTTAGAAAAAATGGAGGATTTTGAAGACATTGAACCGGCCAGCAGTGCCAATGGCGTGGGTAAACTCATCGCTTGGAACTCCTACAAAAAGGGCGGCAAGAAATACCCTTTTTATGTAAAGAATGATTTGATTTCTTTGGGCGATGAATATGGCGATAAGTTCATCAAAAACAAAAACAGCGAGTTTGCGGTAATCAATCCGCTTAATTGGGAAGCTGACAGCACCTATGCGCCTGACTCGCTCAACATTGGGGCAACTCGATTTGTAAGAAAACCAGAAAAGTTTGAAGAAATAGATGGGGCTGTTACCGACGCCCAATTGATCAATGGCGTGCTGCGCATAAGCAAACCCGATGCGCCCAAGTATAAAATCATTTTTTCAGGTGATTTCCACATTTTCGATTACAACCTTTTTTACAGCAACATCAGAAAAAATGTGGCTTTAAGGCTGGAGAATTATTTTAAGCAAAAGGGGAAAAGCAATGCGGAAATAGGGAATGAGCGGTGAGTTTTTTAATAGTTAATGACAATTATTCTATTTTGATTATAGCCCAAGATTTAAATCGCGGGGCTAGGTTTAGAAAAAAACAGTGGGGTTTCAAGTTTCTGATAAACATAAAGTTTCTTACAGTAAGTCAATACCAATAATTTAAAAACTATTTACTAACCTCAAAGCACTA
>Ga0207419_1002853_pt1 | contig 10866 bp, 6 predicted proteins | sample ElkSloMetagenome_4_FD_184723 | JGI IMG/M metagenome (GOLD analysis project Ga0207419, IMG submission 184723) | Hot spring microbial communities from Elkhorn Slough, Monterey Bay, USA - MD2A (version 2) | ecosystem: Environmental > Aquatic > Marine > Intertidal zone > Estuary: Microbial mat ... | reverse complement strand
TTGGTCTCGGTAATAGATTTAATTTTAAAATCTATTTTGCCTCTATTAGTGATATAATCATTGAAAAACCAATCGATATCTTTTTTGGTATTCTGCTCTAAAAAGTTTTTAAAATCTTCAGATGAGACTGCCTGCAATTTATACTTAGATATAAAAGCTTTTATAATTTCTGCAAATTCAGCGTCATTTATATAATTGTCTAAGTAGTTAAGACCCAGGCCAGCTTTGTATTGACCTGCAATGTTAGCATTAAATTTTATGAGTGAATCTTTTGGTGTGGTTAAGGCTTGATCTCTATTTCTTCTGGCAATTTCCATAAAATAGAGAAAATATTGAAAATTAAATTTTAAATCCGCACCATGAAATGCACGCAAGCCCCATATATTAGCAAGAGACCCAAAAAGTTTTACGTCTGGGTAGTAGCGTTCTACGTATTTCATCATGAGATAGATCTGAATACCTTCAGACAACCAATAATCGTTTCTTGGGTGTGTTAAAAGTACATTATCCAAATATTGTTTTGTGGCGGTTTTTAGCAATTTAAGTTCAAACTGAAAATCATCAGGGAAAGGCCTTAGAAATGCGGGTAACTGATTTATACCGTAAAGTGGACTTCTATTATAATCTGATTCGGTTATGAGCAATTGTTCATGAGGGTATTCACCTAAATTAGCATGTAAGAAACGTATAATTTTGTCTGTTATAAGCGCTTTAGTTCCGTTGTTTAAACCTTCTGGGTCGATATCGGAAAGTATAAACAAATCATCTGTTTGCACATAATTGAACTTTGGAAATTTGCTTATAGATATATAGGTGTCTATACGGTTTTTTCCCTCTAAAATGGTCGTTTGTTCCGTTTCTGTGGCTTGATACTTCTTCACATCTAGGGAAGATATCACTCTGTATTCGCGAGGATGTGTTATTTCTAAATGAATATTGGATTTAGGAACATAAAGATCATTTAAATTTTTATTGCTGTAATAATGCCACTTCCCGTCGTAAACAGCTGGAGTGATGTACCAATGTTTTAGTTTGAAATTTTTTTGGTCGGTAAAGCCGTAATCTGTAAAAGTAGCATCTGGTATTACCAAGGTATATGTAAGATCTATAGTATAACTAGCAAAAGGCATTAATGCCTGTTGTAAATTTATTTTAATAACGTCAGGATGCTCTTTTAATCGGCTAAACGTTAGATGGTCTTCATGATGATCTTTAATAGCGGTTACAGTAGTAAATCCGCGCTGTTTATTTTTAGCCAAATGAAATTTGGTGCTAAATTCTTCCTCAAACCGTTTAGCTAAAGGCGTTGTTTTTGTTGAATAACTATTATTCCAATCATTTAGATAGATGGTTTTAAGTGTATCATTGGTGGTGTTATTATAAGTGATACGGTGATTTATACTAATAGATTTAGTTTCAACATCTACATGGGCTTTTATCTGCATTTCATTTTGTCCCTGCATTTGGTTTAATGACAATGTTAGCGCGATTATGTAGAGAAGGCATCTCATTTAACGACCAAGAACTTTAAAGGTTGAAGCCTTCCGCAGGTCACATAGTAGAGACCTTCAGAAAAATTATTGGTGGCTATTTTAATTTGCTGTTGATTTATTGGCTTTTCGGTGATTAATTGCCCTAACTGATTGTATATACTTAAGGACCTACCATTGGGACTTACATTATTTAAATTTATAATTACCTCACTACGAACCAATGACTGCTCAATAGACCATGTTTCTTTTAAGACAAAATTATTTGTATTAAGAAGCGTTTCTGAAGTTTCAATTTCTACCGTAACCGGTAAATGATCACTAAAATTATGTAGAGCTTCTCTAAGGGCTTCAGAATACTCAGGCCCTGCACAATTAGAAGAATTAATGCGACTATTGTAACATGAGGTCACACCATTATTACCATAAACCTTATATGAATCTGGTGTATAAGCCAAATCTGTCGACGTCAGCATATTTTCAGAGGTTAGAATAAAATCAAAACGATCGTCAAAGCCACCACGACTGCCACCAAATCCAGACTGTGTTCGTGTAGACTGCGTAAAGACATCTATAAAAGTCGTATTGTTGCTCCAATTTCCTATTTGATTGGCTGGATCTGTAAATGTGATGTTATTGGTAGTATCTAATAATTCCTGAAAGGCCGATTCTAAAGCCGTATACAAATTGAGATCACCACCGAGTAAAACGTGGCTATCAGAGGGCAGTGTATTTAAGTAATTGTCTAATTCTTGTACCATTTCAAAACGTCGTTGTGCATTGTCTGGACCGCTAGAAGCTTTCAAATGACAAACGATAACATAAAGCTCTACAGGATTTGTAAGTTGATTAACGGTATTTAAACGCAATCTGTAAACATTAAAATCTCTAAGGTTAGTTGGTACAATAACTTCTTCTTCTAAACTAAATTTACTACTATCATAATAGAGTAGATTTTGTAAGTCATTAGAGTCACCAAAGTTATCATCTGACGTATTAGAAACAAATGTTGCCATTTCAAAACTTGGACGAATTGCTGTTTGTGTGATATTTAAAACGGTATTTGCTCCTGTAATATTATTTAGTTCACAAACTAAAAATAAATCGGGCTGATAATCAGATATTATAAACTCAAGATCTTCTTCTCTGTTAGCGACCGCCGTTTCGTCGGGGTAGTTTAGTAAATTGTAAAACATCACTTTAAATGAGGACTGAGCCTCGCTACGGCTGAAGCTAAGGAAAACAAATACTAATAAAAGGATAAGCGTATTGGACTTCATAGCTACTTTAGGGGTGAAAAAATAATCGTTAGAAATTAGGACTTAATGCAGACTTATTGTAGAAATTATTAAGGATATCTATAACTTCATCTTCGGTATCTACCACATGGATAAGATCTAAATCTTGTTCGCTTATATTTTTTGCAGATAATAAGGTGTCTTTAATCCAATCGACCAAGCCAGACCAAAAAGTTTTCCCTACAAGAATAATGGGGAATGTTTCAATTTTATGAGTTTGGATTAAGGTCATAGCTTCAAACAATTCATCTAAAGTGCCAAAACCACCAGGCATTACAACAAACCCTTGAGAATATTTAACAAACATTACTTTTCTTACAAAGAAGTAATCAAAATCTAAGCTTTTATCGTTGTCTATATAAGGATTGTCGTGTTGCTCAAAGGGTAAATCTATGTTTAATCCTACAGAGGTACCGCCAGCAATATGAGCCCCTTTATTTCCGGCCTCCATTATTCCTGGACCACCGCCAGTAATAACGCCATAACCGTGTTCCACTATTTTTTTTGCAATATTTTCAGCCAATTGATAATACTCTTGGTGCGGTTTAATCCTCGCTGATCCAAAAATAGACACACACGGACCTATTTTACTTAGTTTTTCATAGCCATTTACAAATTCTCCCATTATTTTAAATATGGCCCAAGAGTCATTTGTTTTTATTTCGTTCCAACCTTTATGATGGTGTTTTTCTTTCATTATTTATATGATTTTATACGTTATGATTTTAGTTCTTTTTTTAAGAATTGGGCGGTATAACTTTTTTTCTTTTTAATGAGTGTTTCCGGCGTTCCTTTGGCAACGATTTGCCCACCACCTTTTCCGCCTTCATAGCCAATATCAATAATATAATCGGTCATCTTAATTACATCTAAATTATGCTCAATGATAATGACCGTATTGCCTTTATCTACGAGCTTTTGCAACACGCCCATAAGCACATTGATATCTTCGAAATGTAAACCTGTTGTAGGTTCATCTAAGATATACAAGGTATTGCCTGTGTCGCGTTTGCTTAATTCTGTAGCTAGTTTTACGCGTTGTGCCTCGCCTCCAGACAAGGTGGTACTTTGTTGTCCTAAAGTAATGTAGCCTAAGCCAACGTCTTCAATAGTTTTTAATTTACGATGAATTTTAGGAATATGTTCAAAAAAAAGGACCGCTTCTTCAATAGTCATATTCAAAACATCGCTAATAGATTTTCCTTTGTAACATATTTCTAAGGTTTCTCTATTAAAACGTTTGCCTTGGCATGTTTCGCATTCCACATAGACATCTGGTAAGAAATTCATTTCTATAACCCTAAGACCACCACCTTGGCAGGTTTCACATCGGCCACCCTTGACATTAAAACTAAATCGCCCTGGTTTGTAACCTCTAATCATTGCCTCAGGTAACTTGGCAAAGAGACTTCTTATTTCACTAAATACACCGGTATACGTGGCAGGGTTACTTCGGGGTGTACGACCAATTGGTGATTGGTTAATATCAATAACCTTATCCAAGTGCTCTAAACCTTTAATGCTTTTATAAGGCTGTGGTTTTTTTACACCGTTAAAGAAATGAGCGTTTAAAATAGGATAAAGGGTTTCATTGATTAAGGTAGATTTACCGCTACCAGAAACACCGGTGACGCCAATCATGGTGCCTAAAGGAAATGTGACGTTGATATTTTTTAGGTTATTACCTGTACAACCCTTTAACACTAGTGATTTACCGTTGCCTTTACGGCGTTCTGCTGGGACCTTAATTTCTTTTTGGCCATTAAGGTATTGTGCGGTTAATGTTTGTTCTTTTAAAATAGCTTCTGGTGACCCTTCGCTTATGATTTTCCCCCCATGTTTGCCAGCATAAGGACCAATGTCTATAACATGGTCTGCACGCTCTATCATATCTCTATCGTGCTCAACTACAATGACAGAATTCCCAACATCGCGCAGAGCGGTCAGTGAATTAATAAGCTTCGTATTATCACGTTGATGTAATCCAATACTTGGCTCATCTAAAATATAAAGTACACCTACCAATTGCGAACCTATTTGAGTAGCTAGACGAATTCGTTGCGCTTCACCACCCGACAAGGACTTAGAACTTCGGTGTAAAGACAAATAATCCAAGCCTACATCTAAAAGAAATTGAATTCGACTTTTAATCTCCTTTAAAATTTCTTCGGCAATTTTAATTTGCTTTTTAGTTAGCTTCTGATCTACAGACTTAAGCCAATCTGCCAATTCAACAATATCCATTTGCGATAAATCCGCAATACTTTTACCGGCAATTTTAAAATATAAGGATTGCTTTTTTAGGCGCGATCCGTGACAGGTTGGGCAGCTCACCTTTTCCATGAAATCTCTGGCCCAACGTTTAAGACTGTTAGAATTAGACTGACTTTGGTTTTCGATGAAATTCGCCACCCCTTCAAAATCGATATGGTAATTTCTAGTAACACCAAGCAGTTTGCTTTCTACTTTAAATTTTTCATTTCCGCCATAAAGAATCATTTTTTTGGCTTCCTCAGGAATATTTTTCCAAGGATCATTTAATGAAAATTCATAGCGCTGAGCAATATTATCTAGTTGTTTAAAGATCCAACTTTTCTTTTCAGGACCGTGCGGTGCAAGCGCTCCATTTTTTATAGATAAATTTTTATTAGGTACAATTTTGTCCTCATTCACAACATATAATTCACCGATACCATTACATTTTTGACAAGCACCTTTAGGGGAATTAAATGAGAAATTATTGGGCTCTGGATTAGGGTAAGATATGCCTGAAGATGGACACATAAGATTGCGACTAAAGAACCGAGCCTCATCAGTGTCTTGATTTAAAATCATTAGAACGTCATCACCGTGATACATTGCTGTATTAATAGATTCCATAAGGCGCTTTTCATTGTCTTTTGAAGTTTCAATTTTAAGCCGGTCTATAACAATTTCGATATCGTGTGTTTTATAACGGTCTAATTTCATTCCTTTTTCAAGGTTAACAATTTCACCGTCTGTCCTCACCTTAACAAAACCTTGTTTAGCTATTTGCTCAAACAACTCTCGGTAATGTCCCTTTCTAGAACGAATCACTGGTGCCAGAATATTAATTCTTTGCCCCTTAAAGTCTTTAATGATGAGGTCTTTAATTTGCTCATCATTGTAGCTCACCATTTTATCACCCGTTTCATAACTATAAGCATCAGCTGCTCTGGCAAACAGAAGTCTCAAGAAGTCATAAACCTCTGTAATGGTACCCACCGTAGATCGTGGTGATTTACTAGTGGTTTTTTGTTCTATAGCAATAACAGGACTTAAACCATCAATTTTATCTACATCTGGCCGTTCTAAATTGCCAAGGAACTGACGGGCATATGCAGAAAATGTTTCAATGTAACGCCTTTGACCTTCAGCATAAATTGTGTCAAACGCTAAAGATGATTTTCCGCTACCAGAAAGACCAGTGATAACAACAAGTTGCTCTCTTGGAATTTGAACATCTATATTTTTTAAATTGTGCACGCGCGCACCCTTAACCTCAATAAAGTCTTCAGTTTTTATCATAGCAAATTATAGCACCATATGAATAAAGCGCCAAGCAACAAAGGTACAATTTTAGTTGTTAATTTCATGTGAAGGTTTACATAGCTCCATCTATACAGTTACTAAAAAAATTGAAATTTTAATTCTATTAATATTTCTATTGAAACCTCTCAATGTCTCTAACAATAAATAGGTGAAAAACTTTATATATATAATTCTGAAAAAGCAAAACAGGCTAAAGTATGAGAACTTGTTACTGCAATAAGGGAAAGATTCATTTTAATGAGGTTAAAGATGTATAAATTGGTAATCAACGCTGTTACTTGTAATAGTTGATGGTATTCCGAATAATGTAAAAACAAACGTCTAATTGGTATAGTTGGTGAAAACCCGATTAGCTTTTTTTCGACTGTTGTTTATAGAATTCTATCTGTGATTTCGAATCCTTATAGCCTTGCTCAATTAATGCTTTAACCTGTTTGGTGTCTGACCTGTTAAATTGGGATAAATTGGGCTGTACCAATAGATGACAAGCTTCTGTTTGAATTTTATCAGAATTTTGAATTAACAAATGAAAACTATTAATAATTACATCTAAAATGTTGTTAGGTCTTTTATATTGGTGCTTTGCATTTAAGTCTATACCTATAATAAAATCTGCCCCTAAGGACTTTACGGTTTCTACGGGAATATTCTCTACAATACCACCATCAACGAGCATTTTACCATTTACTTCTACAGGTTTAAAAACACCAGGAATACAAGTACTACCCATGATAGCTTTGGCTACATTACCTTCTCGCAAAACTACCTTTTCTCCTGTAGATATATCGGTAGCAATAATTGCTAAGGGAATTTGCGCGTCTTCAATACGTTGATCGCCCAAATGCTTAATTATTAATTCGCCCAGTTTTACATTGGATAGTAGCCCGTAAAGCGATAGTGAAATTCTTGAAACATCCATCCATTTCAATTCCATAGCAATGGTTTGAATGTCTTCCCAACTTTTTCCGAAGGCATAAAAGGCTGCTATTAAGGCTCCGATACTTGTTCCGCTAATATAGTGAACATCGATTTCTAACTCTTTTAATGCTCTTAGTGTGCCAATATGGGCAGCGCCTAAGATAGCGCCACCACCCAAAGCGAGACCTGTTTTATTCATTATGAGATTTAATAATTTTAAGGTGTACTAAAGGTACGTCAATTTCATAATTTTTGCGCTATAAAGGCTACGTAATTTAATAAGGTTATACAGGTAATTATCGTTATTTTTATGGCTCTAAAAAAGATGAAACACCTAATAGGTTTAGCATTTAAATTGAAAGTACAACTATGAAAATATTATCTAAAGAGCAAATTTACGAAGGAGACGCGCTTACTGTAAAGCGACAGAATATAAGTTCAACAGAACTTATGGAACGGGCTGGGACGCAAATTTTCAATTGGATGCATTTAAGAATGCAGGGGGCTCAAGTCCCAATTCATGTATTTTGTGGTATAGGAAATAATGGGGGAGATGGATTAGTATTGGCCAGACACCTGCATACTCATGGTTATAATGTGTTTACCTACATTGTAAATTATAGCGACAAACGTTCTGATGATTTTTTAGAGAATTATGAACGCATTAAATCCAGTTCTAAGAATTGGCCTGATGTGCTTAGCGAAAATTCAGAGTTTCCGAAAATTGGTCCAGATGATATCATAGTAGATGCCATTTTTGGTATTGGTCTTAATAGGCCTCCAGCAAAATGGATTAAAGATTTGTTTACGCATTTTAAATCCTCTAAAGCGTTTACGCTTAGTATTGATATTCCTTCAGGGTTGTATACAGACGCACCTGTAGTTTCTGAAGAAGATGTTATTCAGGCGCAGTATACTTTGAGTTTTCAGTCACCTAAATTAGTTTTTTTTCTACCTGAAACAGCCCAATTTACACAACAATGGGAAGTTTTAGATATTGGTATAGATCGAGATTATTTAAAATCTGTAAAAACGGATGCCGTGTTGATAGGAAAGCATGAGGTCTTACCGTTTTACAAACCACGACTAAAATATAGCCATAAGGGAACCTATGGACACGCTTTAATCATTGGAGGCAGTTATGGAAAAATTGGTGCAGTACAATTGTGTTCTCATTCTGCATTAAGCACAGGTGCTGGTGCAGTCACAGCTTTTGTTCCTAAATGCGGTTACAATAGTTTACAAACTGCCTTGCCCGAATTAATGCTTATTACCGATGATCATCATGAGGAGATTACAGCAATTAAATATAACATAAAGCCCAATGTAATTGGTATAGGTCCTGGCTTAGGGCAATCTGATAAGACCTTTAAAGCCTTTGAAGAGTTTTTGAAATCTAACCAGACACCATTAGTTTTAGATGCCGATGCGCTTAATTTTTTATCGAAAAGTACCTCTTTATTAGATTTAATTCCTGAACGATCTGTTTTAACTCCACATCCTGGTGAGTTAAAACGACTCATAGGATCTTGGACAGATGATTTTGATAAGCTAGAAAAAACCAAACAATTATCCAAAAAACATAATCTAATAATTATAATTAAAGGGGCACATACCATAACTGTAGACCAAGACCTCATGTATATAAATACTACCGGAAATCCTGGAATGGCAACGGCCGGTAGCGGCGATGTGTTAACCGGAATTATTACAGGTTTAATAGCACAAGATTATAAGCCGTTAGAGGCAAGCCTATTTGGTGTTTATCTACATGGTAAAGCAGGTGATCTTGTTTTGGAAGAGTTAGGATATCAAAGTCTTTTGGCGCGACATATTATAAAGGGCCTACCAAAAGCTTACTTGAATTTGTTTGAACAGCCAGATCAAGAACAGCAAGCAAATGATACTAAAGAAGAATCTTAGATAAGCCATCTTGTTATTCTATAATATCGTTAGTCTTAGTCCATGTGTTATTATTAACATTTCATGGTAGTATCAAAAAATATGTTCAAATTTGAACACGTAATTATTGCACATGAACACTTATTTTAACATATCTTCTGAGCATCTAGATTTAAAGGCGATTCAAAGTATTCAAAATGGAAATTTAAAACTTAGATTATCTGAGGAAGGAGTGGCACAAATCATTAAATGTCGCGAATATTTAGATAAGTCCATGCAAGTGCATAAAGCCCCAATTTATGGCATTAATACTGGCTTTGGTGCTTTACACAACGTAAAGATTTCTAAGGAAAATTTATCTGTTCTTCAAGAAAATTTAGTCATGTCTCATGCTTGTGGCACTGGAGAACAGGTACCAGAACAAGTGGTGAAACTAATGCTACTGCTTAAAGTAAAATCCCTAACTTTCGGACATAGTGGTGTTCAATTAGAAACGGTTAACAGACTTATAGATTTTTATAATGAAGACATTTTACCAATTATATATACCAAAGGCTCACTTGGTGCTTCTGGTGATCTAGCGCCCTTAGCACATTTGGCGCTACCTTTATTAGGTAAAGGTAAAGTGCATTTTAGAGGTGAGATACGTGAGGCGCATGAAGTTTTAGACCTGTATAATTGGGCTCCGATAAAATTACAATCAAAGGAAGGTTTAGCTTTGCTTAACGGCACGCAGTTTATGAGCGCTTACGGTATTCATTTACTTCTAGAAAGCTATAAATTATCTTATTTAGCAGATTTTATATCTGCTATATCCTTAGACGCTTTTGATGGAAGAATAGAGCCTTTTAATCCCTTAGTTCACGAAGTAAGACCACATCAGGGTCAAATATTAACAGCAAAAAGGATTGGTGAGTTTTTGTTAGGAAGTGAAATAATTAGTCAAGAGAAACAACATGTTCAAGACCCCTATTCGTTTAGGTGTATACCACAGGTGCATGGTGCTACGAAGGACACGTTGCGTTATGTAGAGCAGACCTTTGTAACGGAAATAAATTCGGTGACTGATAATCCTAACGTATTTGTGGATGAAGATGAAATAATTTCTGGTGGAAATTTTCACGGTCAACCATTAGCTTTGGCTTTGGATTATCTTAAAATTGGCATGGCAGAATTGGGTAATATTTCTGAACGAAGAATTTTTCAGTTGGTCTCTGGTAATAGAGAACTGCCTGTATTTTTGGTAGATAACCCTGGTTTAAATTCAGGATTTATGATACCGCAATATACTGCAGCGAGTATTGTAAGCGCCAACAAACAATTAGCAACACCAGCAAGTATAGATTCTATAGTTTCCAGTAATGGGCAGGAAGATCATGTAAGTATGGGAGCTAATGCGGCTACTCAAGTTTTTGAACTTGTTACCAATGTGAAACGTATTTTAGCTATAGAATTATTTAATGCGGCTCAAGCCATAGATTTTAGGCGGCCATTAAAATCCTCAGAAACTATTGAAGACTTTCTTTCTGTATACAGAAAAGAGGTGCATTTTGTTAAGGAAGACGTCGTAATGAGCGAACTTATGAAAAAAACAGAACGGTTTATTGATGAAATTCACATCGACGCGTCCCTAATTTTAAATTAGACTACTTTTTATGTTTTTCTATCAATTTCTTGGCCCAGCT